>OBYB01001199.1_pt1 | contig 12093 bp, 9 predicted proteins | sample 1538181 | NCBI WGS metagenome assembly OBYB01 (sample SAMEA2580157, study PRJEB22360) | human gut metagenome | biome: human gut; feature: human-associated habitat; material: faeces | place: Denmark | collected 2008/2010 | reverse complement strand
CGGCGCCTGCGCCGGCGCCGGAAGCCGCTGCTCCCGCCTCTCACACGGCATCCATGTCTGTGGAAGAACAAGTCGAGGCGATGAAGAAATTGAAGGAATTGGTTGATATCGGCATTCTCTCCCAAGAAGAATTTGATGCAAAAAAGCACGAAATTCTCGGCCTGTAAACGGTGCATTCATGCAACTCGAAACAGCTGATAATGAGGGAAACGCTGGTGCGACACGGTGCTCAGGGCTTCGAACTGGGTTGTTCAATCCGTTTCGATATTTCGGCGACTCAGCGCTTGTTCGGGCCGCCGTCCGGGAACATCAAGTAGGTGATGATGCCGGCGGCGGTTCCACTGGCCAATGCGCCGGTGATGACGGCGAGAGCCTGCATCGCCGTGCTGAGCGTGGGCTTGCCCGTTGCGGCAGTCTTTGAAGCCTTCAATGTGGCGGCACTGGGCTTGCGTTTCTCGGTGGCGGCGTTGTCGGCAACGTTGCCACCGTCCGTATTGACTGGGGCATTGTCGGCAACGGCCTCGCCGTCCTGCTCTTGGGCGCGCCGTTCGCGAATGCGTTGCTCAATGGGATCGTCGACCAAAGTCTTGATGATGCGTGCCAGATCGCGGTCTTCACGACGTGCGATCTCGGCGCTGAACACCGTACGTAAAGCGAGATACTGCAGTTTGGTCATCGGGCTTTTGCCGGTCTCCAAGTTAGACACCGTCTGTCGCGCGACTCCCAGCTCGTCGGCCAGTTGCTGAGTCGTCCATCCGGCTACCTTGCGAATCGGACCCAGGTTCTCCTGAAACTTATCAATCCACCATTGTTCGATTTCAGACGCCGCCATTACGCACCTCCTTCCACGCTGTCACCAGTGTACGTTACCTGTACCGAAATCAATCCAAAAAAACAGTGTTCATGTGAAATTCACTGCGTATTTGCGCTTTCGCCGGCTTACCGAGATTAGCCTTAAAGGAATAACAGAGTAGAAGCAGAAGGTATGCGCGTATTCGATTTCGACGGAACCATCTATGATGGCGAAAGCCTGTTCGACTTGTACCTGTATTCCGCCCGGCACGACCCGAAAGTGTTCCGCTATATCGCCCCCGTGCTGCGGTACGCGGTCAAATACAAGCTTGGCCGGGCCACGCTTGAACAAATGGAATACGGCGTGGGTAAGATGACCGAAGGCTATCTCACGGAACTGAGCCGATCCAAACGGGTGGCGAGCGTCGAACAGCTCGTGGACGATTTCTGGGACCGATATTACGCACGTATCAAGCCTTGGTACCAGCCTGAGTCGGACGATGTGATCCTCACCGCATCCTTCGATCTGACGGTGGGGGAGGCCTGCCGCAGACTCGGCGTGAGGAATCTCGTGGCCAGCGAGGTGGATGTGGGGACGATGGAGGTCACGTACCTCAACTTCAGCACCAACAAGGCCAAACGGTTCCGCGAACTGTACGGTCCGGACGCCGTCGTCGACGAGTTCTACACCGACTCGAAGTTTGACCAGCCGATGATCGACATGGCCCGGCATGCGTTCATGGTCAAGGGGGACACCATAACGCGGGTCAAGTAGGAAACAGCAGAAAACAACACAACGTAACCAATAACGAAAGAGGAATCCATATGAGCATGCCGCTCGATCTATACGTAATCCGGCATGGCGAATCCGAAGCGAACGTCATCGTCCAGGCGGGCGAGCAGGGCGACAACTCCCTGTATACGCAGGACAACGTCACTGTGCCCGATCGCTCCTGGAGACTCACCGCCACCGGGCGCAAGCAGGCCGACTGCATCGGTCGCTGGCTGGTCAGCCAGCAGCAGCTGTTCGACCGTTACATGGTCTCGCCATACGTGCGCACCCGCGAAACCGCAGCCACCATGGCCCTGCCCAAGGCCAAATGGGAGGAGAACCGTGTGCTGCGTGAACGTTCTTGGGGTGAGATCAACACCATCACCAAGGACGAATTCAAAAACAACTACGCGCGCAACTGGAACTTCAAGAACACCGATCCGCTGTACTGGCGTCCGCCGGCAGGCGAGTCGATTGCCGATGTGGCCGAGGACCGTGTGCACAACATCCTGACCTCGCTGAGCCGCAAATCCGATTCGGAATCCGTGGTCATGGTCACCCACGGCGACTTCATGCTCGCCCTGATGCTCACCATCGAGGATCTGGCCGACGAGGAATTCCTGCATCGCGCCGACTCGGACGACTGGAAGATCACCAACTGCACCTGCCTGCACTATACACGCCGCGACCCGGAAACCGGCCGCACCTCCAAGCGTGTGCGCTGGGAGCAGACCGCCCGGCCCGTGCTCGACGAGACGACCGGCCGCTGGGAGGTCAAGGTGGAGCCGTGGCGTGAATTCAAGCGCCCGTATCTCTCCAATGGCGATTTGGTGGATGTGGTGCAGGCCGTCGATCCACACCTGCTGGAGTATTACGGCAAATAGCCTTTCCCGGAAGAGAGACTTCACAAAATCTTCGTGAGCTAGAATGGTGCGTGGTGCGGCTGGTTGTGAATGCCGTGCCCCAAGCGAGAGCGAGGAGAGTAGTAATGTCCAATATCTTCCAATGGCAATTGCATGGCGACGGCAAGACGCTGGCGCCCGGCGAGGTAGTCGAGCCCGATGAACGTCTGACTTGGGTGCGCACCGCCGGTATCGGCGCACAGCACGTCATCGCCATGTTCGGTGCCACCTTCCTGGTGCCGATTCTGACGGGCTTCGACCCGTCCACCACCCTGTTCTTCACGGCTATGTCCACCGCACTGTTCCTGCTTATCAACAGGAACGTGCTGCCGAGCTATTTGGGCTCGTCCTTCGGCTTCATTGCACCGATCACCGCGGTCTCCACCGCCAACAAGGGCATTGCGGTCGCCAGCTTCGGCATCATGGTCACCGGTATTCTGCTGGCCCTGGTTGGCGTGCTCGTGCATTACGCCGGCTCCAAATGGATCGACATCATCATGCCGCCCGTGGTCAACGGCGCGATTGTGGCCATCATCGGCTTCAATCTGGCACCTTCCGTGTGGACCAACTTCCAAGCCGCGCCCGACACCGCACTGGTTACCCTGTTGGCCGTGCTGCTCGTGGCCGTGCTGTTCAAGGGCTTGCTGGGCCGCCTCAATATTTTGGTCGGCGTGATCATCGGCTATGTATATGCCTGCATCCGTGGCCAGGTCGACTTCTCCGCCATCGGCGCCGCATGGATCGGCTTCCCGAAGTTCCACCTGCCGCAGGCCGATTTCTCCATCCTTCCCATGTTCATCCCCGTTGTGCTCGTGCTTGTGGCTGAGAACGTCGGCCATGTCAAGTCCGTGGCCCAAATGACCGGCCGCGACTACGACAACCAGATCGGCACCGCCCTCATGGCCGATGGCCTGGGCACCACGCTCGCCGGCTTCGGCGGCGGCTCCGGCACCCCCACCTACGGCGAGAACATCGGCGTGATGGCCGCCACCAAGGTGTACTCCACCGCCGCCTACTGGTGCGCCGCCGCCTTCGCCCTGATCCTGAGCCTGTGCCCGAAGTTCGGTGCCGTGATCAACACGATCCCCGCCGGCGTGCTCGGTGGCGTGACCACGCTGCTGTATGGCATGATCGGCATGATCGGTATCCGCATCTGGGTGGAGAACAAGGTCAACTTCGACAAGCCGCTGAATATCATGGTGGCAGCCATCACCATGATCATTGCCATCGGCCAATTCGCGTTCACTGTTGGTGGCATTTCCTTCAACGGCATTGCCATTGGCACGATCGTGATTCTTGTGGCCTACCACGGCCTGAAGGCCATTGGCAAGGCAACCGGCACTATTGCCAAAGACGATCCGGATATTTTGTAGTGTGTTTTAGGGCTACTGGGCTGTATCTTGGCTCAGCCCTTTTGCACAATGGCCCCTACCTTCACGGGTGGGGGCCATTTGCGTGTTCCATGGAGCGGTGCTCGCCTTACGTGGTGGTAAAACCCATGGGGCGGCAAATATCCCATGGGGTGGTAAAACCCTCATGGGGCGGTAGGTGAAAATGGCTTTATTCTGCGGTTTCACAATTTCTTCAAACCGCCCCATGGGCAAGTTGCCGCCCCATGGGCGAGTTACCGCCCCATGGGGTCATAAGTAAAGAGTGGGATGACAGTGTGGCGAGCACCAAGCAAAGTAGGGGGCTTACGCTAAGCTCGGAAAGCTTGCGTAATTTGCGTAACCTTTGACATGAAAGGCCACTGTGCCCCGTAATAATTTCGATGATCGTGACGATTCCGCTGATTTCCAGATGAACGACAGCGCGGAATCCCGCCCCCTTACCTTTGGCGAACTTGGCGTACCCGGACCGCTGGTGCGCGTGCTTGCGGCAGATGACAAGAAGACCGCATTCCCCATTCAGGCCGACACCCTGCCCGATTCACTGGCCGGCCGCGACATTCTCGGCCGAGGTCGCACCGGCTCCGGCAAAACCCTCGCATTCTCCATTCCGCTGGTCACCCGCCTCGGTTCCTACGATTCGTTCGGCGAAATCGCGATGGAGGAGTTCCGCAAGGAAATCAAGCGCCGCAAGAAGGCCAGCCTGGAAGAGCGCCGCGCCGACGACTTCCTACCGCACCCGCGCGGCCTGGTGCTGGCCCCCACCCGCGAGCTCGCGAACCAGATCAACGACGTGCTGATGCCGCTGGCCCACACGTTCGGCATGAACACCACCACGGTGTACGGCGGCGTCAAGTACATCCACCAGATCCGCGATCTGAAGGCCGGCGCCGATATCGTGGTCGCCTGCCCGGGCCGCCTTGAGGACCTGCTGCGCCAGCAGGCGCTCACGCTCTCGTCCGTCGAAGTCGTGGTCATCGATGAGGCCGACGAAATGGCCGATATGGGCTTCCTGCCACCGGTCAAGCGACTGCTTGAGCAGATTTCGCCCGACGCCCAGCACATGCTGTTCTCCGCCACGCTCGATCACGGCGTGGATGAAGTGGTGAACACCTTCCTGCACGATCCCAAGGTGCACGAGGTCGATTCGGCCACCGCCGAACCCGACCTGATGACCCACCACGTGTTCGAAACCACGCGCGGCGACAAGCACGAACTCGTGCGCATGCTCGCCTCGGGCGAAGGCCGCCGCATCCTGTTCACCCGCACCAAGTTCCAGGCCAAGAAGCTCGCCAAGAACCTGACGCAGAACGGCATTCCGGCCGCCGAGCTGCACGGCAACCTGAACCAGAACCAGCGCGATCGCAACCTCGCTGCGTTCGATTCCGGCGATGTGCGTGTCATGGTGGCCACCGACGTGGCCGCCCGTGGCATAGACGTCGGCGGCGTGGAGCTCGTGGTGCAGGTCGAGCCGCCGGCCGACCCGAAGTCCTTTGTGCACCGCTCCGGTCGTACCGCCCGCGCCGGCAAGGCGGGCGACGTGGTCACCCTCGTGCTGCCCGAGCAGCGCCGCGAGACGCGCCGCTTGCTGAACCAGGCCGGCATCAAGACCAAGATGATCGAAGTGACCCACGATTCGCCCGAAGTGCTTGAGCTTGTGGGCGACCGCGCCGAGCGCGTGGATGGTTGGAGCCTCGACAAGTCGCAGCCCGTGGGCAACCCGCGCAAGGGCAAGAACAGGGGCGCCAAGAACGCGGCGGGCGACGAGTCCGGCCGCGGCGGCAAGCGCAAGCACAATCGCAATCGCAACCGTGACGAGCAGAACGTTGCCGAGACCGAGTTCCAGCACGAGAACGCAGGCGGCGAGTTTGTTGCCGAAGGCGAGCCGCAGCGCAAGCACGGCGACAAGGCCAGCAAGAAGGCCGTGAAGAAGAACCGCAACCGTGCGGAACGCCGCGCAGGCATGAGCAACCCCGAGGCCGAGCGCCGCGACTATCTGTTCGAGCATGGCGATGACCGCCGCGAGGAGCGCCGCAAGGGCGACCGTCGCGACGGATACGGCAAGAACCGGTACGACGAGCGTCAGGACAATGGCCGCGGCCAGTACGGCAAGAACCGTCGCAATGATCGGTACGGCAAGGGCGACAAGTTCGATAAGCGCGACAGGGCCGGATACGGTCGCAACGATGATTTCGGCAGCCGCAGGCACAATGCGGGCCGTGATTTCGAACGGTCCGATTCCCGCGATTTCGAGCGTCCGCGCAAGCCTCGCCGCAATGAACGCAGCCACGAGGATTACGGCTTCTCCTATGACGAGCGCTCCCATGACGGACCATCAACACCCGTCAGGGCGAAGGCGGCAAGCGCATCCATCGCAAGAACGAGAACCGCATCGTACGCGACGAGCGTTCAGAAGGTGCCAAGCGTCACGAACGCCGCATGATCGCCAAATACGGCAACACGGAAGGCCCGAACCGCCGTCATTCCAAGAAGAATCGCCACAATGCGCCATTCCGTATGAAGTCTGGACGCCGTTAGTCCGACAGCGCGTATGAATCAGGCCCGACGACCTTTGATGGTCGTCGGGCCTGATTGTGTTATAGGCCGGTGTTTGCGATGCGGATGCCTGTTCGCCTGCCTAGCGGCCATGACGATTGCACTTATCGCCGCAGTCGTTGTGATCGTGGCCATGCCGAAACGGCGGTAATGGCCTGTACGCACCCTAGAATAACGGATATGACGCAATCGCAGCCCCGATCCAAACGCACGCCCACCCTTGAAATCCACGGGAGAATCCTTGACGCGGCAAGGCGGATCGTGGAACGGGACGGTGTGGACGGTCTGACCATCCGTGCGCTGTCCGCACAGGCCGATGTGTCGCCCACCAGCATCTACCAGCACATCGGCGGCAAGCAGGCGGTGTGCGATGCGCTCATCGACACATACTTCACCGATCTGCGCGAACAGCTCATCGCCATTGACGAATCCGACCCCGTGCTACGCCTGCGCAGGGCGGGCATAATCTACCGTGAACACGCGCTGGACGCCCCCGGCATTTACGCGCTGGTCTGGATGGGGCAGGCGTCGGACTCGGCCCAGCACTGCCTGGACGCCATCACGCAGATCATTCGATACGGCCAGGCAGCATCTGTATTCCGCGGCGATGACCCCCATCTAATCGCATCCTCCATCTGGGTGTCCATACACGGGTTCATCCAATTCGAACTGCGTTCCGCACAACCCCGCACACGCGGCCGCGAGCGGGTCGACCGGTCGTACGGTTACCTGCTCGACCTGCTGATCCGAGGCATTCAGAGGTGAATGAGTTAGCTCCCTCTGATGAGGGAGCTCAGTATTGATACGCTGTACTGCCATCGGCGTTGCGGATGGTGAAAGTGGGGGATTGCTCGATGTTGAGGTCCACGGTCAGGGAATGCTGGGCGTCGGCGCTCGTCGAACGATAGACGAAGTGCTTGTTTTCCAGCTTCACGGCCTCGGTACGCGCATCCAGCAGCCATGGGTTGCGACGGCGCAGCGCGATCAGCGCCTGATGCAGCCGGTATGTCGGCTCTCCCAGCGTGGACAGTTCGGCAGGGGAGTCGGGGAACTTCGGGCGTACGTCGTCATCGCCGCCGAAACGCTCCTGCTTGACGCCCACATAGCCCTGTTCGTCGCCGTAATAGATGCTTGGTACGCCGCCGACCGTCATGAGCACCGCCAATGCCAACGCCGCCTTGGCCGGGCCAATCTGCGATGCGATACGCGTCACGTCATGGTTGCCGATGAACGTCTGCGGCACGAAGGAATCCAGGAACGCGTTGTGCCGCTTCAAGTTCCAATCCAGCTCGAAGAAGTTCTCCGTCTCCAGCGCATGCTGGATCGACTTCCATAGCTCGTATTGCGTGATCGAATCCATCGTGGATTCCTCGATGATGCGCGGGTAATCGCCATGGATCACCTCGCCGAAAATCCACGAATACGGGTGTGCGGCTTTGACTTGCGGCAACACGCGCGCCCAGAACGGGCTCGGCACGGCATACGCGGCGTCGAGGCGCCAGCCGGCGGCTCCGCGATCCAGCCAATGGCTCATCACATGGGCCACATAGTCAACGGTCTCGTCAGCCGAATGGTCCAGCGCCACCAGATCCCCGTGCCCCTCGAACACATCCAAAGCGGGTTCGCCATTATCACCGACATGCGCGCGGACCAGACCATGCCACGGGTTGTCGGCCGGATTCAAGCGTCCGGCGGTCTCGTCAAGCGCCGCCTGAACGGCCGGATGATTGCGGCTCACGTGATTGAACACGCCATCCAGCATCACCTGCAATCCCATGTCCCGGCAGGCCGCGACAAGCTGATCGAACGCGGCATCCCCGCCCAATCGCACATCGATATGCATATGGTCGAGCGTGTCGTATCCATGCGTCGCCGACTCGAACACCGGACCCAGCAGCAGGCCGGACGCGCCTAGATCGCGCACGTACTCCAGCCAGGGAATTATCGCGTCAAGGCCGCGGCCATGGAACTGGCGCGGGCCGGCGGGCCTGATATCGGCACCGCAGAAGCCCAGCGGATACACGTGCCAGAACACCCCGTACTTCACCCAATCGGGCATTGTGCGGCTCGAATCCGTGCTTACAACCACTGTGCACCTCCTGATTGATACCGTGTCCATTTTCGCACATCGCGGTGCGAATCCCGGGTAATCGGCATGAAACGCAGTCCGTGAACATGTGGCCAAGCTCACATATTGGGACATTTTCCTGAGGCGCTACATGCCGTGGCTACGCTTCCAACCAGTGCCATAAGCAGACGAGAGATACCCCAAAAGGGTCGCAATGAAGAGAACCTTTCCCGCAAAGGTTATTGAAGAGGAACAGAGGGTTATTATGACCACCGCCGCAGCCCAGGCCCCGGCACCTGGCAAGTTGGAATTCAAGGACGATTACACGCCGGACGAAGCCGAACGTGTGATTCGCAATTCGAAGGGACTGCCCGTAGGCGTGCGTCCCAAAATGGTATGGACATGGAAGAAGGCCCTGCTGTGGGCCGCCATCGCCATCGTATGTGCCTGCGGATGGGCGATTCTGGCCGTCTCGCGCGGTGAGCGGATCTCCGCCATCTGGTTCCTGGTCGTGGCGCTGAGCTCCTACGCCATCGCCTACCGCTTCTATGCCTATTACATCCAGATCAAGATCATGCGCACCGACGACGCGAACGCCACCCCGGCCGAGCGCGTGCATGACGGCGCGAACTTCGAACGCACCGACCGCCGCGTGCTCTTCGGCCAGCACTTTGCCGGCATCTCCGGCGCCGGACCGCTCGTCGGCCCGATCCTGGCCGCGCAGATGGGCTACCTGCCCTCCACTCTGTGGATCATCCTCGGCGTGATTTTCGCCGGCGCCGTGCAGGACATGCTGGTGCTGTGGATCTCCGCCAAGCGCCGCGGTCGCTCTCTGGGCCAGATGGCCACTGATGAAATGGGTAAGTTCGGCGGTATGATCCTATCCATCTTCCTCGTGGTGATGACGGCCATCGCCATGGCATTCTTGGCGCTCGTGGCCATCAAGGCCATGGCCGCCTCGCCGTGGGCCGTGTTCTCCATCGGTATGACCATCCCGATCGCCCTGATCATGGGCTGCTACCAGCGTTTCCTGCGCCCCGGCCGTGTCATTGAGACCACGCTGCTCGGTTTCGTGCTGCTCGTGCTCGACATCGTCGCCGGCGGATGGATCGCCTCTATCCCGGCCGTGGCCGCCGTGTTCACACTGGACGCCAAGCAGCTCGTCATCGCCCTGGTGATCTACTCGTTCGCCGCCGCCGCGCTGCCGCACTGGCTGCTCGTCACCCCGCGCGACTACCTGTCCACGCTGATGAAGATCGGCACGCTCGTGCTGCTCGTCATCGGCATCATCATCGCCAACCCGTCCGTCAAGGTGCCGGGTCTGACCGAACTGGCCTCCACCTCCACCGGCCCGACCTTCTCCGGCAACCTATTCCCGTTCCTGTTCATCACCATCGCCTGCGGCGCCCTCTCCGGCTTCCACGGCGCGGTGAGCTCCGGCCTGACCCCGAAGGCCGTGGAGAAGGAGAACCAGATTCGCATGATCGGCTACGGTTCGATGCTCGTCGAATCGTTCACCGCCGTCATCGCGCTGATCGCCGCGATCACCATCTCGCAGGGCGTGTACTTCTCCACCAACATGTCCGCCGCACAGATCACCGCCGCATCCGGCGTGAGCATCTCCGCCACCTCCACGCCGGGCGAACAGGCCGATGCCGCCGTCAAGGCCGTGGAGTCGATGAAGGTCTCCGACATCGAAGGCAACCAGATGCAGGTCACCTGGGATTCCGTGGACGAGAACGGCGCGGCCAAGACCTACGAAGGCGCCGCGGCGCTTGAGCAGGCCGCCGCCGACATCGGCGAGACCTCCATCGTCTCCCGCACCGGTGGCGCCACCACGTTCGCCATGGGCATGGCCAACTTCCTCAAGTCCTACCTGGGCGGCCACGACTCGATGGCCTTCTGGTACCACTTCGCCATCATGTTCGAAGCCCTGTTCATCCTGACCACCGTGGACAACGGCACCCGCGTGGCCCGCTACCAGATCGGCGAAATGCTCGGCAACGTGCGCAAGCTCAAGAAGTTCGCCGACCCGACCTGGAAGCCCGGCAACATCATCACCACGCTGATCGCCACCGCGCTGTGGGGCGGACTGCTGTGGATGGGCGTGTCCGACGCGAACGGCGGCATCAACGCGATGGTGCCTATCTTCGGCATCTCCAACCAGCTGCTCGCCGCTGCCTGCTTCGTGCTGATCACCGTGTGTGTGGCCAAGATGGGCTACTGGAAGCACCTGTGGATACCGGTGGTACCGCTCGTGTGGGACATCGCCGTGACCTTCACCGCCGACTTCCAGAAGATCTTCGGGCCGCTGAGCTACTTCACCACCGCCTCCAAGTATCAGGCGCAGATCGACTCCGGCGAGCTGACCGGCGAGGCGCTGACCAACGCCAAGGCCGCGCTGTCCAACGCGTATCTGGACGGCGTGCTCTCCGTGTTCTTCCTGGTCATGATGGGCGTCTTCGTGGTAGTCGGCATCGTGGTCGTGGCGCGCACGTTCGCCGCTGGCAAGTACGGTGCCGAAACGACGTCCGAGGAGCCGTTCGTGGAATCCCAGTGGTTCGCGCCCTCCAGCCTGGTCGCCACCGCGCTTGAGAAGAAGGTGCAGCGCGAATACAGCGCCAAGCTGCATGAGCTTGTGCGGAACGGGCAGGTTGCAGCGTAGTGCGTCATTGGCTCCCCTTTTTTCAAGGGGAGCCAATAATCAGCGAAAGGAGACAAAATGCTCGGCAAACTCGTTGCCGTATGGCACGGCATCGTCTGGTATCTGCGTGAGATCAGCGGCGAGGCCCGCTACGACCATTATCTTGAGCATTTCGCGGCCGAGCATCCCGGCGAAACACCGATGAGCGAGGTCGAATTCATTCGCGCCCGCGAGGAATACGACCGTCTCCACCCCAATACCAGTTGTTGCTGCTGACAGGCCGCAATAGCATAACAACACCATAAAACCCGCGCGCCATGGGAACTACGTAGCCATTCTTCCGTTACAATCAGTGTGACGGCTTCCGCCCCCGAAGAAGAAGGTGTTAATTCCCCTTGGACGTCTCACTGGCGCATTTCCTCCAACAAGTGCTTTCCAACCCGGCTCTGACCGTCACAACGTTGCTGACGCTGGGAGTCATCTTCGTCAACGGCTGGACCGACGCACCCAACGCCATCGCCACCTGCGTGACCACGCGATGCATGCGCGTACGCTCCGCCGTCATCATGGCGGCCATCTTCAACTTCCTCGGCGTCTTCATCATGACGCAGCTCAACGCCTCCGTGGCCTCCACCATCAGCAACATGGTCGATTTCGGCGGCGACACGAACGCGGCGCTCATCGCCCTATGCGCGGCGCTGTTCTCCATCGTCGTATACAGCGTGGGCGCCTCGCTGCTCGGCATACCCACCTCCGAAAGCCACAGCCTGATCGCCGGCCTGTCCGGAGCGGCCATCGCCATCCAAGGCGGCATCGGCGGCATCAACATGGGAGAATGGGTCAAGGTGCTCTACGGTCTGGTCGCAAGCCTCCTGTTCGGCTTCGCCGTCGGCTGGTTGGTATGCAAGGCCGTGACCCTGATTTGCGCTGGCATGGACCGCCGCCGCACCAACGGGGTTTTAGTTTCACCA
>OBYB01001191.1_pt1 | contig 12164 bp, 8 predicted proteins | sample 1538181 | NCBI WGS metagenome assembly OBYB01 (sample SAMEA2580157, study PRJEB22360) | human gut metagenome | biome: human gut; feature: human-associated habitat; material: faeces | place: Denmark | collected 2008/2010 | reverse complement strand
CGGCTCGTCGAGCACGTACATGACGCCGACCAGGCCGGAGCCGATCTGCGTGGCCAGGCGGATGCGCTGCGCCTCGCCGCCGGAAAGCGTCTTGGCCGCGCGGGACAGAGTCAGATAGTTGAGGCCCACGTCGTTGAGGAAGCCCAGGCGGGCGCGGATCTCCTTCAGCACCTCCCCCGCGATCTGCGCGGCGGATCCTTCGAGCTCCAGCGAGTTGACCCATGCAAGGCTCTTCTCGGCGGACATGTCGCACACATCCGCAATCGACTCGTCGCCCACGGTGACGGCCAGCACCTCGGGGCGCAGTCGCCGCCCCTGGCAGGCCTGGCACGGCACCTCGCGCATATACGACTCGTAGTACTGCTTCATTTGGTCGGAGTCGGTCTCCTCGTGGCGGCGCATCAGCGTGCGCACCACACCCTCGAACCCGGTCGAATACTCGCGCAGACGGCCCCAGCGGTTCCGGTACGAGACCTTGACGTGGAAATCCCGGCCGTACATGATGGCCTGGCGCACGTCCTCCGGCAGCTCGCGCCACGGCGTATCCAGGTCGAAGCCCATCTCGTCGCCGAGGCCTTCCAGCACATGCCGATAGTAGTCGCCGGTGCCCTTGGTCAACCCCCAGGGCTCGATGGCGCCCTCGTTGATCGTCTTGTCCGGATCGGGAATCACCAGTTCGGGGTCGATCTCCAGGCTGTAGCCGATGCCGGTGCACTCCGGGCAGGCGCCATACGGGGCGTTGAACGAGAACGTACGCGGTTCGATCTCGTCGAGTTCCAGCTGGTGGCCGTTCGGGCAGGCGCGCTTCTCCGAGAACGGCTTGCGGCGGTCCGGGTCCTTCTCGTCCAGATCCACGAAATCGGCCACCACAATGCCCTTGGCCAGGCGCAACGCGGTCTCGATTGAATCGGTTAGACGCTGGCGGATGCCGTCGCGGATCACCAGACGGTCGATGACCACCTCGATCGTATGCTTCTTCTGTTTGGTCAGCTTGATCTCATCGGACAGCTGGTGCATCTCGCCGTCGATCAGCGCGCGCGCATAGCCGTCGCCGCGCAGCATCTCCAGTAGGTCCTCGAACTCGCCCTTGCGCCCACGGACCACCGGCGCGAGGATCTGGAAGCGGGTGCGCTCCGGATACGCCAGCAGCGTATCGACCATCTGCTGCGGGGTCTGCGCGCTGACCAACGCGCCGCACTCCGGGCAATGCGGGATGCCGGTGCGGGCGAACAGCAGTCGCAGGTAGTCGTAGATCTCGGTGATGGTGCCGACCGTCGAACGCGGGTTGCGGTTCGTGGTCTTCTGATCGATCGACACGGCGGGGCTCAGGCCCTCGATGAAATCGACATCCGGCTTGTCCATCTGCCCCAGGAACTGGCGGGCGTAGGCCGACAACGACTCCACGTAGCGGCGCTGGCCCTCCGCGAACAGCGTGTCGAACGCCAGCGAGGACTTGCCGGAGCCGGACAGGCCGGTGAACACCACCATGCGGTTGCGCGGCACCTCCAGGTCCACGTCCTTCAGGTTGTGTTCGCGAGCGCCCTGGATGACGATCTTCAGGTCGTTGGGCAGATGCCCCAGGTCGGCGATCAGCGAGGTGCCGTTCTGTCTCATCGGGGCCTTGGCCAGCTCGCGCGCGAGGAACGAGTCGCTGGTCAGCACCCGTTCCACCGTTACCGTGCCGTTCTTCGACGCCGTACGTTTCGCAGCCACCGCAGCCTCCTTATGCCGATATGGATTGGTCGCCCGTTATATCATGCCAAGGATACCGCATTCGGTGCGATGATTCGAACAGTTGTTCGATGGCGTGTCCTGTTTCATCCGCGGCGGGCGACGAAGCGCGCGGTGGACAGGTGGATGATCCAAGCCAGTGGCATCGTAATCATGAACAGCGGATAGAACCACGCGATCGGCAGTCCGCCGTAGATCAGGCCTCCCAGCAGCGGCCCCAGCGACATGCCCAGGTCGATGCCGATGTAGTACGTGCTGTTGGCGATGCCGCTGCGCTCCTTGCCCGCGATGACGACGGCCTCGGCCTGCGTGACCGAACTCATCATGCCGTAGCTGAACGCGGTCAGGACCGCGCCGAGCAGCAGCACCCAGTCGTTGCGCATCAGCGCCAGGCACAGCAGCATGCCCACCATCGCCACCGTGCCCACGATGAAGAACAGACGGAACGGCTTGGTGTCGAACAGGTTCCTGAACGCCAGCCGCAGCACGAGCAGCGCCGCCGCGTACAGCGGGAAGAACAGGCTGACGTCCACATCCAGGCCGCGTGCGTCGGCGACTTCGACCAGGAACGACTGATTCGCGAAGTACGGGATCGAAAAACACATGAACACCAGCGACAACGGCACCACGCGCGGTTCGACGATGGCACGCAGCGTGAACCGGCGTGCGGCGGGCCTTGCGTCGGTCCCGGCGGCATCCGCGCCGCCTTGCCGTATGGGGTGGCCGCCATTGCGGACGAACAGTACGGCGATCACCATCAGCGCGGCCAGCACCGTCGAGATCAGGAACGTGCACCGGTATCCGATGAGCTGCTGCGCCCGGATGCCGACGGCCGGGCCGATCGCCATCGCCAGCGCGTTCATCGTGCCGTACAGTCCCATGCCGGCGCCCATGTGACGGATCGGCAGCAGCATCGCCATCCATGTCGCCAGACAGACCGAGCAGCAGGCGAACCCGACGCCGTTGACCATGCGGGCCGCGATCAGCGAGGCCGGGCTGTCGGCGAGCGCGTACCAGACGCTGGACACCAGGTAGAGCGCGGCGCCGATGCCGACCAGTGTGCGCTTGCTGGTCCGGTCGGCGAGGTTGCCGGCGATCGGACGGCAGAACAGGGAGACGACGTTCATCATCGCGGCCACGACGCCCATCAGCGCGCCTCCCGCGCCAAGACTCTCCGAGAATCCGGCCATCAGCGGCGAGATCAGCATGTTGCTGGCCATGAAGCAGAAGGTGGCGGCCATGACCAGCGCGACGTCACGGTTCATCAGCCTGTCGTCCGAGTCGATGCCCACCATGCCTCTTTCCTCGTGCGTCGTTATGCCGTGATTCACGATACTCGCATGGTGAACTGGATGGTGACGGGGATTCGGTATGATAGAACGTTGGCGTTGCTGAATACGGAATACAAGTACACGAGATATCGAAAGCCGTCTCCCGGACGGGAGTCGGCGAGGACCGCACGGGTTAGGGTGAACGATGGCCATCGAGGCGCAGGGACTGGAGATTCAGATCGGTGCACGCACGCTGCTGCACCCCACCGACTTCCACGTATCCAAGGGAGACAAGATCGGTCTGGTAGGCCGCAACGGCGCCGGCAAGACCACGCTGACGCGCGTGATCACCGGCGAGATGCTGCCCGCCGGCGGCAAAGTGCGTGTCTCGGGCAAACTCGGGTATCTGCCGCAGGACACGCATGCGGACGATCCGAACCAGACCGCGCTCGACCGTATGATGAGCGCGCGCGACATCGCGGCCATCATCAGTCGCATGCGCAAGGCCGAGCGTGAGATGACCGATCCGGATCCGGACGTGATGACCAAGGCCATGAACCGATACGACAAGGCCATGCAGGACTTCGACAAGGCCGGCGGTTACGCGGCGCAGTCCGAGGCCTACACGATGGCCGAATCGTTGGGATTGCCGCAGGAGGTCATGAACCAGCCGCTCGGCACGCTCTCCGGCGGGCAGCGCCGCCGTGTGGAGCTGGCGCGCATCCTGTTCTCCGATGCCGACACGATGATCCTGGACGAGCCGACCAACCATTTGGACGCCGATTCGATCGAATGGTTGCGCGGGTATCTGAAGAAATACGAGGGCGGGTTCCTGGTCATCTCCCACTCCACCGAGCTTTTGGACGAGGTGGTGAACAAGGTCTGGCATCTGGATGCGCAGCGCGGGCAGATTGACATGTACTCGCTCGGATGGAAGGCGTATCTGCACCAGCGCGCGGTGGACGAGGAACGCCGACGCCGCGAACGCGAAGTGGCCGAGAAGAAAGCCGAACGCCTGATGAAGCAGGGCATCCGCCTGCACGCCAAAGCCACCAAGGCCGTGGCCGCGCAGAACATGATGCGCCGCGCCGAACGCCTGCTCGCCGAGACCAGCGAGGCGCAGAAGAAGGAGAAGGTAGCGGACATCCGATTCCCGGAGCCGGCACCCTGCGGCCGCACGCCGATCCAGGCCAAGGACATCTCCAAGGCGTACGGGTCGAACATCGTGTTCGCCGGCATCAACCTGGCGATCGACAAAGGCTCGCGCGTGGTGATCTTGGGATACAACGGCGCCGGTAAGACCACCACACTGCGCCTGCTCGCGCATATCGAAGATCCGGACACCGGCGTGGTGGAATACGGGCACGGCTGCAAGGTCGGCTACTTCGCGCAGGAGCACGACACGTTGGACCTGAACGCCACCGTGTTGGAGAACCTGCAGCATGTGGCCCCCGAACTGGACAACACGCAGGCGCGTTCGATCCTGGGCTCGTTCCTGTTCTCCGGCGACGACGCGTTCAAGCCGGCCAGCGTGCTCTCCGGCGGTGAGAAGACGCGACTGGCGCTCGCCACGTTGGTGACCAGCCGCGCCAACGTGCTGCTGCTCGACGAGCCGACCAACAACCTGGACCCGGCCTCGCGCGAGGAGATCCTCAAGGCCATCGCCAAATACGAGGGCGCGATCGTGCTCGTGACGCACGACGAGGGCGCCGTCAAAGCCCTGAACCCCGAACGCGTGCTGCTGATGCCCGACGGCGACGAAGACCTCTGGAACGACGAGTACCTGGACCTGGTGGCCGAGGAGTAGCGGATGGCGTGAAGTTCAGTTGGCAACTGAACTTCACGCCACTACTTCCACCTATATTGGCCGAGGCGCTTCCATTACGGGATGGGCGGTTATTTTGTGGTTCATACCGTGTGGCGAGCTCTGCTCATAATCAGGTGTCGCTGCGCTTACGGTGACATGACAGATGGAAGGGAATAGTTATGAACGAACCGCATGCCAAGGTGCATAGGTTGTCATTGGCCGCGGGGCCGCTGATTGAGATCATCGCGTTGTTCCTGCCGTACGCCGTGGCCAAGGATATGGAATATGCCACGTATGTCACCGATGAGACGGGTATGAACGCGATCAATCCGTCGATGGTGGATTTCATCCGGATCTACATGTCTTCCGATATTGAGTTCGTAGCCGGCGGACAGGCATATCTCACACTCGGTATCACCGTGGCCATCGGCGTTTTCGCGCTGCTTGCGTTCCTGTTCGCCATGTTGCGCAAACCGATTGCCGCTATGGTGTTCGATGTGCTGTCCATGCTCGCGTTCGCATTGCAAAACTACGATTTCTCCGACCGTGGCGTGGTTCCCTCGGACACTTTTGCGTGGGGTTGGGGAATGTACCTGTACGTGGCGGCGTTCATCCTCACCGTTGTCTGCGCGATCTGGACGATGATTGACCGGAGACGGACGCGGAAGCAAGCCGCTGCAGCGTGACTGACGCTGGTTCTTCCGAGGTGATTTGAAACAGGGCGTGACCGCTTCCGCAAGTGGTACACGCCCTGTTTCCGTGGGTGAACATATTGTTACATGGTGGCCACGCTGAGCAGCTTCTGATTCACGCACATCAGGATTATGAATCTGCACGCTTTATTGTTGTTCTTTATTCAGATACACGCTTAATGTGGACGAATCGTCTGAATACATTAGATCCAACGAGAAACCATCCTTGGGAACAAAATACGCTATGTCGTCCATAGACGTCGAAATCTGCCAGCCGTTCGCAACGCATTCGTTGGTATATTGCTGGAAATCCTCGTATGAAAAGCCTAAGATGTCAAATCTTAGTTGGTCCTCGGAATCGAGCAAATCGGAGATTAGCGCAGATTTCGGTTGTGGAATCATGCTGGCACGCGGGCTATTTTCAGGCCAACTGCTAAGCGGGGTGGAATCGCCGTCCTTGTTCATTTTTTTGGAATTGAAATCGTAATACACCGTGTCTAGCGTATTGCTGTCGGTATTGACATACTGAACCGTTAAAATATCAGGTTCGGCTAAGTCAAGCTGTGCCATGCTCGTCATGTACCATGCGCCGTAGTCGCAGAATCCTGTTGCGCTCTCCCCCTGTCCGGTTATCGATCGAATCGTGCAATTCAATGATGTGTTGCGGACGTCTTCCGGAGTTACCCCTGATGCGGTGCCTTCAAAAGCTTGTGCAATCTGTTCATCGGTGATATCGGCTTTCAACGAGTAATCGACTTCGAATTCCGTAATATCATGATTCGTGTTATTGGTGAATGACACCATGACACGGCGATCCCCATTATCAATGCCTTCCTCAACGTTCCAGGGCAGTTGCTCAACGGTTATCTCATCATTTGAGGAGGTTGTTTTTGCGTGTTCTCCCGCAGGTTTGTCCGTTGTGCTTTGCCCGTTGCCGCTACAACCGGCAATTACGGACAATAGCGATGCGCATATGACCGCGACTGTCATTCCTTGCTTGAAACTTGTCATGATCGATCCTTTCTGTCTTGTCCGGTCCATTCCGGCTCCCTCACGCACAACTGATTGCGCGGTTGCCACCATTGTCATGGATGCGCGAAGACGCGACTTCAGTTGGCAACTGAATGTCCGGCTTGGCAATGCTGCTAATGTGCAGACCCGTATTGGTGTGATGGCCTGTTGTCGACAGCACACTTGAGAGGGAATCGGAACATGACTGTGAATGAACCGTCGTCAGCCGCGACATCTCATCTGGACAGCGCCTTGGCGGATGCGCGGCTGACGGAGGAACTGCTGAATCGCTTGCTTCGGAGCACGGACATCAGCTCGTTCCTGGATTCGGAACACATCGTCGATCTGGAATTCACGGACTACCTTCATGACGTGTTGGAACGTCACGGTCTTACCCGGGCCGATGTCGTACGCGCTTCGGGACTCAACCCCACGGTCGTCTATGACATCTTCGCAGGGAAAAGCCGTCCGGGGCGTGACAGTGCGATTATGCTGTCGCTCGGGCTTGATTGCGATCTGCAGGAGACGCAACGGCTGCTCCGTTTGGCGGGTGTATCGGAGCTTTGGTGCAAGCAACGACGTGACGCCATCATCATCTGGTGCGTGAACAATGGATATGACAGGGCGGCTGTTGATCATGAATTGAGCCGCTTCAATGAGAAACCGCTGCTGTCGAAATCCACCTCATAGTAGGGAACAACCGTGTTAGGCGATGGATTTTTTCAAAAAGTGGCATCGGGCGTAATCCGGTGTTGGTGCCGTTTACTCGTCTCCTGTAACGTCTTTTCTGTTGAGCAGTCCTCGGCGGTAGCCCATTCGTCGAAAAGGATAATCATATGGGTGCTTTGATTATTCTAGATATTGAAGCATTTCCGGGGTGTTGTGGAACGGGAGGGTAGCTGATGGCTAGGAGGATTGAGGTGCCGTCGTGCCATGGTGGTGACTTGTGGTTTGTTGAATACTCTTTGGAATGTGCTAGTACCAAACGTATAGAGACGGGCACGGGTGTTACTGAGAATGCCGAAGATCTTGGCGACGGTATTCGTATTGAATCCATTGAAGAGGATGCTGGCGGCAGAGCTCAAGAGGATTCGTCGTTCGACTATAAAATGGCTGCCGCCTGCGGTGTGGTTGCGGGTTTGTGCGATTCATTTTTTGTTGGAAAATTCTCCTTGGATAGAGCTAATGAATGGGGGTACAGCAAGGTAAACGAGTTTGTTGTCTGGATTGCGGAACAACATTCGGATTTCAAAGGGGAGTCTCTGCGTGACGCGATTACTTTTTTGGAGAAGAAGTACCCATTCGTTGGTGATAAGGCTACTGCTAATTTTGGCGGTGGACTGCAGCATCACCTCAGGGACTTCTCTCACCACTTCTCTCCAGTCGGTCTTGCATTTTCGGTGCTTACCCAATTCACGGGGGAAATATATGGGACGGATCAGTATGGTGAGTTTATTGCCATCCCTGTGGGCGCACGATGGTTCGACGAGGGGCTGATCGGCAAGAATTTCTGCGAAAAACTGTTTTTGGGAGTCACAGGGTGGTTCTTCCACATGGTGTCCGATATGGCAGGTTCTAGCTCAAACCCAGGCGTAGGTACGGGAATTCCTGGACCTGTTCTGTCTCTGATAAAAGAGCTATCTGCTCTTCCTGTGTTCGGGAACGCCATGGACCCGGAGCTTGGGTTGCGCAAGTTCGTTTCAAAGATGTTCAATGGGACTTTTCTTATGCAAGTCAATGAGGATGGGCATAAAGAACCACGAAGGTTCAACCTTCGTACCGAAATAGGTATTGCATATGAGGGAGGGCGTCAATCTTTTCCTGTACTACTGAACGAATGCTTAACGCGTTGCTGCTATTTTCTTCGTCATCTTTATCTTGAAGTACAGAAGATTGATATCAAGTCGTTGAACGACTTGGGGAAGTTGGACGCGAATAAATTTCTTCCGTTCAATAATCCCAGAGTCGTACGTATGGTGTCCATTGCTTCGGCGACTTTTACTGTGGTGGATATGGTTGATGCCGCTATTCGGGCTGCAGTGGCGGGACTGCCGAATAAGTCGAAAGATAGCGCCGTGGAGTTCCTGGTGAGAATTAATTATGTGGGTGTAGTTCGCTTAATTTTTGCAGTGGGCGTTGATATCAAAACTGTGTGGAAATGCAGAAAAGAACGTGCAAGGTCACGGCAAGAAGATGAGTCTTTTGACCAGGCGGCAATGAATCTATTCCTGCTGAAACCGGAGCATCAATCTATTCTGTTTTCCATTGAGAGGCTGTCCGTGTATGAGGACATAGAACGCAGCAAACCGGAGCATCGCACTGAAAAAGAGCAATGGCTTGCTCGATGGGTCGACAACCTTCCTGAAGGCATCCATCTTCTTAATCGTGGCCAGACGAAGCAGAAAGTGGAGGAACTTGTTGCAAAAGACGGGAATCTGTGGAAGGAATTGGTACTGATCGAGCTTGCTCGATTCAAACCATATCAGCTGATTGAATCTGATGAAGATGCGTCCGATAAGAAAGGGAAGTGTCCTTCGTTCGATTCGAAGATTCTTGACGAGCTATGGTGCTCTGTGTGCAATGCTTCGGACAACTCGCCTGTAAAGCATACTGCTAAAGCGTTGAGCCGGAACGCGGGTATTTTGGACGGCAGCCGGAGTCGGAAAATAATCTATGTTGCAGGGACTACCACGGTTGCGGTCGCCACGGGAGGTGCTGCGTTTGTATTCGCTCCAGTTATAGCGCCGGTGCTTGTTGGCTCATCTGTTGTGGGACTATCCGGTGCCGCTCTGACCAGCGCAAGTCTTGCGGCGGTCGGCGGTGGAGCACTGGCCGCTGGCGGACTTGGCATGGCAGGAGGTACGGCGATAATTGCCGGAGGCGGTGCAGCTCTGGGCCTAGTCGGCGGTAGCGGGGCAACGATTATCGCTACGCTGCTGATTGGAGCGGAGAAAGAATTCGTACTAGAGGAATGCGCCAATCTTCTCACTTTTTGTAAGAATGTCTTGGCTCAAGGGGATGAGTCAAAGGACTTAGTTGAGTGGATTCGATATGAATTGTCCAATCAAATTGAACGGATGGAAATTCAACGGATTATACTTTCCTCGCGTTTCAAAAATTCAAACTTGAACAAAGAAGAGAAGAAAAACGTAAAAAAAGAGCTTGCTGTTTTCAAGAAGAGCTTACGTTACATGCACATCTGCGAAAAGGAGCTGGATAAGCTGATTGATGGTCATTCCTGTGTAGAGAAAATGGTGGTTGCTATAAAGAGCACCGACAACGTCCGAGTGATAGAACAACGATGACAACGGCAGGGAAAGGGAACATGACTCAGGAGCATCTGACCGAGGAGCTGCTGTACCGATTGCTGTCCAGCTCGAACGTCAAAACGTATCTTGATGCGGAATATACCGGAGATTATTCCTGCAGCGACTACCTGTGGGCGTTGCTGCGTGAACGAGGTATGAATCGTTCGACTCTCGCCCGCGAATCGGGACTGAACGCCACCGTCGTCTACGACATCTTCGCCGGCAAGAGCCGCCCCGGGCGAGACCATGCCATCATGCTCTCCATCGGTCTGAACTGCGACCTGCGCGAAACCCAACGTCTGCTTCGCCTGGCGGGCGTCTCCGAGCTGTGGTGCAAGCAGCGCCGCGACGCCATCATCATCTGGTGCATCGAGCACGGCTTCGACCTGACGGCCACCGACAACGAATTGCAACGGCTGGGCGAGCAACCCCTCCTACAATCGAAGTGAGACGGCATCGCGGCGGGGACCGTTCATCCGATGTGGGGTGCAGGCCCGTGCCGCAGCCGGATGGCAACGCTGCGCAGGCGATACGTAAAGGAGAATCATGGACGACACCCGGACCATGCACGCGATGGGCATCGACGACGCCTACCACGTCGAACAGGTCTTGGCCCGCGGCCCACGCGGCGTCACCGAACTGGTCACCATCGACGGCGTCGGCCCATTCGTCCGCAAGAAGATCCCAACCGTGCTGGCCCAGCGTGGCGTTTGGTCGGCCCTGGGCGGCAGCACCTGCCCGCGACTCCCCCGCGTCGAAGCCACGTACGAACTGCCCGACTGCGTGGCCGTCGTCCTCGACTACGTACCCGGCCCCACCCTGGAACAGGTCGTCGCCGAACGCGGCCGACTGCAGCAGAGCGAGGCCGTCAACCTCGCGCAGCAGATCTGCGAGGCCGTTCAGGAACTGCATCGGCTCGGCGTCCTCCATCGCGATCTGACCCCGGCGAATATCATCGTCGCGGATGACGGCGCCCATATCATCGACCTCGGCATAGCCCGCCCCCTGACTGACACGGCCAACCGGAACCGCGACACCACCGCCCTCGGCACCTACGGGTTCGCCTCCCCCGAACAGTACGGGTTCGCACCCACCGACGTCCGCTCCGACATCTACTCGCTCGGGCGCATCCTTGGATTCATGCTGACCGGCGTGTACCCGGACGATACCAGATACACGCCGCTGCTGTCCGACGACCTGCACGTGACCCCCAGGTTGCGGGCGATCGTCGAGCGCGCCACGGCGTTCGAACCCAGCGCACGGTACCAGAACGTGACGCAGTTCGCCCGGGCGCTCACCTCGCCGAGCGATCCCGTGGATTCCTATGTTCCCGCCTATGCCGTCCAACGGCCCGCAGTGAACGGCAAACCACGTCCCCGCACCGTTATCGCCGTTGCGGTCGCCTGCGTGGCCGTCGTCGCCATCGTGGCGGCGGCCGTGCTGATTCCACGATGGATCGCGAATGCCGACTCGGATGGAGACGCAACGAGCGGAACGTCGCAGAACGCCGGATCCCAGCCCGACCCGTCAACGGGCAACGATGGCGACGCCGCGGATCCCGGCACCGATCCGGCCACGCGGAATCCCGCAGGCGACGGCGCCGCACATGGCGGCTCGGAATACGGCAACCCGCTCGAACTGGTGGAAACCGGCTGGTCGGCGGACGAATCCGGCTACGTCCACTACGCGTTCGGCCTGAGGAACACCAGCGACAGCGTGTGCATACAACTTCCGTCCGTTGAAATTACCGGGCGGGGCGAGGACGGTTCCGTGCTGTTCTCCGAAACCTTGATCATGGCGAATGCATTCGCTGGGGAAACTGTGTATTTCGGTTCCGAAATCGGCAACGGCAACGGAATCGTTCCCGCCACCGTCGATTTCACCGTTCTGGAGCCCGATGACTACAGCTATGTGAACTCCAGCGAATCCGCATCCTTCAAGGCCGACAATCTGAGCGCCGCACCCGATGGATACGGCGGTGAGATCTTCTCGGGCGAGATATCCGTCGTCAAGGATTCGGCGCGTGTGCGGGAGCAGTCAAGCATGCTGGCTGTGTCGCTCGTGCTGCGTGATGACGCGGGCGCTATTGTCTACGGGTACAGCACGTTTGTGGACTGGCCGTCGGAAGGCGGTTCGCGCCCGTTCTCGATGGACGTGATCGACCCGCCGGCCTACGACTCCTTCGAGGCGCACGTACAACCGTGGTGACGGCCATGGCGGCGATCAGTACCCGTGCGCATGCAGATAGTCGTCGTCGAAGCCGAAGTAGTGGCCGATCTCGTGCAGCACGGTTTTGCGGATCTGCCCCACCAGCTGCGCCCGCGAACCGCAGATCCGCTCATGC
>OBYB01001190.1_pt1 | contig 12165 bp, 7 predicted proteins | sample 1538181 | NCBI WGS metagenome assembly OBYB01 (sample SAMEA2580157, study PRJEB22360) | human gut metagenome | biome: human gut; feature: human-associated habitat; material: faeces | place: Denmark | collected 2008/2010 | reverse complement strand
AATCTTTACGATATTTTCAAGGCGACGAGCTTGCTGCAAGGGTTTGGGTAAACAAGTACGCAGTAAAGGATTCTTTCGGAAACATCTATGAAAAATCTCCGGAAGATATGCATTGGAGAATTGCCAATGAAGTAGCACGTATCGAGGCAAAGTATCCGAATGCACTGACAGCAAAAGAACTGTATGATCTGCTGGATCATTTTAAGTACATCGTTCCGCAAGGAAGCCCGATGACGGGTATCGGTAATGACTATCAGGTCGCTTCACTATCCAACTGCTTCGTAATCGGGGTAGACGGCGCAGCAGACTCTTATGGCGCTATCATCAAAATCGACGAGGAACAAGTACAGCTCATGAAAAGACGTGGAGGAGTAGGTCATGACTTGTCTCACATCCGCCCGAAAGGTTCTCCCGTTAAAAATTCGGCATTGACTTCCACTGGTCTCGTTCCGTTCATGGAACGTTATTCCAACTCTACCCGCGAAGTAGCTCAGGACGGTCGTCGTGGTGCACTGATGCTGAGTGTATCTATCAAGCATCCGGATTCGGAAGCCTTCATCGACGCTAAAATGACGGAAGGAAAAGTTACCGGAGCCAATGTTTCCGTAAAGCTGGACGACGCTTTCATGCAGGCGGCAGTTGACGAGAAACCTTATATACAACAATATCCGATTGAATCGGCAAATCCGACTACCACTAAAGAAATAGATGCTTCCACCTTATGGAAGAAGATTGTGCACAATGCATGGAAATCGGCAGAACCCGGTGTTTTATTCTGGGATACGATAATCCGTGAATCCGTGCCCGATTGCTATGCAGATTTAGGTTACAAGACTGTATCTACCAATCCATGCGGTGAAATTCCATTGTGTCCTTATGACTCTTGTCGCCTGCTGGCTATCAATCTATATTCTTATGTAGTAAATCCGTTTAAACCGGATGCCTATTTTGATTTCGAACTGTTCAAAAAACACGTTGCGCTGGCTCAACGCATCATGGATGACATCATCGACCTCGAACTGGAGAAGATCGAACGTATCATGGAAAAGATCGATCAAGACCCGGAAGGCGAAGAGGTAAAACATGCCGAACGCAACTTGTGGAACAAGATATATAAGAAGAGTGGTCAAGGTCGCCGTACAGGTGTGGGCATTACTGCGGAAGGTGATATGCTTGCCGCTTTAGGACTACGCTACGGAACGGAAGAAGCTACCGAATTCTCTGAAAAAGTACATAAGACAGTGGCCCTCGGTGCCTATCGTTCTTCGGTTGAAATGGCAAAAGAACGCGGTGCTTTCGAAATATACAGCAATGAGCGTGAACAGAACAATCCGTTCATTCAGCGTCTTGCCGAAGCTGACCCGGAACTGTATGCAGAAATGAAGAAATATGGCCGTCGTAATATTGCATGTCTGACGATTGCTCCTACAGGAACAACCAGTCTGATGACACAGACGACTTCCGGTATCGAACCGGTCTTCCTGCCCGTTTACAAGCGCAGAAGAAAAGTAAACCCGAACGATACGAATGTACACGTTGACTTTGTTGACGAGACAGGCGACGCATTCGAAGAATATATTGTATTCCATCATAAGTTCGTGACATGGATGGAAGCTAACGGATACGATCCTGCCAAGCGTTATTCGCAGGAAGAGATTGACGAGCTGGTGGCCAAGTCACCTTATTATAAAGCGACTTCCAATGACGTAGACTGGTTGATGAAAGTAAAGATGCAGGGAAGAATCCAGAAATGGGTAGACCACTCTATCAGTGTAACCATCAACCTGCCGAACGATGTAGACGAGGATCTTGTCAACCGCCTGTATGTAGAAGCATGGAAATCCGGCTGCAAAGGATGTACGGTATACCGCGACGGCTCACGTTCCGGAGTCTTGATTTCAACCAAATCGGATAAGAAGGAGACACTCCCTCCTTGCAAACCGCCTACGGTAGTAGAAACACGCCCAAGAGTACTGGAAGCCGACGTAGTTCGTTTCCAGAATAACAAAGAAAAATGGGTGGCTTTCGTAGGACTGCTGGATGGACACCCTTACGAGATATTCACCGGTTTGCAGGATGACGATGAAGGTATCCTGTTGCCGAAAAGCGTAACCAGCGGACGCATTATCAAGAATGTAGACGAGGACGGAACCAAGCGTTACGACTTCCAGTTCGAAAATAAACGTGGATATAAGACGACTATCGAAGGATTGTCAGAGAAGTTCAACAAGGAATACTGGAACTATGCGAAGCTGATCTCCGGTGTACTCCGTTACCGGATGCCGATCGAGCAGGTTATCAAGCTGGTAGGTTCTCTGCAACTGAACAGCGAGAGCATCAACACTTGGAAGAACGGTGTAGAACGTGCATTGAAGAAATATATTCAGGACGGAACGGAAGCCAAAGGAAAGAAATGCCCGAATTGCGGTAATGAGACTTTGGTCTACCAGGAAGGCTGTCTGATCTGTACCACTTGTGGTGCTTCCAGATGCGGTTAACATGTGACGTATGTTAATTAATATATAAACAAAAGATTAAAAGGAGTCCTAATACGGCTCCTTTTATTTTTTATTCAAAAAAATGTCTTATACTTGCATAGTCATTAGTGTCTAATCAAAATCTAATATATATGACTGTATCATTTAACATCGAATATCGCACCAGTTGGGGAGAAGAAGTCAGGATTGCCGGACTGCTGCCGGAGTCGATCCCCATGCATACCACAGACGGCATATACTGGACGGCAGACGTGGAACTGGAAGTTCCCAAAGAAGGAATGACTATCAATTACAGCTATCAGATAGAACAAAACCAAATCATCATCCGCAAAGAATGGGACAGCTTTCCGAGACGTCTCTTTTTATCCGGTAACTCTAAAAAGAAGTATCAGATTAAAGACTGCTGGAAAAATATCCCAGAACAATTGTATTACTACAGTTCGGCTTTCACGGAAGCCTTGTTAGCCCATCCCGACAGAGCTGAAATTCCGTCTTGTCACAGAAAAGGGCTGGTCATCAAGGCATACGCCCCACGCATCAACAAAGACTATTGTCTGGCAATTTGCGGAAATCAGAAAGCATTGGGAAACTGGGACCCGGACAAAGCGATTCCCATGAGCGATGCCAACTTTCCGGAATGGCAGATCGAGCTGGATGCAAGTAAGCTGAAATTCCCGCTGGAATACAAATTCATCCTTTACCATAAAGAAGAAAAGAAAGCGGATTGCTGGGAAAATAACCCCAACCGCTATCTCGCCGACCCGGAACTGAATACAAATGAGACGCTGGTCATCTCCGACCGATATGCATACTTCGATATTCCCGTATGGAAAGGGGCCGGTATAGCCATCCCTGTCTTTTCACTGAAATCAGAGAACAGTTTCGGAGTAGGAGATTTCGGAGATTTGAAACGCATGATTGACTGGGCTGTAAATACCCAACAAAAGGTAATACAAATATTACCGATCAATGATACGACCATGACTCATGCGTGGACCGATTCTTATCCATATAATAGTATCTCCATTTATGCTTTCCACCCGATGTATGCGGATATAAAGCAGATGGGAACACTGAAAGACAAGTCAGCCGCAGCGAAGTTCAACAAAAAACAGAAAGAACTCAACAGTCTGCCGGCGATGGATTACGAAGCTGTCAACCAAACAAAATGGGAATACTTCCGACTGATCTTCAAGCAGGAAGGAGAAAAAGTATTAGCCTCCAAAGAGTTCGGCGAATTCTTTGACGCCAACAAGGAATGGCTGCAACCTTACGCTGTTTTCAGCTATCTGCGCGATGCCTTTCAGACACCTAATTTCCGTGAATGGCCCAGACATTCCGTTTATAATGTACAAGATATAGAGAAGATGTGCCAGCCGGATTCTGTAGATTACCCGCATATCGCACTCTATTATTATATCCAGTTTCACCTGCACCTGCAATTGGTAGCCGCTACGAAATACGCCCGCAAACACGGTGTCGTACTCAAAGGGGACATCCCTATCGGCATCAGCCGTAACAGTGTGGAAGCATGGACCGAACCTTATTACTTCAATCTCAACGGGCAAGCGGGCGCCCCTCCCGATGATTTCTCGGTGAACGGACAAAACTGGGGATTCCCCACGTACAACTGGGACGTCATGGAAAAGGACGGCTACCGCTGGTGGATGAAGCGTTTCCAAAAAATGTCAGAGTACTTCGACGCTTACCGGATTGACCACATCCTCGGTTTCTTCCGTATCTGGGAAATCCCGATGCATGCCGTACACGGATTACTCGGACAGTTCATTCCCTCCATCCCTATGAGTCGGGAGGAAATCGAAAGTTACGGACTCCCCTTTCGGGAAGAATATTTGATTCCATATATTCATGAATCCTTCCTCGGGCAAGTATTCGGTCCGCATACCGATTATGTGAAACAGACTTTTCTGCTTCCTGCCGAAACACCCGGTGTTTATCACATGAAACCGGAGTTCACCACCCAACGGGAAGTGGAGAGTTTCTTTGCAGGAAAGAATGATGAAAACAGTCTTTGGATTCGGGATGGACTATACACTTTGATCAGTGATGTTCTTTTTGTACCGGACACGAAAGAAAAAGATAAATATCATCCGCGCATCGGAATACAACGCGATTTCATCTTCCGTTCACTCAATGAACAGGAGCAGAATGCGTTTAACAGACTGTATGATCAGTATTATTATCACCGCCACAACGAGTTCTGGCGCCAACAGGCTATGAAGAAACTACCGCAACTGACACAATCGACACGTATGCTGGTTTGCGGAGAAGACCTGGGTATGATTCCGGATTGTGTTTCGTCCGTCATGAATGATCTTCGTATCCTCAGTCTGGAGATTCAGCGGATGCCAAAGAATCCGATGCACGAGTTCGGATATTTAAATGAATACCCATACCGGTCGGTTTGTACCATCTCCACTCATGATATGTCTACTTTGCGAGGCTGGTGGGAAGAAGATTACCTGCAGACACAGCGTTACTACAACACGATGCTGGGGCATTACGGAACCGCACCGACAGTCGCCACTCCCGAATTGTGCGAAGAAGTGGTGCGCAATCATCTGAAAAGCAATTCCATACTTTGTATTCTGTCCCTGCAAGACTGGCTGAGCATTGATGGCAAATGGAGAAATCCGAATGTGCAGGAAGAACGGATTAATGTACCATCCAATCCGCGCAATTATTGGCGTTACCGGATGCACCTCACTCTGGAACAGTTGATGAAAGCAGAAGAACTCAATGACAAGATACGTGAGCTAATAAAATACACCGGCAGAGCTCCCAAGAAATAAATATCTTTAGGCACGGGTGACACGGATTAACACGTTTTTTAGACCTATAATCTCTTAAAACTGTAAATCCGTGTCATCTGTGCCTGAATAAAATCAACTGATAGTTTTGACACCTCCGTTTCTCTCCCATGCGGCAATTCTTTATCTTCCTTCATTCCGTTTTTTCCAATTAATCAAGTATCTTTGCAACGCAAAAACGCAACGCAAAATAAATGGGAGACAATCAGCATCGGCGTATTGATTTTGTGGACTTAACCAAGGGAGTCTGCATTATTCTGGTAGTGATGGCGCATATCGGAGGCGCTTTCGACCAACTTGACAAGCATTCCATGCTATCCTGCTTTCGCATGCCTCTCTATTTCTTTATATCAGGAATTTTCTTCAAGCCTTATGAAGGATTATACGGGTTCATTATCCGAAAGACCAATAAGCTAATCATTCCCTTTATCTTCTTCTACGTCAGCGCCTTTCTACTAAAATACATTGTATGGAAGATTGCACCGGAAACTTTCCATCTCCCTGTGTCATGGAGAGAATTACTGTTTGTCTTTCACGGGCACGACCTCATCAAGTTCAATCCTCCCATCTGGTTTCTGCTTGCTCTGTTCAACTGCAATATCCTGTTCTATCTGATTCATTATCTGCGTGACAAGCATTTATCTCTGATGTTTGCAGCAACGTTACTGATCGGATGCACAGGATTCTTCCTGGGCAAATTTCACATCGAACTTCCTTTGTATATAGACGTTGCCATGACTGCCCTCCCCTTCTATGTGGCAGGTTTCTGGGTTCGCCGATATAATTTCTTCCTGTTCCCCAGTCATCGGTTCGACAAGATTATTCCCTCATTTGTCCTGCTGGCACTGGTCGTAATGTACTTCACCGCCACCACGCCGGGTATGCGGACCAACAATTATCCCGGCAACATATTCCAGGTATACATTGCCGCATTTGCCGGAATCTTTATGATTATGCTGATCTGTAAGAAAATAAAAAGAATAAGCATCGTTTCTTATCTGGGGCGATATTCCATTATCACACTCAGTATTCATGGACCGATTATACACTTTGCAAGACCGGTCGTTTCGCATTATATTCATAACGACTGGGCAGAAGCAAGCGCACTGCTCCTGCTGACATTGACCATCTGCATTCTCTTTACCCCTATCCTGCTTAAGATAATTCCACAGTTGGTGGCACAAAAGGATTTATTAAAAGTCAAATAACAAAACATTGTGCAAGCCAAACTTTTCTTAACTCTAAGTTTAATTATCAAATAATTTACTACTTTTGTTCCAAAGAACTATAGACCGAGAACAAATGAATATAACGATTGTCTTAGGAGATAAAATTCCATCTATAAAATACGGCGGAACTCAAAGAGTAATGTGGTATCTGGGTAAAGAACTCAATAAGCGCGGACACAAAGTCACCTTCATCGCAGGAAAAGGTTCCTCCTGCCCTTTCGCTAAAGTGATAGAACTGGACCCTAGCGTAAATCTGAACACCCAAATCCCCACAGATGCGGACATCGTACATTTCAACATTCCCGTTCCCGAAGGAATCACCAAGCCGCACTTACTGACCATACACGGCAATGGAATCCCGGCCAACGCAGACCGGAACATCGTTTTTGTCTCACGTAATCATGCACAAAGACTTGGAAGCGAATCATTCGTTTACAATGGACTGGACTGGGATGACTACGGTCCCGCCAACCTCACCCTTTCCAGAAAAAACTACCATTTTCTAGGCAAAGCAGCCTGGAAGGTCAAAAATATCAAAGGAGCTATCGCCGTTGTCCAAAGCATCAAGAACGCACAACTGGACGTTTTAGGCGGTTATCGCCTCAATCTCAAAATGGGCTTCCGATTCACATGGAATCCACGGATTCATTTTCATGGAATGGTAGATGATTCAAAGAAAAAAGTTATTATTGAGCAGTCAAAAGGGCTTATTTTCCCCGTTACATGGCACGAACCTTTCGGACTTGCAATCACTGAATCCTTATACTTCGGAGCTCCCGTATTCGGTACTCCCTACGGTGCGCTTCCCGAACTCGTTTCACCGGAAGTCGGTTTTCTGACCGCCCACGGACAGGAAATGGCCGAACATATACAGTCAGCACAATATTCTCCGAAAGTCTGCCACGAATATGCCAGAGATCTATTCAATTCAAGTGTCATGGCAGAAGCCTATTTAAAGAAATATGAAACTGTACTGAACGGCGAACCTTTGAATAAAGAAGTCCCCCATATTATAGATATCGCACGACGTCTTCCATGGGACTAAAAATGGCAGTTGAATTACATAGCTGATGAGTACAATCTCATTTATAAAGCCTTTCATTCATTTAATAAGCGAACAAAAATGATCGAAAACACTTTATAAAAAGAAATAAAGCCTTACCTTTACTTTTTTAGAAAACAAAAGATATGAAGATAAACAACAGCTATATTTTGCTGAAAGACATCTGCTGCTTTGCTTATCATGGAGTAGCCCCCCAAGAGAATATCATTGGAAATGAGTATATTATCAACTTGAAGTTGAAGGTAGATATCAGTCAGGCTATTCAAACAGACGACGTGGTGGATACGGTCAACTATGCCGAAATACACGAAGCCGTGAAAGCTGAAATGTCCATCCCGTCGAAGTTGCTGGAACACGTATGCGGACGAATAGCTAAAAGACTACTGGCAGAATTTCCTGCCATTGAAGAAATAGAACTTCGTCTTTCCAAACGGAATCCGCCTATGGGAGCAGACATCGACTCAGCCGGAGTAGAACTGCATTGCAGCAGATAAGTACCTTTGCTTTATCAGTTTGTGTTATTATCAAGAAGCACATTGGTCTGTCATCCTATCATCCGGACTGCCACATCCGGTCAACTTATTTACAACACCCTATCATTCCGCTTGTGCCAAGTAATGGGCACAGTTATGCCAAAGGAGTGTCACGGTTGTGACAAGGGTGTGGCACAGTTGTGACAAAGGCTTGGAAACAGTTGTGACAAGGGCATGGCACAGTTGTGCCAAAGGCGTGGCATCGTCGTGCCAAAGGCATGGCACAAGTAAGGCTGCCTCATTTCTACTTGAAGCAGCCTCACACTATCATATTTTCAGTCTATAACGACCTATCTCTTCTTTCTTTTTCTTTTATTTACCGATTCTACAGCTTCCGTTACCACGGATTTGTTTTCGAACCGTTTCGTATAACTGGAATAGTCCGGATGGGTACGTTCGTAATCGGGATCCATAAACAGAGGGCTGGAAATGATATGATCCGCCGTAGAACGGTTACAACAGAAAACGATGTTCTCAACACCGGCCAGTCGGGTTAATGCTTTAACATCCGTATCATGTGGCTGCAAAGTCATAGGGTCAGTGAAAAAGAATAGATAATCAATCTGACCGTCCACAATACGCGATCCCATCTGCTGGTCACCTCCCAAAGGACCGGATTTCAGAATTGTGAAGTCCCACTCCACTTCAGGATGCTTCTCCTTCAGTGCTTCCAGAATCAGAGTACCCGTAGTACCTGTACAATAGAATTTATTTCCCATCAACAGTTCCGAGTTCCACAGCACCCATTCGATGAGGTCTTTTTTCATGGCATCATGTGCTACCAGCCCGATGCCTCTCCTTACTTTTGGTTCCATTTTGTTATCCTTTTAAATCCGACAATTGAGAGAATCTTTTGCACCCTCCCACATAAAACTGCCACAAGATACTACTTTTTATCCGTTCAGGGATTGGATTCAAAGAAGTTTTTCTTAAGTTTTCTTTACGGGAAGAAGAAAATGAAGGACAAATCTGTTTGTATTCTTTCCGGGCACGCATCACCGCACGAGCGTTGTTTAACTGCCCCTTCAGCAGAAATGTGAATGCGGCCACGTAATCGAGACAAGTCCGGATACGCATCACTTTATTTAACTCTTCGTCCGAAAGATTCTTATAGAGCATGACAAGATTATTACGAAAATTCAAAAAAGTCTTGCGGGGATTCTCCTTTTTCAGAGTTGCACCACCGACGTGATAGACCGTACTTTGAGGAATATAAACGATTTCCCGACCACGGGAACGTAGTCGCCAGCATAAATCAATCTCTTCCATGTGGGCAAAGAAACGTCCGTCCAGTCCGCCCGCCTCACGATAATCCGCATGACGGATAAACAGGGCGGCTCCCGTTGCCCAGAAAACCGGCAGGATCGTATCATACTGTCCCTCATCCTTTTCAACCACTCCCATTATACGCCCACGACAGAACGGATAGCCGTACTTATCTATAAATCCTCCGGCTGCTCCGGCATATTCAAAATACTCTTTTTGCCGCTGGCTACGGATTTTCGGCTGACAGGCAGCTACCTCCGGATGGCCATCAAGATAGGAGATCATCGGTTCAAGCCAATGTTCGGTCACCTCAACATCAGAATTCAGAAGTACCACATACTCCGCTTCTACCTGCTGCAAAGCCAGGTTATATCCATCTGCGAATCCATGATTCTGATCCAGCACAATGATCCGGACACAAGGAAATTCTTCCCGAAGCATTTCCACAGAAGCATCCGTAGAGCCATTGTCGGCCACACAGACTTCTACTTCTTCGCTCTTCGAATAGCGGATCACGGACGGAAGAAAAGTACGAAGCATATCGCACCCGTTCCAATTCAGAATAACCACTGACACTTTCATCCTTACCCCCTTTCACATTCAGCCTTAGACGCTTTCCAACGTTTATGAGACCACAGCCAATAAGCCGGTTCCCTGCGAATCGTCTGTTCCAGATAATCAGCAAACATTTCCGTAATTTCTCCTTCACCCGTCTCCTTCGGTTTCTCTGTCATCAGCTTAAACTCAGCTACACAATACCCTCTGCCGGGTTTTGTCAGATCACAATAGAACACAGGGAAGTTCATCATTTTCGCAATGCGCTCCGCACCATTCAGAAAGGCGGTTTCCTGCCCCAAAAAAGTAGTCCAGTATTTTTCGTTTCCGCTGGGCCACTGGTCAGTAATCAGACCGACAACCATCTTTTTGCCTTCACGCTTCAACTTGATAATTTCGCGTGCCGTAGAATGTTTCGGAACGTTATATCCTCCGAAGCGGGAACGGATGCGCTGGAACAATTCGTTCAAGTATTTATCTTTCAGAGGTTTATAGACTTGCATCGGTACATCACCCGGTTTCATAATAGATCCCATCCCGATCAGCCATTCATAATTGGCATAATGAGGAATCATTACGATGATTCCGCCATATTTCTCGGTCAGTTCCAGATATTGTTCCGTATTCTTATAAGTCATCCGCTTATAAAGGTCTTCGGGTGACATATGAAGCATTTTCAAGTCTTCAAGCATATAGTCGGAAAGGTAACGATAGAAACGGCGTTCGATCTGCAGCCTTTCTTTCTTGTCTTTTTCGGGAAATGATTTCTTCAGATTCTCCCGTACTACTTTCCGGCGATACCTCCCTATACGGTACATCAACAGGTAATTGAAATCCGAAAGTAAGTACAATATCCGGAAGGGAAGCGCCGAAAACAGCCACATCCCGCTATATACCAGCCAATAGATAAATCTAGACTTCATAATTCATCAGAATTGTGCCTTTAAGCGCTGTCATGTCTTCATTAAATTCTCCCAGTCGGACGTTAATCATCTGATTGTCCAATGATTCGTCATTCTCCACTTCTACGCGGATATAGTTAGCGGTAAACCCGTGCATCGGTGTACCTGCTTTTGATTTTTCCATCAATACCTGCATGGTCTGCCCGATATGACGGGTATAGAAAGCCCGTGTCTTTTCATCAGAAAGTGTCAGCAAGCGCTGGCTGCGCTGATGTTTCTCTTCCGGCGAAACCACATAATCTATCTTCAAGGCCTGCGTCCCCGGACGTTCGGAGTAGCTGAACACATGCAACTGTGTCACATCCAGTCCGGAAATAAACTGATAAGCCTGTTCAAAATACTCTTCCGTCTCTCCGCGAGTACCTACAATCACATCGACTCCGATAAAGGCATCCGGCATCACTTCCTTGATTTTCTTTACTTTAGAGGCAAAAAGAGCCGTATCATAACGACGGCGCATCAATTTCAGCACTTCATCGCAACCGGATTGCAACGGGATATGAAAATGAGGCATAAATCTACGGGAACGGGAAACGAACTCGATGATTTCATCAGTCAGCAGATTGGGCTCGATAGAAGAAATGCGGTAACGTTCGATGCCTTCCACCTGATCCAGCGCTTTCACCAGATCAAAGAAAGTCTCACCGGTAGTCTTACCAAAATCGCCGATATTCACGCCTGTCAGTACGATCTCTTTTCCGCCTTCGGCAGCGGCCTGCCTTGCCTGCTCCACCATAGAGGCAACAGTACCGTTACGGCTGCGTCCACGGGCAAAAGGAATGGTACAATAAGAACAGAAATAATCGCATCCGTCTTGTACTTTCAGGAAGAAACGAGTACGGTCGCCCCGTGAACACGAAGGCGAAAACGAACGGATATCTTTGGTGGTGGTAGTAAATGCCTCTCCCTCTTCATGCTTATGGAGGTCGCCGAGATACTGCAACAAGTCTCCTTTCTGCTCGGCACCCAGCACTACATCTACTCCTTTTATCTTTGCCACGTCACCGGGCTTCAACTGTGCGTAGCATCCGGTCACTACCACAAAAGCTCCGGGATGCTGCTTGACCAACCGATGAATAGCCTGACGGCATTTCTTGTCTGCCATCTCCGTCACCGAACAAGTATTTACCACACAGATATCTGCTTTTTCCCCTTTGCGTGCAGTCCGGACTCCTGCCTCCCGCAGGATTTTACCGATAGTTGAAGTCTCTGAAAAATTCAATTTGCA
>OBYB01001186.1_pt1 | contig 12177 bp, 10 predicted proteins | sample 1538181 | NCBI WGS metagenome assembly OBYB01 (sample SAMEA2580157, study PRJEB22360) | human gut metagenome | biome: human gut; feature: human-associated habitat; material: faeces | place: Denmark | collected 2008/2010 | reverse complement strand
AGCCCACGGACACGTGGGGCCCGATCCCCACCACTACCGCGTCATACCGCGAACGCAGCTCGTCCCAGGAGATGTCCTTGCCGACCTCCACGCCGGTGCGGAACCGCGTGCCTTCGGCCTCCATCTGCTCCACGCGGCGGTCGATCAGCCGCTTGTCGAGTTTGAAGTTGGGGATGCCGTAGCGCATCAGGCCGCCGATCGCGTCGTCGCGCTCGTAGACGACGACGGTGTGTCCGGCGCGGGTCAGCTGCTGGGCACAGGCGATCGGCTCGCCGGCCCGGAGCCGCCGCCGGCCACGGTCATGTCGGTCAGGCGGTGCGGCGGCATCGGCTTGACATAGTCCAGCTGCCACGCCTGGTCGATGATCGTGCATTCGTCGTTCTTGATCATCGTCGCCGGCTGGTGGATGCCCAGCACGCACGCCGATTCGCATAGGGCCGGGCAGATGCGGCCGGTGACCTCGGGGAAGTTGTTGGTGGAGGACAGCCGGTGGTAGGCGTCCTCCCACTTACCCTGATACACCAGGTCGTTGAACTCGGGGATGAGGTTGCCCAGCGGGCAGCCGGTCATGCAGAACGGGGTGCCGCAGTCCATGCAGCGGGACGCCTGTTCGCGCGTCCAGGGCTGCAGGCCGGATTCGGCGTGCACGTCCATCCAGTCGCGGATGCGCTCCTCGGCGGGGCGTTCGGCCGGTTCGCGGCGGGTACGTACTTTAAGGAATCCTCTGGGGTCCGCCATGTCAGCGCGCTCCTTCCATCACCTGCTCGTACACCTGTTCCCAGACGCCGGGCTCGTTGAAATCGATATGCTCGTCTTCGGCGCGGCGCATCGCCGCGGTCATCGCCACATACTGCCTAGGCACCACATGCGTGAACCGTGCCGCCGAGGCGTCCCAGTCCTCGAGCCGGTCTCCTCGGCGTGGCGCTTGACCAGGTCGCGCACCTTCTCGGATGTCGCCCCGTCCAGCGGTTCGAACAGCAGCGACCCGTGTGCGGCGGCCTCGGGGTTGACCTTGGACGTGTCCAGGTCGAGCACGAACGCGTCGCCGCCGGAGAAGCCGGCGCCGAAGTTGCGCCCGGTGGGTCCCAGCACCACCACGGTGCCGCCGGTCATGTACTCGCAGCCGTGGTCGCCCACGCCCTCGACGACGAACGTGGCGCCGCCGTTGCGCACCGCGAAGCGTTCGCCGGCCTTGCCGCCGACGAACATCTCGCCGGAGGTCGCGCCGAAACCGGTCACGTTGCCGGCGATCACGTTCCGGTGCGGGTCGAAGTTCACGCCCTCCTCGGGCCGGACGACCATGCGTCCACCGGACAGGCCCTTGCCGGCGTAGTCGTTGACCTCGCCGTAGACGCGCAGGGTCTCGCCGCGCGGGATGAACGCACCGATAGACTGGCCGCCAGAACCGTGCAGGGTCATATCGATTGTGTCGTCGGGCAGGCCTTCGGCGCCGTAGCGACGGGTGATCTCGTAGCCGACCATCGTGCCGAGCGTGCGGTTGACGTTGCGGATCGGCATCTCGATGCGCACGGGTTCGCGGCTTTCCAGCGCGGGTTCGGCCAGGCGGATCAGCTCGTTGTCCAGCGCCTTGTCGAGCTCGTGGTTCTGTTCGATGGTCTTGTGCAGGATCGTGCCGGGGACCGGGCCGGGCTGCATCAGCACGTTCGTCAAGTCCACGCCGTCCGCCTTCCAGCGGCTGACCGCCTCATCCTGATCCAGGCACTCCACGTGGCCCACGGCCTCTTCAAGCGTGCGGAAGCCGAGCTGGGCCAGCAGCTCGCGCACCTCTTCGGCGACGAACATGAAGAAGTTGACCACATGCTCGGGCTTGCCGGTGAACCGGGCGCGCAGCTCCGGGTCCTGCGTGGCGATGCCTTGCGGGCAGGTGTTCTTCTGGCAGGCGCGCATCATCACGCAGCCCTCCACGATCAGCGCCGCGGTGGCGAAGCCGAACTCCTCGGCACCCAGTAGGGCGGCGATCATCACGTCGCGTCCGGTCTTGAGTTCGCCGTCGCACTGCACGGTCACGCGGGAGCGCAGACCGTTGAGGATCAGCGTCTGCTGGGTTTCGGACAGGCCGATCTCCCACGGGGTGCCGGCGTGCTTGATGGCGTTGAGCGGGGCCGCGCCGGTGCCGCCGTCGTAGCCGGAGATCAGCACCACGTCGGCATGGCATTTGGCCACGCCGGCCGCGATCGTGCCGACGCCGAACTCGGAGACGAGCTTGACGTGGATGCGGGCCTTGGGGTTGGCCATCTTCGCGTCGTTGATCAGCTGCTTCAGGTCCTCGATCGAGTAGATGTCATGGTGCGGCGGCGGGGAGATCAGCTCCACGCCGGGCGTGGAATGCCGCACCTTGGCGATCCACGGCGGCACCTTGGCGCCCGGCAGGTGGCCGCCCTCGCCCGGCTTGGCGCCTTGGGCGAGCTTGATCTGCAGGTCGGTGGCGTGCACCAGGTAGTCGCTGGTCACGCCGAAGCGCGCGGAGGCGATCTGCTTGATGCGGCTGACGCGCAGCGGGTCGTTGATCCGGTCGTCGGATTCGCCGCCTTCGCCGGAGTTGGAGCGCGCGCCGATCATGTTCATCGCGATGGCGAGCGTCTCGTGCGCTTCCTGCGAGATCGAGCCGTAGCTCATCGCGCCGGTGGAGAAGCGCTTGACGATCTCGCTGGCCGGCTCGACCTCGTCAATCGGGATCGGCTGGCGGGTCGGCTTGAACCGCATCAGGCCGCGCAGCGTCATCAGACGGTGCGACGTGCTGTTGATATGCGCCGAGTACCGCTTGAACATGCCGTAGTCGCCGCGCTGCGTGGACTGCTGGAGCAGGAAGATGGCCTCCGGGTCGTTCAGGTGGTTCTCGCCGGTGCGCCGCCACTTGTAGTCGCCGCCGGTGGGCAGCTCGTCATGCGCGGTGACGGTCCACTGATTCGGATAGGCCACGCGGTGGCGGCGGGCCACCTCCTCGGCAATCTCGTCCAGTCCGATGCCGCCGACCTGCGAGGTGGTGCCGGTGAAATACCGGTCGATGACGGTCTTGTTCAGGCCGACCGCCTCGAACAGCTGGGCGCCGCGGTAGCTCATGATGGTGGAGACGCCCATCTTGCTCATGATCTTGAGCACGCCGATCGACAGGGCGTGCGTCACATTCGTCACGGCGGTGGCCGCATCGACCGTGAGGTAGCCGCGGCGGGACTGGTCCTCCACGGTTTCGAACGCCAGGTACGGGTTCACGCAGGCGGCGCCGTAGGCGATGAGCAGCGCGACGTGGTGGATCTCGCGCACGTCGCCGGCCTCCACGGCCAGCGAGACCTGGGTGCGCGTGTGCCGGCGCAGCAGATGATGCTGGACCGCGGAGGTGAGCAGCAGCGACGGGATCGGTGCCCACGTGTGGTCCGAGCCGCGGTCGGAGAGCACGATGAAGTTCGCGCCGTCGGCGATCGCCCGGTCGATGTCGGCGAAGATCTCGTCGAGCCGCGATTCGAGCGCGGGGCCGCCGCCGGCGACCTGATACAGGCCCTTGACGACGAACGGCCGGGAGTAGCCGGCGACGTGGGTGTGCGCCGTCGGGGATGGCGGGGCGGTCGAGCCGCTTGAGCTGCGCCATCTCCTCGGAGTTGATGACCGGCAGCGGGATCAGGATCTTCTTGGCGTGCAGCTCGGTGTCCTCCAGCAGGTTCGGCTCGGGGCCGATCGCCGATTCCAGACAGGTGACGATCCGTTCGCGCTCCCAGTCGAGCGGCGGGTTGGTGACCTGCGCGAACTTCTGCGTGAAGTAGTCGAACAGCATGCGGCTGCGGTCGGAGAGCACGGCCATCGGCGTATCGTTGCCCATCGAGCCGAGCGGCTCCTTGCCGGTGTCCGCCATGGGGTTGAGGATCAGCTTGATGTCCTCCTCGGTGTAGCCGAAGGCGCGCTGGCGGCGGAGCACCGATTCGTAGGAGTGGTTGACGTGTTCCCGGGCGGGCAGTTCGTTCATGTGCACGCTGTTGCCCTCCACCCACTGCCGGTACGGGTGCTGCGCGGCGAGCGCGTGCTTGATCTCGTCGTCGGGCACGATGCGGCCTTCGGCGGTGTCCACAAGGAACATCCGCCCCGGTTCCAGACGCCCTTTGGCGCTCACGTGTTCGGCGGCCACGTCGGGCAGCACGCCGGCTTCGGAGGCGAGCACGACCAGACCGGTGTCGTCCAGCTGCCAGCGGCCCGGGCGGAAGCCGTTGCGGTCGAGCAGCGCGCCGACCTGCGTGCCGTCGGTGAAGATGATGTGCGCCGGACCGTCCCACGGTTCGATCAGCGTGTTGTTGTACTCGTAGAAGGCGCGCACGTCGGGGTCGAGCGTGTCGTCGTTCTCCCAGGCGGGCGGCAGCATCATCAGGATGGCGTGCGGCAGGCTGCGGCCGGCCAGGTGCAGCAGCTCCAGACACTCGTCGAAGGTGCCGGAATCCGAATAGCCGGGCGTGGCGCTCGGCACCAGCGGCTCGAACTCGCCGAGCAGTTCGGAGCTCAGACGTCCCTCGCGGGCCTGCAGCCAGTTGCGGTTGCCCTGGATGGTGTTGATCTCGCCGTTGTGGGCCAGCAGGCGGAAGGGCTGGGCCAGCGGCCAGCTGGGGAACGTGTTGGTGGAGAAACGCGAGTGCACGATGGCCACGCGCGCCGCCATCCGCTCGTCGTTGAGGTCCGGGAAGAACCCGGTCAGCTGCATGGTGGTCAGCATGCCCTTGTAGGTGATGGTCCGGCCGGACAGCGAGGCGAAGTACACGCCCACCTCGTGCTCCACGCGCTTGCGGATGCGGAACGCCTTGCGTTCCAAATCCAGCCCGCCCAGGGAGCCGTCCGGGGAGGCGACAACCAATGTGACGAATGCGGGCATCGAGGCCAGCGCCTGCAATCCCAGCCCGTTCGGATCGGTGGGTACGGTACGCCAGGCGAGCGGTTCCAGCCCCTCCTCGCGCACGATGGCGGCGATGGCTTGCTGCTGGCGGCCGCATGCGGCGGTGTCCCGGTCCAGGAACGCGATGCCCGCCGCGTAATGGCCCGGTTCCGGCAGCGGCGCGTCGACCACGGCCCGCATGAACGCGTCGGGCATGCCCATCAGGATGCCCGCGCCGTCGCCGGTGTTCTCCTCGGCGCCCACCGCGCCGCGGTGGTCCAGGTTCCTCAGCACCTCGATGGCCTTGTCGATGACGCGCCGCTCCGGCCGACGGTTCATCGTGGCCACCATGCCGACGCCGCAGGCGTCGTGTTCCGCGGCGGGGTCGTAGAGCCCCTCCTTGCATCGGACGGTCAGATCTAGCGGAGCATGCAACGTCACTTGGATCACCTTTCTTGCGTTACGGACAGGATACGACCCGCAGGCCACAAATGTCCGCACAATGAGACATCCTGCGCCTTGCGGCACGGCCGTTCTCTCCCAATCCGGATTGACTGCGCTTGAGAGTACCGCCCGGATGTTACCACGCAACTTCAGTGTCCACATTTCGAATCACCGCGTCGCCCGGCGACTGTCTGGCGCAGACCATCCCGCGGCTACAGACCGCAGCAGTCGAACATGCGCTCGATGACGGCGTCGTTGAGCAGACGGCCGCGCAGCGTGGGTATGAGCCGGGAACCGCGGCGTTCGGCCAGCCCCTCGCGCTCCAACTCCGCGACGCCCGCGTCGAGTGCCGCGGATGACGTCCCACCGATATCGAGGGACGTCCTGAGCGCCATCAGGTCCAGTCCTTCACGCAGACGCAGGCCCAGCATGATCGTTTCCTCAAGGGCCTCCATCGGCGTGATGGATTCGCTGCCGGCCCATGGCACCTGTCCGGCGTTGACGCGTTCGCTCCACAGCCGCGGGTGGGCCAGATCCCAGGAACGGATGGCGCCATGGACGTCGCAGTCCTGAGGGGACGATCCATGCGGCCGGGCGGAGCGTTCCGACTCGCTGCGACATGATGCAGGCTCGACGCGGTTGTAGTGCGAGTGGGCGCCCGGGCCGATGCCGGCCCAGTCGACGTTGCGCCAGTACCCCAGGTTGTGGCGGCTCTCATACCCCGGGCGGGCCCAGTTGGAGATCTCGTACCATTGCAGGCCGGCCGCGGAGAACAACTCGTCGGCGATCTCGTATTTGGTCGCCTCGTCGTCGTCATCCGGTTTCGGCAGCACGCCGGCGGCGATCTGCCGGCCCATCTTGGTCGTCGGCTCCACGGTCAGCGCGTACGCGGAGATGTGGTTCACACCCAGATCGATGGCCGTGCGCACCGACGTGCGCCAATCCTCCAGGCCCTCCCCCGGCGCGCCATAGATCAGGTCGACCGAACTGCGCAGGCCGGCCGCCCCGGCGGCGCGTACGCCGGCCTCCACGTTGGCCGGCGTATGGGTGCGGTCCAGCGTCCTCAGCACATGCGGCACGGCCGACTGCATGCCGAACGAGACGCGGGGGAAGCCGCCGTCGGCCCGCGCGCGGATGGTCGCCGCATCCACCGTGTCCGGATTCGCCTCCGTCGTAATCTCGGCGCCGTCCTCGACGCCCCAGAGCTCGCGGATGGCGTTCAGGATCGCGATCAGGTCGTCGGCAGGCAGGATTGTGGGCGTGCCGCCGCCGAAGAACACGGTCGAGGCCGGCGGGTCGGGGACGCCCGGGGGCCCCCGCCCGTCGTGCCGTTCTCCTGCCAGTCGCGGACCAGACGCATCTCCCGGACGGCCATGGAGGCGTAATCGCCCCGCGAGGCGCCGCCGCCCAGGTCGACGGCCGTGTACGTGTTGAAATCGCAGTATCCGCAGCGCCGCAGGCAAAACGGCACATGGATGTAGACCTCGAACATGACTCACACCTCCACGCGGCGCTGCCGTCGCGGCCTTGGCGGCCACTCCCCTCGCCTACAGGCAATCCACCGGATTGCCTGCTTAACGGTTCGGCACCGCAGACAGAACGGCACATGGACGTAGACCTCGAACGCCATCAGCCTTCGGACTTCTGCGCGGCGCGGATCTTGTCCTTGGTGTCGCGGTCGTTCGCGCCCTCGCCGGTGGAGAGGGCGGCGATGAACGCCTCCTGCGGCACCTCCACATGGCCGAGCATCTTCATGCGCTTCTTGCCGGCCTTCTGCTTCTCCAGCAGCTTGCGCTTACGGGTGATGTCGCCGCCGTAGCACTTGGCGAGCACATCCTTGCGCAGCGCGCGGATGGTCTCTCGGGCGATGATGCGCGAGCCGATCGCGGCCTGGATCGGGATCTCGAACTGCTGGCGCGGGATCAGCTCGCGCAGCTTCTTGGTCATCATCACGCCGTAGCTGTACGCCTTGTCACGGTGCACGATGGCGCTGAACGCGTCCACCTTCTCGCCCTGGATCAGGATGTCCACCTTCACCAGGTCGGCGCTCTGCTCGCCGTCCTCATGGTAGTCGAGCGAGGCGTAGCCCTTGGTGCGCGACTTCAGCTGGTCGAAGAAGTCGAACACGATCTCGGCCAGCGGCATGCGGTAGTGCATCTCCACGCGGTCGGCGCTGATGTACTCCATCGTGCCCATCTGGCCGCGATGGTCCTGGCACAGGTCCATCACCGCGCCGATGAACTCCTTTGGCGTGATGATGTCGGCGGCCACCATCGGCTCGACGATCCTCTTGATCTTGCCGTCGGGGAACTCGCTCGGATTGGTGACGTGGTGGACCGTGTTGTCCTCCGCGGTCACCTCGTACGGCACGTTCGGCGCGGTGGAGATCAGGTCGAGTCCGAATTCGCGTTCCAGGCGCTCGGAGACGATCTCCATGTGCAGCAGACCCAGGAAGCCGCAGCGGAAGCCGAAGCCCAGCGCCACCGAGGTCTCCGGCTCGTAGATGAGCGCCGCGTCGTTGAGCTTGAGCTTGTCGAGCGCGTCGCGCAGCTCCGGATACTGGGCGTTGTCGATCGGGAACAGGCCGGCGTACACCATCGGCTGCGGATCGCGGTAGCCCGGCAGCGGTTCGGTGGCGCCCTTGGCGGCGGCGGTGATCGTATCGCCGACCTTGGACTGGCTCACGTCCTTCGCGCCGGTGATCACGTAGCCGACCTCGCCGGCGCCGAGCGCCTTGGTCGGTGTCATGTCCGGGCTGATCACGCCGATCTCGATCGGATCGTGGGTCATGCCGATGCCCATCATGTGCAGCTTCTCGCGGCTGCGCAGTTCGCCGTCGACCATGCGGATGTAGGTCACGATGCCACGATACGAGTCGTACACCGAATCGAAGATCAGCGCGCGGGCCGGGGCGTCCGGATCGCCCTTGGGGGCGGGCACGTCCATCACGATCTGGTCGAGCAGGTCGGTCACGCCCTCGCCGGTTTTGCCGGAGACCCGCAGCACATCCGACGGCTCGCAGCCGATCAGGCCGGCGATCTCCTCGGCGTGCTTGTCCGGCTCGGCGCTGGGCAGGTCGATCTTGTTGAGCACGGGGATGATGGCCAGATTGTGGTCGATGGCCATGTACAGGTTCGAGAGGGTCTGCGCCTCGATACCCTGCGTGGCGTCGACGAGCAGCACCGCCCCCTCGCAGGCGGCCAGCGCGCGGGAGACCTCGTAGGTGAAGTCCACATGGCCCGGGGTGTCGATCATGCCGAGTGTGTATTCGGTGCCGTCGAAGGTCCACGGTACGCGCACGGCCTGGGATTTGATGGTGATGCCGCGTTCCTGTTCGATGTCCATGCGGTCGAGGAAGCGGTCGCGCATCTCACGCTCGGGCACGATGCCGCTCAGCTGCAGGATGCGGTCCGCCACGGTCGACTTGCCGTGGTCGATATGCGCGATGATGCAGAAGTTGCGGATCAGCGACTGATCGGTGAAACCCGGCTGGTTATGCTGCGTAGCCACCAAAAAGGCCTCCTCAATGGCAGGGGATGGAAAACTCATATCATCCTAGCAACTCCCCCGCCGAGCGTGGACCGCACGCCATGGCATGTCCCGCACGTTCGGATCGGCACGGCGTCGAATCCGTTCCATGCCATATGATTGAGGTCGAATCACGCAACACACCGCGAATCGCGCAGTTCGGACACCTCGTTTTTCCACCCGACATGCTATCATCATGGTTTTGTATGTCCTTACCGTATAACCGTCGTTTGGAGTAGATAGTGGCAAACATCAAGTCGCAGAAGAAGCGCGTGCTGACCAACGAGAAGGCGCACAAGCGCAACGTGGCCGTCAAGTCCAGCCTGAAGACCGCGATCCGCGCCACCCGCGAGGCCATCGCCGCCGGGGACAAGGCCGCCGCCGAGGCCGCCTACAAGGTCGCCGCCCAGAAGCTCGACAAGGCTGCTGGCGCCGGCGTGATCCACAAGAACCAGGCCGCGAACCGCAAGTCCGGCCTCGCTGTGGCCATCAACGCCCTGTGAGCCTGACCGCATAGGTCATCGCTTGAGTCCCGCATCTCGCAAGAGGTGCGGGACTTTCTTGTATCGGCCATCGGATCCCGCATTCGCAACACACCGTCGAGACGCGTGATCAGCGTCTGCCGCCGGGCAGATACGTGTGGTGCCGTTCCACCGCACCCGGCAGCATCAGATTGAATTTCACGGACAGCAGCCGCATCGCCACCACCAAAACGACGACGCACACGTCGATGACGATCTCGGCGGTCTGGTTGATGACGCCCGCCTGCACACCCTTGCAGACGAACACCGTGGCCACGCATCCCACCGCCGAGGGCACGGCGTACCAGTGCTTGTCGCGGATGACCACGGGCACCTCGTTGATGAGCATGTCTCGGATCAGCCCGCCGGCCAGCGCGGTGAACATGCCCATGAACACCGCGGTCATGCCCGACGTGCCGTACAGCATGGCCTTCTCGGTGCCGTTGACGGCGAACATGCCGACCGCGATCGCGTCGAAGGTGGTCATCAGCCATTTGAGTTTGTCGACCTCGGGATGAATCACGGCCACCAGAATCCCGGAGGCCAGTGCGGTGAACACGAAACCGCGGTCGGAGATGCCGACGGGAGGGACGGCGCCGAGCATCACGTCACGGATGATGCCTCCGCCCAACGCGGTCAGCCATGCGGTGATGAGGATGGCGAACAGATCATACCCCTTGCGGATGGCGGACAGTCCCCCGACCATGCCGCAGCAGAGGATGGCGATGTACTCGATGATCAGAAAGAATGTATTGCTCTCCAGCGCCACCTGCGTTCCCTGCATCGTCGTCCTTCCGATCCTCTCCCAAACAGGCACCATGCTCCGTACCGAGCTTACCCAGTTCCCGCACGGGATGTGGCGGCGTGTTGCGCGACGGCGCGCAGACGCACGATGCGCCCTAGCCGTTGATAGGCCGGGGCGCATCGTGTCGGTTTCGGGTGCGGGTCAGCAGACCTTCCACATCCAGTTGTGCGGATCCTCGATCTCGCCGAGCTGGATGCCGAGCAGCGTGTTGCGCAGGTCCATCGTCAGCTCGCCGGGTTCGCCGCCGGCCACGGTCACGTCGAACTTCTCGGACTTGAAGCGGCCGATCGGTGCGATGATGGCGGCGGTGCCGCAGGCGAACACCTCGGTGACCTCGCCGGACTTGATGTCCTCCAGCAGGTCGTCGAGCTTGATCATCGTCTCCACCACGTCATGGCCCTTGTCCTGCGCCAGCTGGATGAGCGAGCGGCGGGTCACGCCCGGCAGGATGTTGCCGGTCAGGCTCGGCGTCTCGATGTGGCCGTCCTTGTGGACGATCATCATGTTCATGCCGCCCAGCTCCTCCAGATAGGTCTTGGTGGCGGCGTCCACGAAGCACACCTGCTCGCAGCCGTTCTCGATGCCCTTGTACTCGCCGAGCAGGGAGGCGGCGTAGTTGCCGCCGCACTTGGCGAAGCCGGTGCCGCCGGGACCGGTGCGGAACCACTTGTCCTCCACCCAGATGCTCACCGGGCGGCTCTCGCCCTGGAAGTACGGGCCGGACGGGCTGGCGATCACGCAGTAGTCGACCTCCTGCGCGGCGCGCACGCCCAGGAACGGCTCGGACGCGAACATGAACGGACGCAGGTAGAGCGTGTATTCGCGGCGGGAGGGCACCCAGGCCGCATCGCGCTTGACCAGCGCGGCGCACGAGCCGATGAAATCGTCGACCGGCAGCTCCGGCAGGTACAGACGCTTGGCCGAGTTCTGGAAGCGTTCGGCGTTCGCATCCGGGCGGAACATCCAGATCGAGCCGTCGGCGTGCTTGTATGCCTTCAGGCCCTCGAAGATCTCCTGCGCATAGTGCAGCACCGAAGCGCCCGGATCGAGCTTGAGCGGCGCATACGGCTCGATGCGGCGGTCGTTCCACCCCTCGCCCTTGGTCCAGGAGATGTGGGCCATGTTGTCGGAGAAAATCTGTCCGAATGCCGGCTTGTCGATGAGTTCCTGCCGCTTGGCGTCCGAGGCCGGGTTGTCGTTCGGCAGCACGGTGAACGGTTCGGCGAGCTTGTCCAGCGCCGCGGGATCGTGATGGTTCTGTTCGGTCATTCTCAACTTCTTTCCTGCCGCCCTTGCGACGGCGCTCAGTGGTAATGCTCCCGCGCTTGTGGCCCGGGCTTCATGATTGGTACTCTCTCACATCCCGATGTCGGGATGCGAGACGGCGACCACAATATGAAAGGAACCCGCTCAACAGGCGGGTTCCTTTCATCGGTTACATCTGGATGGCGCTACGCTCACTCAGCGGCCGGGGCCTCCGGGGCCTCCTCGGTGGAAGCGTCCTCCGGCACCTCAACGGTGACCACGGACTCCTCCGGATCCTCGACGTCGAGCTCGACGCCCTCCGGCAGCACGACGTCCTTGGCGAACACCTTGGTGCCGTCGGTCATGCCGTCCACGTTCACCACGATGCGCTCCGGCAGGTTGGCCACATCGGCGCGGACCTTGAGCTCCTGGATGTCCACGAACGCCACGGCGGCGCCCTTCGGCTCGCCCTCGACGAACACCGGCACCTCGACGTCGATCTTCTCGCCGGCGCGGACCTCATAGAAGTCCACGTGCTCGACGATGCGCTTGACCGGGTTGCGCTGCACGTCCTTGACCACGGCCATCTTCTGCTCGTCGCCGAACTTGATGGTGAACAGGGCGTTGGTGTGACGCAGGGCGAGCGTGGTCTCCTTCATCGGGAGCTTGACGAACACCGGGTCGGCACCGCCGGCGTAGATGGTCGCCGGGATCTGCTTGGCCACGCGCATGCGGCGGGCAGCGCCCTTGCCGAACTCATCACGAAC
>OBYB01001169.1_pt1 | contig 12393 bp, 7 predicted proteins | sample 1538181 | NCBI WGS metagenome assembly OBYB01 (sample SAMEA2580157, study PRJEB22360) | human gut metagenome | biome: human gut; feature: human-associated habitat; material: faeces | place: Denmark | collected 2008/2010 | reverse complement strand
AGAGCGCATGATTCATAATCATGAGGTCCCCGGTTCAATCCCGGGTCCCGCTACTTGATAAGAATAAGGCATTTGAGAGGCTTCCACTCTTGGGTGCCTTTTTCTTTTTCAGCTCCGGTTTGCGCTAGCGTCAAATACAATGTAACATGGTTCTACAAATTTTATCGGGTCAGTTTGAGTAGGAAAATATATAAAGTACTATTTATATCGCTTCTTTACATACAAAGTAATACGTTTATATGCCAAAGCGATGTGTTCATTTACCGTACTTTCACTTATGGATAATAATTCTGCTATCTCTCTGTTTTTTAACTTATCCGACAGTACTAGTCTAAATACTTCTTTACATTTAGGAGGTAATGAATTTATAGCTTCCTGAATAAGCAACTCATATTCATTATCTTCCATAAGACTTTCAGGATCATTACTTTCAGGTATTAACTCCACTTCATATAAAGAAACATACGTTTTATCAGGAGAGTAATTTCGGCGAAGATAATGAAGTGCCTGATTTTTGGTAGATGTATATAAGTATTGCTCAATAGTTTTGATATGCCCTAAAGATTCCCTTTTCTTCCAAACAGTCGTAAATACATCCAGCACAGCCTCCTCAGCCGGTTCCTTTGCTTGTAAATAGTAATAAGCCACATGATACAATCTTTGCGAATATTGTTCAAACAATTGCCGCAAAGCATTTTCATCACCGGTGATGATCTTATTTAGTAAACCTTCCGGATTCATTTCATTTTACATATTTTAGATAGACTTTAGGGTTTAAATATACATTGCTCCCGTATACGCTTGGCAAATGTAGGAATATATAAAAAATAATCAAGTATAAACCCGTAGTTTTTATTTGTTGCTGTCATCTATATATAAAAACAGCACAATGAAAGAAGATTATAACATAAAAGACCCTAAGGTTGATGATTTAATTAATCGTCTTCGCTTCAAACTACCGGAGTATGACACTATTTCGAACTACAAACGACTACAAGAACGGATTAACACTCCGGTAATATCGTTAAGTAAGAATATCTCTCCGGCATGGAAGTGGTTTTCCATTGCTGCCTCTTTTGCTCTTTTGGTTGTTTCAGCCTTTCACTTTATTGACTTAAGCCGTCCGGAATTAGTATGGTATGAAGTCGCAGCAGTTCCGGATGCAAAAACAAAGATTGTACTTCCGGATAGCAGTACTGTATGGCTTAATGCCAATGCCCGCCTTGTTTACCCCCGTTCTTTTGAGGATGTAAACAGGAAAGTCAGTATTTCGGGAGAAGCTTTTTTCCAAGTTCGCAAAGACAAGAATCATCCCTTTATTGTAGATATTGGGAAATTGCAGGTCGAAGTATTGGGAACCTCTTTTAATGTAATGACAGATACATACAATGATGAAATAAGAATATCCTTACTTGAAGGAAAAGTGGCTTTATATGAAAAAGGGCAATCTTCTAAATCTGCCAAAATTCTTATGCCCAACCAAGAAGCTAAATATTCACCGTCAAATGGTGAAATTATGATTTCTCCTATCCGCATGGACAATGTCATGTCATGGATTACAGGGAAATTTAGCTTTGAGGATAACACTTTGGCTGAAATCGGAGAAGAATTAGAGCGGGCATTTCACGTTAAGATACATATTGAAAACGAGGCTATACGCAAAAAGACTTTTAATGCAACGTTTGAAGATAAAGAAACTCTGGACGAAATACTCTCTATTCTCCAGATTTCAGCAAAATATAAAATGGAGAAAAAACGCGGAGAAATCTATATTTATTAATTGTAAAACCCTATAAAATAATACTATGAACAGCTCTTGAACCCTAAAAAACATTTGGGAATGCGCCAACATCCCCAAACGTAATCGTTAACCGGCAGCCCACTACAACTGCCAAGTATCAAATATTTAATATACAAAAATATGAATAATAAATTATTTATTAGCCATAAAAACACCCATTTAAGTTTCTACCAAGAAAAGTTATTCCGTATTCTTAATAAGTTGCATCTGCTTTTTCTTTTCAACTAATCCGCTGATAGCACAATCTGTCTCGTTGAATTTCAACAACGCGTCATACGAACAGATCTTTAATACGATTGAGCAAAAAACCGGATATAAATTTGTTTATAACACACAAGAAATCAACAAACACAGTTTACGCTCTATCACTATAAAAGACAAAAACATCGAAACTGTATTAAATGAACTCTTTAAAAATACAGATATATCTTATCGTATATCCAATAAACATATCGCTCTGTTCAAACAAGTAACCAGAAAAATAACGGGGACGGTAACTGATCAGACTGGCGAACCTATTATCGGAGCAAATGTTCTTGTGAAAGGAGCCAAAACCGGAGTCATTACAGATTTCGAGGGTAAATTTACGTTGTCGGTAACCGACAATAGCATACTAATCATATCATACTTGGGGTATGTTACTCAAAACGTCTCAGTAAAAGGTCAGACACATTTTAAAATCACATTGAAAGAAGACACACAAAGTCTGGATGAGGTAGTTGTGGTAGGTTATGGCGTTCAAAAGAAACGCGACCTTACCGGAGCCATATCCTCAGTGAAAATGTCTGACACTCCTATAGGTACATTCTCCACAACTGCTCATGCATTAGCAGGTAAAGCAGCCGGTTTACAGGTAACTCAAAGCAGTGCCCAAGTGGGTGGTGGAGCCAAGTTCCGCATTCGTGGTGAAACTTCAATCAATGCCGGAAACGATCCCCTGTTCATCATTGACGGTTTTCCGGTTTCTGCCTCTTCAACACTCGACTCGGAGAAGAATTTTTATAAAACAGGTACAGTTGACAACATATTATCGTCTATCAACCCCAATGACATAGAGTCGATTGAAGTATTGAAAGACGCCAGTGCAACAGCTATCTACGGCTCACGTGCAGGACATGGCGTTATTATCATTACTACTAAAAGAGGTAAAACCGGAAAAGCCAAAGTAACCTATTCCGGCAATCTCTCTGTGCAAACCATTAAGAACAACTATAAAATGTTGAATGGGAAACAATACAGAATACATAGAAATATGTACCTTTATGAAAAATGGTTGAAAGAGACCGGACAAGGCATATATGCCGATTATATAACCGACACTTCTTCGAAAACTTATACTCCCAGATATACAGATGAAGAAATTGCAACCGCCCAAACCACAGACTGGCTGGACGAGGTAACCCGTACCGGAATGCAGCAATCTCACAATGTTTCATTGACAGGCGGTTCTGAGAAAACACAATATGCAGCCTCTCTAAACTATTTTACACAAAAAGGGGTGGTAAAAAACAATGCAATGGACCGGTTCACAATGAAAGTCAATCTGGATCAGGAACTATCAAAATATATCAAAACAGGTTTCTCCCTTCATTTAAGTCGCAACCAATATGACAACTCATCATTGGGAGACAATGATTTTGAAAACGCAGGTATTATTTCGTCAGCTTTGCGCTTCGACCCCAGTGTCCCCGTCCGTGATGAAAATGGCGATTATTCAATCTTCCCGGATATGGCACAATACCCCAATCCGATATCGCTGCTCGAAGTTACTGATAAAACAACAAGCGACAGAGTTCTGGTTAATGGCTATTTACAAGCAGAGCCAATAAAAGGGTTGACTTTAAAAGCTAACCTGGGAGTTGACCGCAGATATGATAAAAACAAAAGCTATGTGCCTAACACTACCGTAGCCGGAGCTGCAAAAGGGGGGATAGCCAACATCCTTCAACGTGATAATATAGATTATCTCATGGAACTGACGGCAAACTATACTAAAGATTTCGGGAATCATAGCCTGACAGCGCTAGTCGGTTATTCTTATCAACAGTTTAATCAAGAAAGCGTATATGCCGGCAACGAAGACTTCTCTACAGATGGGTTTCTTTACAACAATCTGCAGGCCGGAGCCGGAACTAAGCCTTATGTAAACTCCTCAGCCAGGAAAAGTGCTTTAGGCTCATACTTTGCCAGAGCAAACTATTCTTATTTAGGAAAGTATCTGCTGACAGTTACCGTTCGTGCCGATGGTGAATCAAACTTCCACCCGGACTACCGTTGGGGATATTTCCCTTCAGTGTCTGCCGGCTGGAGGTTCAGTGATGAAGATTTCATGAAACCTTTGTCAAGCATTCTTTCTAATGGTAAATTGAGAGCCAGTTACGGACAAACCGGTAATTCAAACATAGGGAACTATATGACCGACTCTTACGGAGTAGTTTCCGGCTGGGTATTCGGCAATGACGGTTATATGGGTACTGCAATAACCAAAAGAGGAAACAAAAAGTTAACTTGGGAAACTACAAGTGAATTCAACATCGGTCTGGATCTGGGTTTCTTTGATAACCGGATTTCACTATCCATGGAATATTACAACCGAATTATTTCTGATTTGTTGGTAAGTAATAAAAGTCTGCCCGCCTATAATGAAATTAATACCATAGCAACCAACATCGGTAAAACCCAGGGACGCGGGTTTGAGCTAACACTGAGTACCGTAAATATCATGAATAAAGACTGGACATGGAGTACTGATTTTACGTTCTATACTTTTAAAGACAACTGGTATGAACGAGATCCTAATTGGAAGCCAGCCGCATACGAATCAAAAAAAGATCCGATCCGTTCTTACTACTCATATGTATCTGATGGCTTGTTACAAGTAGGTGAAAAAGCACCGGCATGGCAACCCACTTTAGTACCCGGCCAAATTAAACTGAAGAATCTATACGATACGGGAACCTCACCTAATGTATTAGATCAATATGATAAAGTCAATCTTGGATCGCAAGATCCTAAATGCACTTTAGGTCTTAACAATACGCTTAGATACAAAAACCTCGACTTTAATATTTACTTCTATGGCGAAATTGGCCGCTTACGCGGAGCCAGCTATTATGATGCCTGGATAGTAGGTCTTGGAAACAGTCTGACAAATGTATCACAACAATCATTGCACTCATACACCAATGCAAATCAAAATACAACGGTTCCGAACCTCATTGAGAGTGCATACGATTTCGGAGACTATTATCACAAAAAGATTAATTACCTGAGATGTAGAAACATCACCCTCGGATATACGATTCCTGTTTCCAAATCAATAGCTAACAGCGTACGTATCTCTGCAAACGTCAGCAATCCGTTTGTATTTACAAACTGGAACGGCGTTGATCCCGAAACTGACACAGGAAATTTCTCTTATCCAAACGTAACTTCTTTTAGTTTCGGTATAGATATTTCATTCTAATAACTGAAAAAACATGAAAATGAAAAAATTAAATATATATATCATTGGACTTTTGACTCTCATGTTGTGTGGGATACAAAGTTGTGCGTTAGAATCAGAGGTATTCGATGAGATCACCCCCTCGATATACCCCCAAACAGAACGTGATGTCCGCGACCTGGTTACGGGAAATGCTTATTCTCCATTCCAGAATTACGATTACGGAGGTTTGTATAATGTAGCTAATGGAGTTATGCTTATTTCGGACATGGCTACCGAATATGGTTTCTGCTCATGGGGCGGATGGATTTGGGAACCTCTGGAATTTGCTCGTTGGACCCCCAGTGACGAAGATCGCATTGCTTATCCTTGGACAAACTACCTGAAAGGGATAAGTAAAATGACACTTACCATCGACCGAATAACAAACGTAAACATGAATAAAGACCTTTTGAACCAATATATAGCAGAGTTACGTTGTGCCCGCGGTTTTCTGGCCTTTTTATTATACGACCTGTACGGTCCTATTATTGTAGCCGATCTAGAGACGCTCAAGAATGCAGAAGATGAAATAATCCTTCCACGTTTAAGTGAAGAGGAAACACACAATTTCATCGTCACCGAGCTGACCGAAGCTGCAAAAGTTTTACCATATAGTTACGATAAAAGTAGTTCGGATTACGGAAGATTTACAAAAGGGTTATGCCACATGGTATTACTTAAATTCTATATGCAAACGAAACAGTGGGATAAAGCTATCACCGAAGCTCGTGAATTGCAGAAGCCCGAATATAAATACGCATTGGTGACAGACAAAGGGGCCGAGAGGTCAGCTTATGCCAATATCTTTACATACGCCAATGAAAAGAACTCGGAAACAATCTGGTCTGTAAACTGTCTTACAGGTTATCAGGTTCATTTATGGTATCCCCATGTTATGCCAAGTAACCTCAAGGCATCCGATGCCGGAAGATTTGATGGTGGCTGGGGAGGTTATAAAATGACATGGAAATTCTTTAAAACATACGAAGATGGAGATGAGCGTAAACAAACTATCATCTCCGAGTATGATACATGGGAAGGTACTACCCTTAACGAAACCAACAAGGGAGTGGGAAGTAACTCCTTACAGGACGGTGTCATTCCATTAAAATATAAAATAGAAAGTAATAATGCAGGAAATCAGTGTCAGACAGATTGGATTGTATACCGCTATGCCGATGTGTTGACTCTATTGGCAGAAGCCATTGTAAGAGAAGGAAATACAGTTACAACAGAAGCCATTAATTTACTGAATCAAGTCAGAACACGTGCCGGTTTAACTGCATATACAGCTTCTTCTTTCAGCAGTGCTCGTGATTTCCTTGATAAATTATTGATAGAACGTGCACACGAGTTTTATTTCGAAGGGTGCCGCCGTCAGGACCTTATCCGCGATGGTTCTTATGTAGCAACCATGAAACAAAAATGTACCGATTACGGACAAGTGTCTATTATAAACGAAAACTATCATCGTTTCCCAATACCGGAATCAGCTATTATTGCGGGACAAGGGATTATTAAACAGAATCCGGGATATTAGTCATCACATATTTTTAAATTAAAAGAGGAGGTAGTACATCAACACTACTTCAAAGTGGATATTTTGATGTACACTCCTCAGCTAATCATCTACCATGAAATATATTGTTCTTTTTCAGCATCTCCAGTTGAAGAACATAGGGCTAGTCTTACTATGCTCCTTTATGTTTTCCAACCTGCTATACTCCCAATCGACGAGAGAAGTCATCAACTTCGATCACGGCTGGCTATTCAACAGATACGGTCTACAGCCTGATGGTAAACGAATAGATGAGCCTTTTGGGAATGGCAGTCCGGATTCTCCATCTCCTAAAGAGTTAGCCTTTAATGACAAAGACTGGAGGAAATTGGATGTCCCTCACGACTGGGGCATTGAAGGACCTTTCAGGGAAAATCTGGATGGCTATACAGGTAAGCTACCTTGGCGGGGAATCGGCTGGTATCGTAAACGCTTCAACATCAAAAATATAGATAAAGATAAAATGTTTTTTCTTGATTTTGATGGCGTGATGGCCAATGCAGAGGTATATCTTAACGGAAAGAAGATAGGAGAACGTCCCTATGGCTACATTTCCTTCAGGGGAAATCTTACGCCCTATATTCGCTTTGATTCGGAAAATATCATTGCAGTCAGAGTGGATACGGAGAAACTGGGTTCTCGTTGGTATCCCGGAGCAGGTATTTACCGGCATGTCAGATTGGTCAAAACCAACAAGCTTCATATTCCCCAATGGGGTGTATTTATTTCTACGCCCGAAATCAATAGCCAATATGCCACCGCATCCGTGATGGTTCAGTTGGCTAATGGAAAGAAAAAAACGGCTAGAAGCAGTTACACAATTGAAATATTCAAATTAGATAAAGCAAACATTCCCCGAGAAAGAGTTGCAGTGGGAGCTAAAGAGAATATCAAAATTGCAGCAAACGCCATCGACAGTAGCTTAGTATCTCTGAAAGTGGAGAAACCACAATTATGGGATTTGGAAAATACGAACCTCTATCTAGCCAAGGTATCAGTATATGATAGAAAGACGTTGACAGATGTATACGATGTGCCGTTCGGTTTCCGGACTTTGAAATTCACACATAACAATGGATTCCTGTTAAATGGGAAAAGAGTTCAATTGAAGGGAGTATGTATGCATCATGATTTAGGTGCATTAGGTACAGCAATCAACAAGAGTGCCATAGAACGCCAAATCAACATATTGAAGAGTTTTGGCACTAATGCTATACGTACCTCTCACAACCCACCCGCACCCGAGTTGTTAGAACTTGCTGACAAAATGGGAATACTTATTCTCGATGAAGTATTTGACTGTTGGGCTAGTGGTAAAAACGAAAATGACTACGCTGTTCATTATTCCGAATGGCATAAAAAGGACATTGAAGCACTTGTTTGCAGAGACAGAAATCATCCTTCCGTCATTATGTGGAGTTTGGGAAATGAAGTAGAAGAACAGTATCATCCCGAAAAAGGAGTAGTAGCATATCTCAGGGATATTGTGCGGCTTTACGACTCAACTCGCCCCGTCACTTTCGGTGCCTCATATCCCAGTAAAAGTGCTATCAATGGTACAGAACTCCAAGTAGATGTCCATGGCATGAACTATCCTTCGGGGGTTTATGGCGGTCCTGATTTTTATGAAACATTTCTCAACTATCCGGGGCATGAACACTTATCAGGCTTTGCCAGTGAATCCAGTTCAACAATAAGTTCACGCGGAGTTTATTTTCCAAAAGGTTATCAAATTACTTCATATGACTTGAAAGCCCCCAGTTGGGCATCTCTTGCCGATGCCGAATTTGCTGCATTAGACAAATATCCGGCTATTTGTGGTGAATTTGTCTGGACGGGATTTGACTATCTAGGCGAACCGACTCCCTTCAATAGCGATATGAGCGTCTTACTCAACCATGCCGCGCTCAGTGAAGAAGAACTGGCTAAAGCAAAAGAGGAACTAAAGAGAATAGAAAAAGAGCGTCCTTCCTCTCGTAGCAGCTATTTTGGTATTGTCGATCTAGCGGGTTTTCCAAAAGATCGTTATTACTTGTATAAAGCACATTGGATGCCCGACGAGCCTATGGCACATATTCTCCCCCATTGGAATTTTCCGGATAGGATAGGTAAAATAACTCCTGTGTTTGTGTATTCTTCGGGCGATGAAGTTGAACTCTTTCTGAATGGTGAATCTTTGGGTAGGAAAAAGAAAGAACAGTATCAATATAGATTCAAATGGGAGAATGTTATATACACTCCCGGAGAATTAAAGACCATTGCCTACAAAAATGGCAAACTCTGGGCAACAGAAAGCGTAAGAACCACAGGAGAACCGGCTTTGTTACAAGTCTCCGCCTATAAAGACAAGATAAAAGTAGCTGACAATGAACTGGCTTTTATCACAGTCTCCATCCGTGACAAAACAGGAAGTGTTGTACCAACGGCCAATCATAAGATTAAATGCAAATTAGAAGGTGAAGGTAAGATTGTAGCAACGGATAATGGTGATCCAACTTCACTCATCTCTTTTTCAGCGACAGAGCGCGAAACTTTTAACGGATTCATGTTAGTTGTTATAAAGGCTCATCAAGGAGCAAAAGGAAAACTACGTCTAATTGTGGAATCCGAGAATTTGAAAAGTGCCTCTGTGGATATTAACCTATTATAAATCATTCTTATTTGAACATCATGACAACAAAATTATTAAATATAAAAACAAGACTTTTCAGATCATTGACCAATTTGGGTATGATGATTATTTTATTTTCTTGCAGTTCGTCATCTATCGGAGAAGAACCGATAAACCCTCCTGCTCCTCCTGCTTCATCCGTAGAAAAGAGTGAGTATTATGTTTCCACAACCGGTAATGATGAGAATCCCGGAACACTTACATCACCCTGGCGTACCATTCAAAAAGCTGTCACCACAGTTACCCCGGGATGTATAGTAAATATTATGGGGGGAACATACTATGAAGAAATAAAAGTAACTGTATCCGGAACTGCTGACAAATACATCGTAATCAAAAATTATAATGACGAGGAAGTTATTATAAGCGGCGACAATAAACCCAGAGAACTAATGAATCTCAATGGCGTGAGTTATATAAAGGTAAAAGGGTTAACCTTCGCCGATTGCTTGGGATCATATTCTGTGGGAATAAAAATATCCACTACATCCGACGAGGCTTCTCATCATATTGAGATAGAATCGAATACAATCAGAAACTTATATGCAAATGCCACCGCAACAGTTTATCCGCCGAATGTATATGCCGGAGGAATAACAGTAGCCGGCTATCTGGACTCAAAAGCCATTCACGACATTATAATAAGAGAAAACACAGTAAAAGACTGTCGGACAGGTTGGACAGAAGCCATTTCAGTAACAGGAAACGTAGATGGTTTTCTGATTACTAAGAACGTAGTGACTAATACAGGAAACATCGGTATAGATGCGTCAGGGCATTGGGGTATTTCGAAAAATCCTACCACTGATTTCGCCAGAAACGGAGTCATCTCTGAGAATCATGTTTCATACTGCAAAAGTCCTGTTGAGGGAGGTGCAGGTATTTATTTGGATGGAAGTTCAAATATCCTTGTTGAGAAAAACATTTCGCACAACAATGTTTATGGTATTACCGTAGGGTGTGAAAGGGCAAACAATTTTGTAACTAATAATATAATCAGAAATAACATCTGTTATCACAATGAAGGGTTTGGAATCGGACTAATGGGCTGGTCCCCTGAAGGCAGAATCATAAAAAACTGCCAAGTTGTTAATAACACAACCTTTGGAAATGCGAAAGACAGATTGGGAGAAATAGCCATATACAGCACGGAAAATACTACGATTAAAAACAATATATTTTATTCAACTCACGCAAACTCAAATCTATTATATGTAGATGATAGTCACCTCAATCTCGATATGAATTTTAATCATTATTATTCCAGTTCTCCCGATGTTAAGTTTTACTGGAAGGGTAACATATTTTCAACTTTCGAACAATATAAACAGAACACAGGCTGTGATTTAGCTTCGGCTTTCAGTAATCCTTTATTCATTGATACAGAAGTATTCGATTTTCAGTTACAATCCACATCTCCGTGTATAGATACAGGTGATCCCGCCTATACACCCGCAGAGAATGAACTGGACTTTAATCATAACCCTAGGAAAGTTGGAGCTTGTATTGATAAAGGCGCTTATGAAAAGCAATAATAAAAAAGCGGTTTACTAATATCAAACCTCATACAACAAATCCTCCCCGAAAGTTTTCAATACCAACCTTCGAGGAGGATTTTATTTCATTCTTTTATTCCCATTCTATGGTCGCATTGGGTTTAGGCGACATATCATAGCAAACACGATTCACATTCTTCACTTCTTTCAGAATACGGTCCGTGATTTTCATCAGAACAGGCCAGTCAATCGGTTCAATAGTAGCAGTCATGGCGTCTACTGTATTGACAGCGCGAATGATAACCGGCCAATCGAAAGAACGGGCATTATCACGTACACCAACAGATTTGAAATCGGGCACTACCGTGAAATATTGCCATACTTTTTTATCCAATCCGGCAATCTGGAATTCCTCACGCAGGATAGCGTCGGATTCACGCACGGCTTCCAGACGGTCACGTGTAATAGCACCCAGGCAGCGTACACCCAAACCGGGACCGGGGAAAGGCTGACGGTAAACCATTTCATAAGGTAATCCCAGCTCCAGACCACAGGCACGAACTTCATCCTTGAACAGTTGACGCAAAGGCTCTACAAGTTGGAATTTGAGATCTTCGGGCAACCCACCTACGTTATGATGAGATTTCACCATTTTAGCCGTCTTCGTTCCACTTTCCACAATATCCGGATAAATAGTACCCTGGCCTAAGAAGTCGATACCGTCCAACTTGCGTGCTTCTTCTTCAAATACACGGATAAACTCGCTACCGATAATCTTACGTTTTTGTTCCGGATCTTCCACACCTGCCAGTTTATCCAGAAAACGGTCGGTCACATCAAGATAAATAAGGTTTGCCTTCAACTGGTTGCTGAATACTTCAACGACATCCTCAGACTCCCCTTTACGCATCAAACCATGATTCACATGTACACACACCAGATTATCACCGATTGCTTTCAGAAGCAAAGCAGCAACAACAGAACTATCAACTCCGCCGGACAGAGCCAATAATACCTTCTTATCGCCTACTTGACGTTTGATTAATTCTATCTGATCATTGACGAAATTCGTCATATTCCAGTTAGCTTCAGCTTTGCAAGTATCGAAAACGAAAGCCTTCACAGCATTCTTAATAGCTTCAATATCATCTGTGAATTCAGCTAGCTTCACTTCGCAAGCCGCTTTGTCATGGCCGGCAGCCATAACGGGAATCCCCATTGCATAGATAGCCGGATTTACATCAATAGCCACACCATCAATGACATTGTTCGGGCCGCCATTGATAATAATACCCTTCACGTTAGGTAATGCTTTCAATTCTTCCACTGTGATGTCGTGAGGATAAATCTCACTATAAACTCCTAATGCACGGATGGCGC
>OBYB01001168.1_pt1 | contig 12395 bp, 9 predicted proteins | sample 1538181 | NCBI WGS metagenome assembly OBYB01 (sample SAMEA2580157, study PRJEB22360) | human gut metagenome | biome: human gut; feature: human-associated habitat; material: faeces | place: Denmark | collected 2008/2010 | reverse complement strand
TTCAACCTGACGGCGGCGTCAGCGGTCTTCCGCGGCTCGGCGGATACGGCGGCATCGAGCTCCTGTACCAATCGCCCAAGCCCGGACGTGGTGTCCATCGGGTCAGGGACGGCGGCCGGGTCGGCCACTGCACGAGTCGGCGTGGGCGTCGGGATGGTCTTGGCCGTATCGGTGCGCTTCAGACGCGGTGGGCGGCGGGTGGAGACGAACAGCGGCTGCACCTCGACCAACGGGTTGTAAGGTGCCAGACCGAACCACTTAACCGGCGAGCCGGCCATGTGGCGGATTGCGTACTTGGCTTGCAACGACAGGGCACCGCGTGCGGAAACCTTGGATTCCGGCATCAGGGCCTTGTGAATCAGCACGTAACGGATGGTGCCGATGTCCGGATCGGCGTCGACCTTGGGGTAAATCGACTTCTGCTTAGGCAGTTCGCCGGTTTTGGACAGGTCGTGCATGATCTGGTGGATGTACGCCGGGATGGACTGCGAAACCTTGAATCCCAGACGGAAGCGCACGCGGTAGATGTAGTTCGTGCCGAAGTCCTCCACCGAGTATTCACGGGTGAACGGCTCGTCGGTGGTTTCCACGCTGACTGCCCACCAAGCACGGGCGCGCTTGGGGTGGTCGGCGAAGATGGAGAAGAAGATGTCCGTGTCGAGTCGCTTGGTCTCCGAGTCGGAGGTCAGGTACACGATGTTGTCCGCAAAATACGGGATGCGGAAATCACTGTGCAGCTTGTCGAGCGCGGGTAGGAAGTCGTTGGGCCGCATGTGACGGCGTTGCGCACGTTCGAGCTTGGTGCCCTCATTCCACGTGTACATGACGAACAGAATCGCGGCGGTCAGCAGCATGGTGAACCAACCACCATGCAGGAATTTGGCCATAGACGCGATGAAGAACATAGCCTGAATCGCCAAGAACAGCACGGTGAACACGATGGCACCGACCCGCTTGCCGGAATGCCATAGGTGGACGCCGAGCAACACGGTGGTGGTGATCATCGTAATGGTCAACGCCAGTCCATATGCGGCAGAGATGTGTTCCGAATCCTTGAAGATGGCGAGTACGGCCAGCGTGGAGACGCACAGCACGCCGTTGACCACCGGAATGTACAGCTGGCCACGCGTGCGGGCCGGGTACCGCACCTGCAGATGAGGCATCCAATTGAGGCGGGTGGCTTCGGAGACCATGGTGAACGCGCCGGTAATCAGGGCCTGGGAAGCGATCACGCCGGCCGAAACAGACAGAATCACGGCCAGATAACGTACGTTCGGAGACATCATCTGGAAGAACGGGTTGAGTGACTCCGTCGCAGTGTATTGCGGGTTATCGCTATTGGCCAGCATCCACGCGCCTTGGCCGAAGTAGTTGAGCACCAGCGCAACCTTGATGAATGGCCAGGTGAAGTAGATGTTGCCGCGCCCCACGTGGCCCATGTCGGAGTACAGCGCCTCGGCACCGGTGGTCGAGAGGAACACGGTGCCCATAAGGGCGATGCCGGCAGCATTGTGCGGGCTGAACAGGAATTTGATGCCGTACACCGGGTTCAGGGCCTCGAACACAGACCAGTCGTTAGAGAGATTCGTGACGCCCACGATGGCGAGGAAGCCGAACCAGACCAGCACCATCGAGCCGAATACTTTGCCGATGCTTTCGGTGCCGCGCGACTGCACGGAGAAGAGAATCACGATGATCACGACGGTGATCATCAGGGTCAGGCTTGGGTTTTCGTCGAACAACCCTTCCAATGGCGGCAGGGTCTGCAAGCCTTCGACTGCGGAACTGATGGAAACCGCCGGGGTAAGTACCGAATCCGCGAGGAATGCCGCGCCGCCGAGCATGGCGGGAATCGCGAGCCATGCGCCGTACTTGCGAATCAACGAGTACAGTGCGAAGATGCCGCCTTCGCCATTGTTGTCGATGCGCATGGCGATGAGCACATATTTGACGGTAGTGATCAGCGTAATCGACCAGAAGACCAGCGACAGCATGCCGAGCACGGCCTCTCGGTCTACGCCGCCAAGCCCTCCCTGACCGGCAAGGAAGGTCTGCGCGGTGTACAAGGGCGAGGTGCCGATGTCGCCGTACACCACGCCGAGCGCCACGATTGCCATGCCCCAGGTGACCTTGTCTGGGCTGGATTGCAGGCGGGCCCACCATCGACCGAGGCCGCCTTTCGACCATGCGCTGGCGATTTTCTCGGCTTCTTTGGTTTCAGCTTCCCTCTGCTTGGCGAGCGCCTCGCGCTCCTCCTTGGTGAGAGTGCGGCGGGACACCTTGGGAGCGTTGGTAAAGGTGTCGGCCCTCAGCAGTGCTTCTTCTTCCTGTCGGGCCTTGGCTTTGGCGGCGCCAGACTGGGCTTTCTGGGCCTTTAAGGCTTTTTGGGCGCGTGCGGTCCTTTGGTTCGACTCAGCCATACGTTCAGTCCTCCATTGAGGTGGAGATCATCCCCCTCGCTTATGTCAAACACATCATGATAGACCTCGTTCACAATTCTGACAAATTTTACAAGTCAACACATCGTCTCTACACGCGCCGCGACGGCCGCACACCCGGCCCTCACAGTCCGTATACGGCGCGGGCGGTATCGCGGGTGCCGCGCGCCACATCCGCGATGGGCAAGTCGAGCGTGTCGGCCATGGCGCGCAGAGTGTAGGGAATCATGTACGGCGCGTTGGTGCGGCCACGGTACGGCATGGGCGTCAGATACGGCGCGTCGGTTTCGACCATCGCATGGCCCAGCCCCACAATCCGTAGCGATTCGCGGATACCGTCATTGCCTTTGTAGCTCACGGTGCCGGAGAAGCTCAGATACCAGCCATGTTCGCGCGCGATCTCGGCCATCTCACGGTCGCCGGAATACGAGTGGAATACGGTGCGTTCGGGCGCGCCGTCGGCCAGCAGGGTTTCGATGACCTCGCGATGGGAGTCGCGGTCGTGAATCTGCATGGGCAGGCCCAGTTCCTTGGCCAAGGCGATATGCGCGCGGAAAGCCTCGCGCTGCAGTTCCTTGGCACCTTCGCCGGTGCGGAAGAGGTCCATGCCGGTCTCGCCGATAGCCACCACTTGCTCGGGGTATGTGGTGGCGAGGCGATGTACTTCGGCGAGCGCGTCCTCGAAAGACGTGTCATGGTAAGGCTTGTATTTGAGGGGCAGACCATCCGGCCCCGGCACACCACGATGCCCGTGGAGCACGGACTCATTGGGGTGTATTGCGAGCGCCGCGTGCACATTACCTGGATGATCGAGGGCCATCTGGAGGGCGGTCATCAGGTGCGGCAGCTCGCAACCGCAGTCGATAATACCCCCAATGCCGACAGATTGCGCCTGCGCCAGCAATTGGTCGACGTCGTACACCGGGACTTCGGGCTGTCCCTTCTCCTGCGCCTCATGGCTCATAGCGCGCGCGAAAGGGATTACGGAGGCCACGTGAGTGTGGTTGTCAATGGTCTGGGCGTCGTCCGGCAATGCTTCAGGTGCCGGGGCCCAGCTACGGTCGCGATGGTGATGCTTGCTCATGGTTTCTCAGTGTAGGCTACCGCCAGCAACGCTCGTAAGGCAGTCCGGTAAGACGTTCGACTACACGACGGGTATCGTCGGTCGCGTCCGCCTGAACTTGCCGTTTCTTGCCACGAGCGCAACATTCCCGGGAAAGTAACGCAACCGGCAAGCGAGACGGCCGCCATCCTGCCGCCTTTTCTGTCTCATCAGCCCATTTTCTGCCTCATTTTGATAAAATATGATGCAGAAAAGTTCGTATGATGCAGAAAATGAGGCAGTATGAGATCATTCGACTACATAGAATCAGGTAAGACGTTGCTCACCCCGCACACCACGAGTTTGCTTGCCGCTATTCACGAGGCAAAAGGGCGTCAAAGCATACAGACAACGATCAGACCGGATATATTGGGGACGCTGGTTGCCGTCGCGCGCATCCAAAGCACAGATGCCTCAAACCGCATCGAAGGTATTTCTACCAGCGATAGCAGGCTCAACGATCTCGTCTCGGAGAAAGTCACACCGCGCAATCGCAATGAAGAAGAAATTGCCGGTTACCGTGACGCGCTATCGGTTATTCACGAAAGCCACGACTATATTCCGATTACCCCGAACGTCATTCTTCAACTGCACCGCGACCTCTTCCGACACACACCACTGACCTTTGCGGGGCATTTCAAGGACAGTGACAACGTCATCATCGAACGAGATGCACACGGGACCAGCACCGTGCGATTCGCCCCGCCGTCCGCACTTGTCACACCGGAACTGATCGAACGCGCGTGTTCCGCCTACACGCAAGCAATCCGAGATGGACATACCGATCCATTGCTTGCCATCGCCATGTTCATTCTCGATTTCATCTGCATACATCCGTTCAATGACGGCAACGGCCGCATGAGTCGGCTACTCACGCTCCTGATGCTGTACCGCAATGGCTATATGGTCGGCAAATACATCAGTATCGAACACCTTATCGAGCAAAGTAAAAGCACTTATTATGAGGCGCTGGACGCAAGCACTCAAGGCTGGGACGACAACGCCAATGATTATGCGCCATTCACGAACTACCTGCTTGGCATCATACTGTCCGCGTGCAAGGAATTCGACGAACGCATCAATCTCACGGCAGGCGGCAGAGCGCAGGGAGCACCGCGAGTAGCCACCAAGGGAACGCGGATTGAAGCACTGCTTGATCAATCCCTAGTCCCACTTTCCAAGGCCGATATTCTCGCTCGCATGCCCGATACCAGCACCACCACCATTGAGCGCACGCTGAAATCACTGTTGGACTCCGGTACGATCATCAAAATCGGTGCTGGCCGCAGCACCCGCTACGTGAAACGCCGCTAAACGCACCATCGTGCGCAACATTCCCGGGAAAGTGTTACGAATCCACCCACACAGGCCCAATCTGCGACACAATCCCGGGAATGCGTCGCCATTCCACCGCGCACCGAGTTTGGTCATGCCGATGCCGAACAGCGGCATCAGCGGCAGCGAAATCGCCGCGCAACCCAGCAACAGTGAGGCGAACGCAGCCGTATGATTCCAGTCGTACACCACGAAGAACACGAAGGTCTGGCCGAATATGTCCATCGAGACCTGCACCAATACAGTATTTCAACCTAAGACTTACCAAAAGACCTTTGCGGGGAGCCTCGTTGCCTCAACCGGAGAATCACCAAACTTCAACCACATATTTCACATACCCACAAAAGGCCGCCACCGCGGGAGGAGCCACGGTGACGGCCTGCCCCGGCGCCCTGTACAAGCGGCGCCGGAGACGGTGATGAAAGGAAGGAGGGTACGTGTAGTAAGTGAAGCGAACGATCGCGCGGACCGGTGCGGACAGGAGACAAACAGACTCAGCCAGTCCAGCCAGTCCAGCCGGCCCAGCCAGGCACAAGCCAGCCCACCCGGCTCGCGCGCGCCGTTTACTTCATGCCGGTCATCGCGATGCCTTCGACGAAGCGCTTCTGCACGAAGAAGAACACGATGAGCAACGGCAGGGCGGAGATCAGCGCGCCGGCCATCACCACGCCGTACGGCGTGACGGACGAACCGTGACCGGTCAGCATGGCCAGACCGGCGGTGATGGTGCGGGTCTCCGGCTTGGAGGTCATGATCAACGGCCAGAGCAGGTCGTTCCAGTTGCCCATGAAGTTGAACATGCCCACGGTCAGGATCGCCGGCACCGCGTTCGGCAGGATGATCTGCGCGAAGATGCGGAACTCGCCCGCGCCGTCGATGCGGGCCGCGTTGTCGAGGTCCTTCGGGATGGAGATGAAGAACTGACGCAGCAGGAAGATGCCGCCGACATCGGCCATACGCGGGATGATAATGCCGAGGTAGCTGTTGACGAGGCCCATGGAGCCGAGGAGCTTGTAGACCGGGATGAGCAGCGCCATAGCCGGGATCATCATGGTGGCGATGAGCACGGCGAGCAGGATGCCGCGGCCCTTGAAGTCCACGCGGGACAGGCCGTAGGCGGCGAGCGAGTCGAAGAACACGGAGATGATCGTGACCGCGCCGGCGAACACGATGGTGTTGAGCAGCTCGCGCCCGATCGGCAGGCGCTGGAACAGGCTCGTGTAGTTGTCGAGCGTCCACGCGCTCGGAATAATCTTCGGCGGCCAGGTCTGCGTGACGGCGTTCGGCGTGAACGAGACGATCACGACGATGATCAGCGGGAAGATCATGAGGAACGTCACCAGTGCCAGCGCGACGTAGCTCAGCGTCAGGCTGATGGTGCGCTTGGCGCGCGCCTGCTTGCGCAGACGTTCGTTTTCGGCGTTGATGCGAGCGTTTTCGGATTCCTGTTCCGCGGTCAGTTTCATGGAGGTTGCGGTTGCGGTGCTCATGCGATCTCCTCCTTCTCATGCTTGTTGTTGGTGTACAGCTGGATGAGGCCGACGATGAGCGTCATGATGAGCAGCACGTACGACAGCGCGGACGCGTAGCCGAGCTTGCCGTTGCCGAACGCCTCGGTGTAGATGCGGTACACGATGGTTTCAGTGGAACGGGCCGGGCCGCCGGAGGTCAGGATGAAGACCTGATCGAAGACCTGGAAGGAGCCGATGAGGCCGAAGATGACCACGTAGTTGAAGGTCGGGCGGAGGGCCGGCAGCGTGATGTAGCGGAACTTCTGCCATGCGCTGGCGCCGTCGAGCGAGGCGGCTTCGTACAGTTCGGCGGAGATGCCCTGCAGGCCGGCGAGGAAGATGACCATGAAGTAGCCGAAGTTCTTCCACACGGTGATGAAGACGATGGTGGCCATCGACGTTTCGCGTGTACCGAGCAGGTCGAGGTGCGACGGACCGCCGAGCAGCGAGACCCAGTACGGGATGAGACCGAGGGACGGGGAGAGGATGAACTGCCATGCGATCGCGGCGACGGTCAGCGAGATGACGAACGGCAGGAACATGCAGGTGCGGAAGAAGCCGACGAACTTGAGGTCCTTGCGGTTGAGCAGCAGTGCGAACGCGAGCGCGATGATCACGACGATCGGGGCGTACAGCACCGCGTAGACGAGGGTGTTCTTGACGTCGGTCCAGAAGTCCTGGCTCTGGAACAGCGTGATGTAGTTCTGGAAGCCAATGAATTTGGCGGGTCGGCGTGCGTTGGAATTGATGCGGCCGTTGGTCAGGGACGTGATGAACGTCTGGATGGCCGGGTAGAAGACGAAGATGGCGAGGACGATGAGCGCGGGCGCGGTGAACAGGACGCCGGTGCGCAGGTTGCGCGCCTGAATGGCCTTCTTGTTCTCCTTGGCGACCTCGTGCGCTTCGCCTTGCGACGTTGCTGTGGTCATTTTGCTCCTCCAAAAGGACACATGATTGGTTGTCGGGAATGGAAACGTTCCCCTTCCCTTTCGGGAATTGGCTGGGAAGGGGAACGTCGGTCAGCTGCTGTCAGCTATGCGTGGGATTGGGTTGCGGGTTGCCGCTCACTACTCGGCGTACTCGTCGAGGTAGCCCGAGATGGAGCTCTCGGCCTGGTCGAGCAGACCCTGGATGTCGTCGCCGGTGCGGACGGTGTTCTGGGTCAGGGTGTCGAGGGAGGCGGCGATGTCGCCGAAGCCGCCCTTGAGGCCGGCGATGCCGATGTAGGAGTTGTCGGTGTACTGCGAGATCTTGGCGATCAGCGGACGGTCGGACAGCTCATCGGCGGTGACGGTCTTGTTGTTCGGCGGGTAGGCGGAGCCGAGGGACCACTTCACCTGGTTGTCGTGGTTGTTGTAGAACTTGAAGAACTCGTAGATGCCGGGCAGCTTCTCGGAATCGCCGACCTGCGAGGTGACCCACCAGTACAGGCCGGTGGAGCCGGTGTTGGAGCCGGAGGTGCCGTCCGGGTAGACGTAGGTGCCATCGCCGGCCGGAACCGGGAACAGGTCGTGGGCGATGCCCTTGTCGGCGGCGGCCTGGTCCTCCCACGGACCGACGATCACCATCGCGGACTGGCCGGACTCGAAGGACTCGCGAGCGGCGGTCTCGTCCATGCCGGCGACGGTGTAGCCACCCTTGTAGAAGTCACGCATCTTCTCCAGGAAGGCCTTGTTCTCCGGGGTGTTGATGGAGACCTCGCCGTCCACGGTGTACACGCCGCTGCCGTTGCCCTTGAGGAAGGACCCCCAGCCCAGATCGGGCAGGGCGATGCCGTACTGCGTGCCGTCGGACTTGGTCAGCTTCTTGGCGACCTCAAGCAGCTGGTCCCAGGTGGTCGGGATGTCGGCTTCGGTCAGGCCGGCCTCGGCCCACATGTCGGTGTTGTACCACACGGCGGTCGGCGCGTAGCCCATCGGAACGGCGCACTTCTCCTCGGAGCCGTCGATGTCGAAGGTGATCTGGTCGACGACGTTCGGGATGTAGTTCTCGGTCTCGTTCTCCGGATCGTCATAGAAGTCGGTGACGCACTGGAAGGTGCCGTCCAGCGACCAGCCCTGGCCGTTGTCGGCGCCGGTGGTCACGAAGTCCGGGCCATCGCCCGAGGTGACCTTGGTGACCATGGTCTCGCCGATGGTCGACCACGGCTGCAGCTGGGCATCGATGAAGTACTCGTCCTGCGAGTTGTTGAAGTCGTCGACGATGCCTTCGAGGGTCTTGCCGTCGGCCTCGGAGAAGCCGTGCCACATCGTGATCTTGATCTTGCCGTCTTCGGTCTTCTCGACACCGCCGTTGGAGCCGCAACCGGCCAGGCCGAGCGAGGCGACCATCGTCAGCGCCACGCCGACGACGAGGCTTTTCTTCATGTTCATGGATTTCTCCTTATCTCCTGGATTGATACCAGAACTGTATCGACGCTGCTCGAAGCTGCCAGGCCATATCACCATCCCACCAGCTTGCGATCCACCGAACGGACGGTTTTGCGCCTTACAACACCGTTGTCTGCTGCTGTAGCCTCAGCGCTTTTTGCAACGTTGTAATATGCATTGTACAGCGATTTCCATCGTTGTACAAGTTATGCGACACGCCGTGTAATACCAAGGCGGACGCGGGGTTGGCGTCGCTCACGGGGAACACCCCGGCGCCATCGCACTGCGGCAATCGACACCGACCGGACCTCCGGTCCGGTGCGGCGCATCTCGACGCCACCGTCACTGCAATGGACCGCGCCGGACGACCACCGGCAACCGCCAACTCGGACGCCGCCCCGTCGGGAATCGCGGGGACACCAATCGACCCCGGACGAAACGGCACCTTGCGGAAAGAGAGTCAGCCCACGGCTCCGCGGGCATCTGCGATCGCCGCCGACGAAACCGACGGCGGCGACATCAGTCGCGGGAGACGGGCGTGCCGGCCAGCGGACCACCGTCCGCGGGCAGCACCTCGGTCGAGGTCGGCGTCCACACGTCGTCGGGGGCGGGCACACCGAAGTCGGGACCGTCATCGGTCCACCGCACCACGCCGACGCGGGCGTGACGGTTCGGATCGAACAGCGGGTCGCCCTTGATCTCGGTGTAGTTGCGGCAGTGATAGACCATCAGGTCCTCGGCGCCGTCCTCGCTCTTGGTGAACGAGTTGTGGCCGGGGCCGTACTGGCCGTTCTCGGCGCAGGTCTTGAACACCGGCACCGGGCTCTTGGACCAGCTGTTCGGATCGAGCAGATCGGCGCCGCGGTCGGCGGTCAACAGGCCCACGGCATAGGGAACGCCGGTGCCGGAGGCCGAGTAGGTGATGTAGATCTTGTCGTCGTGGAACAGGAACGCCGGCCCCTCGTTGACCAGGAAATCGATGCATTCCCAGTCGTACTCGGGCTTGGTCAGCATGACCGGCTCGCCGCCGAGCGTCCACGGGTTCTCCATCCGGGCGATGTACAGGTTGGAGTTGCCCGGGATATCGGGATCCTTCTGCGCCCAGACCAGGTACTGCACGCCGTCGATGACCTCGGTGGTGGCGTCGAGCGAGAACGTGTCGAACTGGGTGACGACCTGGCCCTTCTCCACCCAGTTGTCGGTGGTCGGATCGGCGTCGGTGTTCTCGATCACGTACATGCGGTGCGTCGGCATGCCGTTGGGTTCGAACTCGCGCTCGGCGGCGGCATAGTAGATGTACCATGCGCCATTCACGCGGTGGAGCTCCGGGGCCCAGATGTACTTGCTCTGGGGGCCGGACTCATGCTTGCGCCACACGATGGTCTCGGGGGCCTTCTGCAGGTCGTTGATCGCGGAGGCGTGGCGGATCGCGATGACGTTGTACTCCGGGTCCGACGCGGTGAAGTAGTATTCGCCGTCGACCTTGAGCACCCATGGGTCCGCACGCTGAAGCACGATCGGATTGTTGTAAACAGCCATTGTTTCAACCTCATCAATCCATCGGTTTCGTTGTTTACAACGTTGAATATAGTCGATTTACATCGTTGGAACAAATCGGTCAGAGTGTCGCGGAACGATTGCCGGGGCTTTTGTTACAGATACGCCGCCGTCATGCGACGGCACGCCCCCAGTCATCCGCTTCGCGTCCGTGTCGTCGCGCGGCTATGACAACACGCCCTCCAACCACTTACTTCGCGTCCGTGTTGTCGCGTAGCTGTGACAACACGCTCATTGACCATCTGCTCTGCGTCCGTGTTGTCGTGCAATCGCGACAACACGCCCATGGGCCGCCCGCTTTCACGGTTGGCTGCGCCCTACAGGCGCAGCCACCGACCGTCCGCCTACAGCCGCAGACCGCCGTCGGGGATCGGGCGTGTGGAGTTGCGCACAACCAGCGTGGAGGATACCTTGCGGAACACCGAGGTGCCTTCGGGGGCACCGAACGGCGAGACGCCGTCGATCCGGTCGCGCAACACCTTCACGGACAGCCGCGCCACAGCCTCCAGACCGGGGGCGATGGTGGTCAGCGACGGGGTCAGGTATTGCGAATCGTCGGAATTGTCGAAACCGATCACCGAGATGTCGTCGGGAACCCGGAACCCGTGCAGCTGGATCGAGTGCATGACGCCGGAGGCGAGCATGTCGTTCAACGCCACCACGCCATCCGGCACCACGCCGGAGTCGAGCAGCATATTCATGGCGTGCAGGCCGTCATCACGGTGCCACATCTTCGAGGGCACCACCAACCGCTCGTCGTAGGGGACGCCCATCTCCTCCAGCGCCTCACGGTAGCCCTGCAGGCGCAGCGCCGCCGAGCCGACCTGCTCCCCCGGATGCGTGCCGACCACGGCCAGCCGTCGGCACCCGGTCTGCAGCAGGTACTTGGTGGCGCGCTTGGCGCCCTCAACGTTCTCGGTGGCCACATGATCCACCGTGTCGGTGAAGATCCGTTCGCCGATCAGCACCAGCGGATAGTCCACATCCAGCTCGGCCACGTCATCCTGCCCGAGCTCCAGCGGGCTGAAGATCAGCCCGTCGAGCATGGCCTGCTGCGCACCGTGCAGCGCCTCAAGCTCGCCCTCGCGCGAGTACAGCGTGGGTTCCACGATCACGCGCATGCCCAGTTTCTTGGCCTCCTCGATGACCAGCGACGACAGCTGCGCGAAGTACGGCATCACCAGGTCCGGCACGGCCAGGCCGATGATGCCCGTATGCCCGGTGCGCAGGTTGCGCGCCGTCACGTTCAGCGTGTATCCGAGCTTCTCGATTGAGGCCATCACCTTGTCCCGCGTGCGCGCGGACACGAACTGGTAGTTGTTCACCACATTCGACACGGTTTTGACGGACACCCCCGCGTCCTCGGCCACGTCACGCATCGTCACGGCGTGATCGCTCTCCTTGCGCGCCATCGGTTCCCTCCGTTCCGTACGCTCATTCATCTACAACGATAGTACAATCGGCCCGGCGCCGCCGTTGCGCGGACGCCGGGCCGATGGCCGCAATCCCGATTCTCGCAGGGGTCACACCACGGCGATCTCCATCACGACCTCGGCATACGCCGGGGCGAGTTCCTCGCAGGTCTCCACGTCCAGCAGCGGCATGCCCTCCGCGGACCAGTGCACGCGCCGTACCTGGGCATCGCGCCCGCCATAGCGGCCGTTGACGTACTCGGCGTTGTGGAAGACGTAGATCATGTTGCCGTCCTCGTCGCGCGACCACATGCCATGACCGGTGCCGAGCTGCCACTGGCCGTTGTACAGCCCCGACTTCTGCAGCGGGTAGTCGAGCTTGGTCCAGGATGCCGGATCGGTCAGGTCCGCGTTCCGGCCGGCGGGCGCGGTCACCAGACCGGTGGTGTAGTCGATGCCGACCGACGATCCCGAGTAGATCAGGAAGATGCGGCCGTTGCGGATCACCGCGTTCGGCCCTTCGGCGATGAGGTTGTCCCAGGCGAATTCGGGGACCACGATCTGCCGGGGCCGGCTGGTCAGCCGCGCCGGGTTCGACGGGTCGAAGCGGGCGATCCACACGCTGCCGACCTGCTGCCAGGCGTAGTACCAGTTGCCGGAGGTTCATGCCC
>OBYB01001158.1_pt1 | contig 12517 bp, 17 predicted proteins | sample 1538181 | NCBI WGS metagenome assembly OBYB01 (sample SAMEA2580157, study PRJEB22360) | human gut metagenome | biome: human gut; feature: human-associated habitat; material: faeces | place: Denmark | collected 2008/2010 | reverse complement strand
AATGGCTTTTTCTCCAAAGAGAAAGAATACAATCCCCATATACATATCGGCTGAAAGTCCGCGTCTTGGTACAATTGGAAAGAATCACATTCAGAGCAGTTCTGGTTTTTCTCAGAACTGCTCTTTTTGTTTGCTCTGAATCTGATACTTTCCTAATGAATTTTACCATTACAAGCCGTTTTCTACAACCTGTTTTATTCTAAATTGCCAGTAATGTAAATATGTCCAAACGGTGCAAGACTATAAATTTTAAGGGAGTTCAATGTTATTAGGATGGTTAGACCGGAATCATTAGACAACTAGTCTAAAAGAACCCCCATGGACTGGTCCTCCATCGGGGTTCTTTGCGTTAGCTTGGAATTACTTCTTTTCTGGTTATTATTATATTATTTCTTAATTGCTATAAATGCGCAAGTTCGTGATTTTGCATAAAAGAAAGACACCTCGATTCCGGATGTTGTATAATGAAAGTGACAAAACAAACATTTTCAACATTTACGAAAGAAGGTGCCTCTCGCAAATACTATACATCATTCTTCATTCATATACAACCATCTTATGAAATTAAACTTATGCAAATTTTATTCGAACCGGGTGATAAACCATCTTATGAGTATCCTGGTCAGTATTTTTATTTCAGGATATCATAGAAAAACCACGGACTTTGCTAAAAACAGTTCCTGTCACAGAACTACGATCGCACATTTCCTTAATTCAGGGAAATGGGATGATCCATTACTTTCAGATACCTTAAAACGTTCTGTTATAGAGCTTATTTATTCAGAAGCAGCACGCACCGGAAAGCCTGTTTTCTGCATTGTAGACGATACAATAGCTTCAAAGACAAAGCTCTCGTCACGGGCTTTACATCCTATTGAAGATGCGTATTTTCACCAATCCCATTTAAAAGGAAAACAGGATTATGGACACCAGGCAGTTGCGGTTATGCTTTCCTGTAACGGCATTGTCCTGAACTATGCTTTTGTAATGTACAACAAATCGATTTCCAAGATCAATATTGTAGAAAACATTGCAAAAGAACTGCCGGTTCCACCGGTAATGTCCTATTTCCTTTGCGACTGCTGGTATACTTCTGAAAAGATAATCAATACTTTCGCAGCGAGGGGATTTCATACCATAGGTGCACTGAAAACAAACCGGATGCTTTATCCATTTGGATTCAAAAAGAAGCTTAATGAATTTGCTGCTCTTTTATCAATCACACGTTCCAATTTTCACCTTGTGACAGTGAAAAGGCAAAAATACTACGTGTATCGATATGAGGGAAAACTCAATGGTATTGAAAATGCCGTAGTTCTTTTAAGTTATCCGGAAAAAGCATTTGGAAATCCCAAAGCACTACGGGCCTTTCTCAGCACAGACGTCTCACTGTCAGTGGACGAAACACTGTCTTATTATGCTGGCCGGTGGCCGATAGAAATATTTTTTCGCCAGTGTAAGGATAAACTGGCACTGGACGGCTACCAGATACGTTCTGCGCAGGGAATCCGAAGATATTGGCTGCTCATGTCAATGGCACATTTTATGTGTGTGACAGGGAGCGGTGAATTCTGTTCTTTCGAAAAAGGCTACCACCGAATTGGAAGCATTGTCCAGACAGAAAAGTATCAGTATCTCTTCCGATGTGCAAAAGAAAGTAATGATTTTGATGCATTTATGAAGTTAGCGGGATAATTTTGTGCAATTTTTCAAATTTGCTCATTTATAGTTAATTGCTTTTATGTCAATCCCCCATGTATCTCAAAAATAATCAGTTAAACCTGATCTTATGTTTGATAAAAATATCATCCAGGTATATAAATCCAAAGGCTCTAAGACAAGACTTGTGATTCTCTGCCCCCGTCTGAAAGTAAACCTGATGAAGTATTGTGTGATCCATCGCAAGTATGAAGATATTTACCAGCGTGACCCTGTGTTCTTTAAGCGGTATCAGTAGCATAAAATACTTTTACGCCCCTGTGGAACTTTCTCCATAGGGGCGTAAATACTTCATTTCTATCTATTTCCCAGACTTCCCAGACACCTTTATTTTTCACTTTCCCGTAAAACATAAAAAACACCGTCCCCGCGGCAATCGCATTGTCCGCAAAAACAGTGTTCTTAGTGCGCCTTCAGGGGTTCGAACCCTGGACACCCTGATTAAGAGGAATCGGCATTTTACGGATATGATATTGTTTACAGTTTTATATGATCGTCTTCATATACTTTTGGTTCAAATCCCATTTGTGTATATATTTCCCATATTCCAGAAGCACGGTCTAAATGATATTTTCTTTCTTCAGATGTTCCTGCATTATGTGCTTTTTCAATTTCTGTATTATAAATTGTTTCCATTGTTTTTTTACTGATACGTTTTGTATTATTCTCTTTTACCGTATATATAAGATTGCTTAATGCACTTAAAATTAAAGCACAGATGAGAAGTAATGTTTTATCTTGTAAAATATGTTGTAATAAGTTATTCATGTTTGTTCTCCCTTATCCAATTTTTGAACTTGATGATTTTGGGTTATCTTCTTTATATTTTTCAGCTATTTCTTCTATACGTCCAATGAATTTTATTTGTTCTCTATCTGGAAGTATATTGAAATATTCAAGGAGTTCTTGTTCATTCAAAGATAATTCAGGTTCGTTTCTCACTCCGGTGAGAATATAATTTATATCTATATCGTAAAATTCTGCCAATGTTATAAGTGTTTTGCTACCAATTAGCTTTTTATCATTCTCATAATCAGAAAATCCTCCTGTGGATATTCCCGTTTTTTCCTTTATTTCTGTGGTTTTTAGCTTATTTTCAATTCTCCATTCTTTTAAACGGTTTCCTACAGTCATTTTTCTCCCTTCCGTGAGATTTTATGTTGACATTCTCACTATAGTGTGATATAAATAAGAATGTAAAAAGTGATACCTTTACAACTTATTTAGTATTAAATTTTACCATTACAAGCTGTATTTTTCAACGAGTTTTGTTCTAAATTACCAGTAATGTAATTATGTCCAAACAGTGTAAGACTATAAATATTCAGGAGGTGCTTCAATGTTATTGGGATGGTTAGTATATCAGGAAAGAAAAGACCTGCCGCAGGACTTAGTCCGTCAGTTAAAGGCAGCCTTTACATCAGAGATCGATGCAAGGCAGTACGCTTCACTGATGAGAAATGTAAGTGTGATGGCTGGTTATAAAGATATCTATGTAGTAAAGAAATCTGACATTGATGTAAGTCGTGTATGAGGTGCTCCTATGGCAAAGAAAAATAACCTCAAATCCGTCCGCCTGTCTGATCAGGTGATGGACTATGTGATCAATTTTGAAGGTGACGGCTTCAACCAGAAGTTCGAGAACCTTGTCCTGTTCTGTATGGAACAGGAAGAAACCAAAAAACAAAAGATCGCCTTTTTAGACCAGCAGATCGTTAAACAGTATAAGAAACTGGATGCTCTCCAGCAGATTTCCTCTGAGATCGGAGGTGTTCGCAGGGCTCTCACCAATCTGGAATGGCATGCAAATGATCTGTCTGACCTTATGGATAAACTGCTGGAAGATAAAGACGCTGATCCGGAACTGCCCTTCTCCTGATTCTGCGCAGTAAGTCAGTCAAGGGTGAGCGAAGCTCATTCATCTCGACCCTTGACGGACTGGACACAGCCAGTACAGAGAATCAGACAGGAAGGATGGGAAGCCTGCAGGGTGAGCATCCTTCTTGATTACCCTCATGTACTCCTGTCCTGAGTCCTTTCTCTTATCAGGGATATGTCACACCGGGACAGACAAATCCAGCTTTTTCAGCGGCCGCTGTCCCTAGCATTCAGGAGACAAAAGTCAAGGTCTCCGCAGGAGCCCGAAGGGTTTAACCTTTACTTTTGGCTCTGTTGAACGGGCGGCAGCCTATCCCCGATACGACAGGGAAATCCGGCTTTTTACTTCAATCTGCCGGGACTCTCCTGCATACCGGGGACAGACAATTATAGATTTTCCCTCCTTCCGTCTCTGTGTTATTCCGGCAGTATGTACGGACTGACCTTTAAAACGTCTTTTCCTTGGCTCGCATGAGTCAGGAAGGAAAAGGTGTTTTAATGGGAGGGACGGGACACTCTGGACAGGGAAACCCAGCTTTTACAGCGTCCATTATGTTTATCATTCAGGAGACAAAAGTCAAGGTCTCCGCAGGAGCCCGGAGGGTTTAACCTTTACTTTTGGCTTTGTTGGACGTGTAATACCCTATCCCCGGTACGACAGGGAAATCCGGCTTTTTACTTCGATCTGCCGGGACTCTCCTGCATACCAGGGACAGACAATTATCTTGACCCTCCCCCTTTGTGCAGCATAACGCTGTGGAGGGTTTACATAAATCATCGAAACATTAACTATCTCTTTCCCCCGGATTTCCGGGGACGGTAACAGCCCCATTGAGGGATTACATATTAACCAATGCCTTTCCTGCTCTTATACAGGTCTGGCAGAATTTTTCAAAGGAGGTTCATGATTATGAACAAAATGAAGATTTTAGTAACTTATGCAGGTATCTGGAAATCAGATACTGGAAGTACTGGCTTAACATTGAATTATTTCATGTATGGTGATAATGGTGATCTGATGATCTCCCGAGTGGATGCAACTGGCGGACCGGTTGGACAACAGAGGGCAAAAGCCAATCTTGATCCTGCAATGCGCAGTAAGATTACTTTTGTACCAGGGCTTTATGATGCACAGATGGGATTTAAGGTCGGAAGTGACGGCAAACCTGTCCTGACTGTGGAAGATCTTGATTTCTGCAGCCGTGTACAGATCCTCCCGGAACAGCCTGAAAAGAAATAGGAAGGTGATTGAATGGCATGGCGGATATATTCACAGATGGTCCTGTTTTTGAAGAGGATCAGGGAACAGTTCCGGAACCTGTTGCACCAGCCCCGGCAGTACAGCCGGCTGCTACACCGGTACCAGTACCGAATCAGCAGGACACTGTGGCTGATCAAACTGACACTTCTGGCAGTTCCCCTGATACTGCAGGGCAGGAACCTGCTCAGGGAGTGGAAGAAGTTCCGAATGCTGGTACAGTAGACTATACTGCATTACTTGAACAGCTGATCCAACAGAATAAAAAGCAGCAGGAATTAATGGAGACTCTGGTCAAGGAAAATAAGAAGCTTGAACAGGATATAAAGAATATCCAGAATGCTATGCCTGCCATGATGTGTATGCTCGGGGTGATCATCGGGGTTCTCCTGTTACATATACTTGCTTCTTATATCCGACCTTAGGAGAACATGATGGAAGAAGAATTATTAACAACTCCGGAAGCAGAGACAGAGGACACGGTTGAGATAACAGACGGTGAACCAAAAGTCTCGGAAGCTCCCCAGCAGACAGAAAGCTTAACGCTTGCTGTTGAGGATTACAACATGATAGCGGTGAAATCAATCCCGATCGGAGCCCTTAGCGGCGCCATCTTCATGATAATAGGGTTTGCGTATCTTGGGATTGTTCACATATTTAAAAAAGTTTAAGGAAAGGTGGTTTTTTACTATGAAATTCATGAATCTGAAAAAGAAAATTGCCCCTGTATTAATGGGCGGAGCTCTTGCAGTTGCTACTGCTGTTCCTGTTTTTGCATCTGATGCTGCTACTAGCACAGGTCTTTCTTCTGTTGAGACAGCACTGACAACATCCTTTACCAGCATTGGAAGTTCTATGACAAGCGTTGTCGGAAAGATCCTTCCGGTTGCACTTCCAATCATGGGAGCTCTTCTCCTTGTTGGATTTGGTATCAAAGCATTTAAGAAAGTTGCAAATAAAGCCTGACGGTTTTCAGAACGGATTACTTACTTGGTGTAAGGTGAGGGAGGGAGACACCTTCCTCACCTTTTTTATGCAAATGTATCTCAAAAATAACGCAGCATGAGCCGGATCCGGATCCCTGCAGCAAAGAAACGAGATACAGGAAAGGGGGAAACTTGAAAAGGATAAAGAAAAAACTTGTGGCTGTGATACTGGCAGTCAATATGTTGGTCATCGGAATCTTTGGATCATACCAGACAGCTCAGGCTGCGGAAATTGTGGCAGGTTATACTGCACTGGAAGTTATTGAGGGTATTTTGCTTTCTTTTGGTATCTCGATTTTTACAACTGAAATGGTTTCAACATTAACAGAAGATCCCAAAACTGCCCAGGATGAATATTGGAGAGAAACACAGGCTGCTCATTGGGCTGAGTACATGGAAGCTGTATATGAGGAAGAACGAAAAAAAGGTGGTGGCGGTTCTGGACCAACTCCAACACCTGGCGTTACTGGTTCAGATATCCCCAGTTTTAAAGAAGTAATACAGAATATGAAGAATACCGGAAAAATTGTTCTTGGAGCTGCAGCTGGTGCCGGAGTTTGGGAATGTATGAGTAAGGCAGTTTCTAGTTGGTGGGATGGAATTATTGAAACAGACAAAGCTATTTCTAATGAGGAAAATCCATTTAATTATTCTGAACTAGTGGGTTGTATAACTGCTACATATGTTTCTAGTGGTTCCTTTTATGAAGATAAACATTATTATTATAACTATAAGGAAAAGGTTGATCATTTTTCAGTTGCAATTAAATATCCTATTTCTTCATTTTGTCCTGAAGATGTTAATAATAATAAAGTTTATCTGGGTTATTATCGTACAAGGTTAAAAAATAATAGTAGTTTTCAGACTTATGTATCTCAATCTTATTCTAGTCTGTCGCTTTTACTTGATGATAATTATCAACCATCTACTGTTAATTATACTTTTTATGTTCCATATGTATTAAATGGGGAAAAGTATGATGCACAATCGAAACCTCTTTCAAAAGAAGAAATATGGGTTCATCCAGACTTGCAAGATACGTATAAGAATAATGGTAAATTGGAATATCCTCAGCAAGCTCCGCAGCCTTTACAGATTCCTTCTATTGCTCAATTAACTGATCTTGCTAATAAGTTAAAAACAAATCCGCAGCAGTCACCGAACTCTGTTCAAGAATTAATTGATCAATTAAAACAAAATCCGCAACCGCAGCCAACTGTAGCTCCTAATCCTAATCCTGACCCCAATCCTAACCCTGATCCTAACCCTGAGGTGACTCCAAAGCCAGATGATACAACTACTGATGTAAATCCAAATGATTATAAAGCAGACCTTCGGCTTGTTTTTCCGTTCTGTATCCCCTTTGATCTGGTTCATCTGATTCAGGCATTTGAAGCAGAGCCGGAAGCTCCGGTGTTTGAGTTTCCCTTTGACCTGGAATTAGAGAATCCTTGGACTGGTAAGAAGATCCTTGATTATCATCATGTATTCAAGTTGGATATGTCAGACTATGAACCTGTGATCAGGATCTTCCGGATCTTCGAGATCATATTTTTTATAATCGGATTGCTGATGATAACCCGACAACAGATGATTAAGGGGTGATGATTTTATGATTAAGTTTATGAAAGAGATCCTGGACAAGCTGCTGTCCGTGATCCTGTCCCTGCTTCCGCTCTCTCCCTTTGCGGATGCCATTGATAACCTGTCCCAGCTTCCCTATCTTGGCTATCTGAACTATTTTGTCCCGGTGGGGACTTGCCTCAAGATCGGGACAGCCTGGCTTGCTGCTATCGCACTCTTTTATCTGTACAGTGTGTTAGCCCGTTGGATTAAATTGATTGAGTGATTGAGGTGATCGTATGATTTTCTTATACTCCGGGACTCCCGGATCAGGGAAGAGTCTGCATGTAGCAGAACGGTTGTATCATCTGCTCCGTGCCGGTCGCCCGACTGTGTGCAACTTCCCCATTAACTTAAACCGTATTCCTAAGAAAAAGCGTGATCTGTTCTGTTACAAGAGTAACCTTGAGATTACTCCGGACTTCCTGATCGAGTTCTCCCAGAAACATTTCCAGGGCAAAAAAGTAAAAGAGGGTTCCCTGCTCCTGGTCATTGATGAGTGTCAGCTGATGTTTAATGCCAGGGATTGGAGCAAATCCGGACGTGATAAATGGCTGTCGTTTTTTACGCTGCATAGACATTATGGCTATGACATTATCCTGGTTGCCCAGTTTGACCGGATGATAGACCGACAGATCCGGAGCCTGATCGAGTATGAATACATTCACAGGAAGGTAAGTAACTTTGGTCTGCGGGGAATGTTCCTCTGTGCGGTCATGCTGTCTCCGAAGCTTTTTGTCAGTGTAAAAGTCTGGTACCCGATGAAGGAGAAGGTAAGCAGTGAGTTTTTCAAGTGTAAGCGGAAATATTATTCTCTGTATGATACATATTTGATGCTGGATGCACCAGATTAGAAAGGATGTTGCTATATGAGAGGTAGATCTATTTATTTTACGGCTGATGAAATAGCCGCTATGGAGAAATTTTTTGATGATTTTGATATTTATTTTTCTGCTGAAAAGCATAAGGAAATGTATGAATATCTTTTACATAATGGAATGTGGCTGATCTTGCGCAAATTTGATGTATGTAATGGTTCGTCTGGGAAAGGAATTTATTTTTCTTATAGTGAGATTGATTTTATGTCCCGTTTTTTTATCAGTCTTGATTATTTTTTTCCAGAAGCTGATGATAAGCCTTTAAAAGAAAAATTTATTGCTTTAGCTGGTTCTGCTTTTAACAAGTTTCTCCTGTGTCTTGATAAATATTATGGCTCAGAACATCTTTTTCCTTTAGGTTGATTTGGGAATATTTTCAGGAAACTGGATGCCCCGGAGTGATGTATCTCATTTCCTCCGGAGCTGCCAGGCTTGCTGCAGAAATTTTGAGATACATTTCAGGAAACGTCTGGCAGTCCCAGAGCTGGCGGCTGTCCAGAAACTCCGTCAGCCCTGCTGTGTGGGAAGACGGGGGTTGGGGGGACCCGTCTGACCGCGCGGCAGCGCTGCCGGAGTTCCGTTACTGCCCCCTGCCACGGGCCTGTAATACGTGGTCTGAAAATACATACAAAATTCATGCGAAACCCTTGTAAATACTGGCGAAAATGGCAATTTTAAAATTTCCCCAAACTGCCATCTGGGGAAAAACTTTAGCAAACTAAAGTGAGGTGTAAAATGGACATTAAGAAACACTTAAATTCAACAAAAATATACCAGGAATTGGACGATAAAAACCGGGAATACTGGTTTGACTTCAAACAAAAGAAATTCCTGCATAACATTGATACTTTTTATTATTCTGTGAAATTAGTGGAGGACTTTACAAATGACTCATCTGATGATTCCGTTCTCAGGTTTCGTAAATTCTTTGAGCAGAAGAAATCAATCCTTGACTCCAGGTATGGACAACTTGTACAGATCTTCTTTCCTGGGTTTGACCGTAGCCTTAATCTGTGCGCTGGCTCTTATGCTGGTTTTTTCAGTATTCGTCTGGAATGCCCGGAATGGTTTGATATTTTCATTGCTCCTTCTGTTCCTCATGGTTCTGATGGTGGTTTCTCAGTTACGTCTGAGATCGTTGTACAGCTCAGATCTTATATGCTGTGGATGTATGGAGTTCATGAAGCCTTTGAACGCTCTTATGAATATGTGAAACAGATCTGTGATTACTTCGGTTTACATATCGCATACTGTCAGGAAAACAGGATTGACTACTGCTGGCACAGCAACTACTTAAGTAATCCGGAAAAGTTCTTTTCACCGGAGAGCTTCTACAAGATGAGGGTGGACCGGTTCAAAGATGCCCTGATACATACTGCCAAAGTCGGATCAGAAGGATATGAGATTGATTATGTATCAATGGGAAAACGTTCTGACAAGGTATTTATCCGTATCTATCTGAAAAGTAAAGAGGTCATTGAAAAGAATTATAAACCATGGTTCTTCAAGGTATGGCTGTTCAATGGTCTGATTAACCGCTATGACCTATACTGTTATGAAGAATGTTATAAAAAGCATTCCTGGCAATACCTGGATACTGCCAGACTGAAATATTACAGTGAATATGGTTCTGATCCGGAACTTCGGGAACAGTGCAGGGATGTTGTAGAGGGTAAAGTAACTATGTCCCCGGATACGCTGCATAAACTCGCAGATACATTAACACCGAAGATCAACCTGATCATGAACGTGGAATACCAGACAATGAGAAAACATACCAAAACTTATGAACTGGTACCGTTTCGGGATAACAGTGCAAGGGAAACGTCCAAAAGGATTTATGATTACCTGGATAATCGGAAGATCATAGCCGACTATCTGACCTTTTATGTGTTCCGCCTGGTCAAACCGGAAGGGGATTCCAATAAATCAAGACGTGACCTGTGTGCTTTCTGGACTGCTCTACGGAGTTGCAGGATGATAGATGTAAATGTCAGACCAAAAGATGTGAAGCTGATCCGGCAGTACTGCAGGCAGCTCAACAGTGACATAATGAAAAAGCGTGTGATCAATGCTGCGGTAACTCTCGGTATCTATACCAGGGGGATCAACAATGATAACGTGGTGCAGGATTGTGTTGAAGCACTTTGCCAGCTGAATGATAATGATATTCATGATGCAAACCGCTACAAACAGAAAAAAGCCCGCCAATTCAATAGCAGTGAACTGGCGGACACTTATGTAAGTAGTGTTACTCATGAGTATCAGATAGTCAATATCAATACTGGTGAAGTATCTACGGACATAATACCATAAGCACCTTGAAATTACAATAAAATTTAGGAGGTCATTATGAGATTAGTTAAATATGAAAGCTATATTGTTACTGTAAAATCTGCTTCCTGTCTTCCAGCAGGAGAATATCTGTTATATTTCCAGAATGTGTTTGTTTTTGAAGAAACCTGCAGTTGTGGTCTGGCTATTCTTAATTTTTCTGGAAGCCCTGATGATTCAAGTGTATTCTTTAATTTTTATGCTGATGATGAGATAGCAATCCGTAAATATGAGTAGTGTATCTCAAAAGTCATGCTGCAGCGTTCTGATCAGCTACATCTGCAGAAAAAAATGAGATACAAAGGAGGTACTTATGAGTATATCATTAGATCAGGCTTATCAGATCTTCATGGCTGACCGGGAGACTTCCTGTGCTGATAAGACTTTAATTTACTACAGAGAAAACTTAACAGGCTTTTTTACATATGTATCAGAATGTTTTAACAGGCCTGTTTCTGAGATCAGCTGTGATGAAGTTACAAGGGAACTCTTCCGGAATTATATCTGTTACCTGCGGAAGCGTCCGAAGTTCCAGAACCATCCTTTCCTGGAACCGTCCCAGGAACTGCTTTCGTCTACCAGCATCCGGACATATGCCAGGTCAATTAAGGTATTTGCCAATTTCTGTAAGGATAACGAATACTGTGATGACTTTACTTACAAGGTGAAGCTTCCCAAAGATGACTCCGGCGAGATCATTCCGCTTTATCAGTCAGAAGTTCAGCAGATCGATAAGCTGTTTAACTTGAAAACTGAGTTTGGATTGAGAAACTGGTGTATTGTTCACCTGATGCTGGATGCCGGACTGCGATCATCCGAAGTGATCAACCTGCGGTTCTGTGATCTTATGTTTGATAAAAATATCATTCAGGTATATAAATCTAAGGGATCCAAGACAAGACTTGTGATTCTTTGCCCCCGGCTGAAAGTAAACCTGATGAAGTATTGCGTGATCCATCGCAAGTATACAGCCCTTTCCCCTATGTCCTATGTGTTTTTACAGATGAGACAGCAGGAAGCCATCAACTCCAATGTGATCAAGCAGCTCTTTGCCCGGATAAAAAAGAAATCCGGCATAGATCGGCTTCATCCCCATCTTTGTCGGCATACTTTCGCAACGTCATATATTAAAGGCGGCGGTAACATCGAGATGCTCCGCCTGCTTCTCGGACATACGGATTATAAGGTAACCAGGGTTTATCTGCATCTTGCACAGCAGTCTTCTCTCCTGCATGAAGATATTTACCAGCTTGACCCTGTGTTCTTTAAGCGGTATCAGTAGCATAAAATACTTTTACGCCCCTGTGGAACTTTCTCCATAGGGGCGTAAATACTTCATTTCTATCTATTTCCCAGACTTCCCAGACACCTTTATTTTTCACTTTCCCGTAAAACATAAAAAACACCGTCCCCGCGGCAATCGCATTGTCCGCAAAAACAGTGTTCTTAGTGCGCCTTCAGGGGTTCGAACCCTGGACACCCTGATTAAGAGTCAGGTGCTCTACCAACTGAGCTAAAAGCGCATATTCTTTTGTTTTTCTCTGTGTTGAAGTTTTGCATCACCCTCAACGCAAGTGATATTATATATAATAGTCGTTTAAATGTCAATAGGTTTTTTCAAAAAAAATCAGATTTTTTTCTATTTCATTTATTTTTCCTTTTTTTCGTCGTTTTGGGACATTTTGTTAAGTGTTTTATTGACCTCTTCTGCGGATTTCCGCAGGCGGCTGAAGGTATTATCAAAGTTTTTGTGTTCATAGCGGAATTGTAGCATCTTATTATGGAAAGAACTTTTTCGTTTCACTGGCTGACTCCTTCGGGGCGCGAAGCGCCCCGAAATT
>OBYB01001153.1_pt1 | contig 12603 bp, 6 predicted proteins | sample 1538181 | NCBI WGS metagenome assembly OBYB01 (sample SAMEA2580157, study PRJEB22360) | human gut metagenome | biome: human gut; feature: human-associated habitat; material: faeces | place: Denmark | collected 2008/2010 | reverse complement strand
TAGCCAGTATGTGTAAACTGGGCTTCGACCTCGGACTGAAAGAGTTGAATGCGGACGAACTGACTTACTGCCAGAATGCAGTTGCCAACTGGACACGTCTGAAGAAAGTGATTCTGGACGGCGACCAATACAGACTGGTCTCTCCTTATGACGGCAACCACATGTCCGTGATGTACACCGCACCGGATAAGAACAAGGCTGTGCTTTATACTTATGACATTCATCCGCGCTATGCTGAGAAACTGCTTCCGGTGAAACTTCAGGGATTGGATCCGAGTAAGAGGTATAAGGTGAAAGAAATCAACCTGATGCCGAATAAGAAGTCGAATCTGGGCGCTAACGAGAAAACTTATTCCGGCGACTATCTGATGAAAATAGGTATCAACGCCTTCACTACCAATCAGGCTTTCAGCCGTGTGATTGAGCTGACTGCGGAATAAGAGACAACTTCCCATTTCGCAGGCAACCTGTCCTTCTCAAGAGGTCAATCAGGTTGTCTGCGAAAAATTTCTTTTAAAAAGTGAGGAGTAAAACCGACTTCTCCCATTATGGTAATGTCACTGCTTGATAAATAGGGCCAACAATATAAGCAGTAATATTAATTTTAATCCAAAGAACATTACCATGAAAAACTCCGGATATTGTTTAAGCCTCATCTGCCTCTTTATATCGTTGTGTCTATACGGATGTAAAGATAACGCGGAAGAAAGTATAACGGAAATCTTTGAAATCGCGACAGAGGATCTGATACAGAACTTCAGTAAAGATGCAGCAAACGTCAGCATCTCTATCACCACAAACTTAAACGTAGATAATTGGGAAGCGAAGGTTACTGATAAATGGCTCAGAGCCACACAATTCAAAAACAGTCTGAAAATATCAGTAGACGCCAATATCGGTTCGAACAGACGTACCGCCAACGTTAAAGTATCCTCTGCAACTAAACATTATACCATTACAGTCACCCAATATTCCGCCAGTGACATTGTAATCGAAGAAGATATACAGGTAAAACCCTACGCCGGTAAGGCGAGCGAAGAGGAAACGGACCCGGACCGGAGCATCGAGCATTCCTTTGATGATAAATTTATTGCCGACGGCGGAGTACCTTACCACAGTAAATGGGGACAATCGGCCGATTTCCCGGTTATCCTGGAATACTATTTCGAGGGTAATACGGATATTGATTATTTCATCTATCACACTAATTCAGGAAACGGCACATTCGGGAAATTTGACGTATATACGCAGACGAAAGAAAACACGGAATACGTGCATCAGGGAAGCTATGACTTCAATATGCGCAACTCTCCCTCCATTGCCTCACTCAAAACTCCGGTAAAAGCCACCAAAGTAAAGTTTGAGGTTCATAGCGGGAAAAACGGATATGTCAGTTGTGATGAAATGCAGTTCTTCAAAAAGAACAAGAAAAACACTCTCGAAGAACAGTTGCTGACTGTCTTTACAGATATTACCTGTTCCGAAATAAAACCTGATGTCACGCAAGAGCAGATAGAAGCATTACCCGAATTCTTCATACAAACGGCATCGGCTTTAAAAGACGATAGTTATAATAAATGGGAAAAGGAATTCCGGATACGGGAATATTGTCCTTACAGCTCCGCCGACGAATGGGCGGATAAGCTGATGACGAGGAAATACGGAGATCTCGACAATCCTACAGGAATCTATGTGAACGAAGGAGATGAGGTAGTCGTACTGGTAGGAAACACTCACGGGCAAAGTATTTCAATCCAGAATATCGGGGAAGAAACAAGCAAAGGTTATGCACAAACTTCTGTCAACGGTGATATCTATCCCCTGAAGGAAGGAGTCAACAAACTGACAGCCAAGCAAACAGGTATGTTGTTTGTAATGTACAATACGAACATACAAAACCCCGATGCACAACCGATTAAAATCCATATCCCGTTAGGCGGAGGTAAAGTATGCGGATTCTTTTCCTTAAAAGAGCATCAGACCAATGAGAAATACAAGGAGTTAATAGACAAAGCCGACTATAAATATTTCTGTGTCATCGGCAACGCCATCATCCTCTATTTTCATCATAAGCAACTGAAAGCAGCAGTGCCGTATGATATCCTGTCGTCTATCGAACTTTGGGACAATATGATCCAATGGCAACAAGAATTGATGGGCATTGAAGACGTACACCCCAAACAAATGAATAATCATATTTTTGCCATATCTCCCGAAGGCGGATATATGTGGGCTTCGGAAGGCAGGATAGGATTTGTATATACCGTTCTGGGGGATATCCTGCGCAAATCTTATCTTATGGCCTCCAGAAATTCCTGGGGACCGGCACACGAGATCGGTCATGTACATCAAGGTGCCATTAACTGGGCCAGCACAACAGAGTCCTCCAACAATTTATTCTCCAATTACACGATTTATAAGTTCGGTCAGAACTGCTCCCGAGGGACAGAACTGGCTGTACCGGAATATGCGGCTAACGTCAAGAAAGCCACATTGGTATTCAGAAGATGTGTAGAAAATAAAGCCTGGTGCGACTTTGGAACCGACTATCAGGGAGAGGACCCGGAAATGCATGCACGCATGAACTGGCAATTATGGAATTACTATCATCGCTGCGGATATAATCCCCAATTCTTCCCTACTCTTTTCAAATTGATGCGCGAAAACCGTGTATCAACCCAAGACCCGGGAGAAAATCAAATGATGTATGCCAGAATGGCTTGCCGGGCTGCTAACGAGAACCTGACAGATTTCTTTGAAAGGTGGGGGTTCTTTGTCCCGATCTCTATGAAGGTCAACCAATACGGTACGTACAATTACATTGTCACGGACGCCATGATTAAGGAAACGAAAGAATTTATGAAGCAGTTTCCGGCTCCCAAACACGCTTTCTACTATCTGGAAGACAGAAAGAAAGGTGACCCCGGACTCGATACGACTCCACCGGATGTCGGTTACTTCACTCAATTTGCAGAGGACATGAAAATCACCAAGCAAATTACTTATACTATATCCGGACATCAGGTGAATGTTCAAAACGGAGAACAGGCAGTAGCTTTTGAAATAAAAGAGAATGATAACCTGAAATATTTCGGTACTTCTTTTCAGTTTGAAGTTCCCAATACTATTTCACCGGATCATGTCAAATTATACGCTGTACAAGCGGACGGTGTACGAATCGAAATGACTCGTAAATAAAATCAATGATTAGTATGGCCCTATTAATCAACAGTATATATTTATAATCAATAACAATCTAAAAAAAACACCATGAGAAAAGTCTTACTATTCGTGTGCCTGTTAATGGCAGGAATGACAGTCAACGTAAACGCTGCAAAACAAAAAGCCAAGCACGTCATCTTAATCGGTATGGACGGTTGGGGGGCTTACAGTGTCCCTAAAGCGGATATCCCGGCTATCAAAAGTCTGATGACCAACGGATGTTACACACTTCATAGCCGGAGCGTACTCCCTTCTTCGAGTGCTATCAACTGGGCTTCCATGTTTATGGGAGTGGGAACAGAGTTACATGGATACACCACCTGGGGCTCGAAAACTCCGGAGATCCCTTCACGTGAGGTCAACGAACGGGGGATCGCTCCTACCATTTTTTCTGTCTTGCGCGAACAGCGTCCTAAAGCCGAAATCGGTTGTTTGTATGAATGGCCCGGAATCAAATACCTGGTAGATACGTTAGCCATGAGTTACCAATATCAGACTCCGGGATACGCCAAAGCTCCCACTGCCTTATGTGAAGCAGCAGAGAAGTATATTATTGAAAAGAAACCGGAACTGCTGGCTATCTGCTTCGAAGAACCCGACCACACCGGACATACCAAAGGGCATGACACTCCGGCCTACTATCAGATGTTGAAAGAACTGGATGGATATGTGGAACGTATCCTGCAAGCTATTAAAAAAGCCGGTATATGGGATGACACCATTATTATTATGACGGCCGACCCCGGTGGTATCGAAACCGGGCATGGCGGCAAGACACTGAGGGAAATGGAGATTCCATTTATTATTTCCGGCAAGAATGTCCGCAAAGGCATGGAAATCAAAGAAAGTATGATGCAATATGACACTGCGGCAATGATTGCCTATATACTAGGGCTGAAGCAGCCTCAATCTTGGATTGGACGTCCAGTAAAGACGGTTTTCAAATAAGACCATTACTATAATAGTTACTTATATTACAAAAAGAATATGGATACTGCAAATCACACAAGGCGGAGAAAGTCCGGCCATGTTTTCTTGCAGTATCCATATCACATAAATATCCGTTCAAACTAGTCTTCTTTTTATAGTAAACAGAAATCATCATTAGCTCTCCGATATAATTTAATTTATTTTTTATACTTTTGCCACATGTTGCTACAAAATACAACAGTTGTTAATCATTCTAGTACAATTATAACAAAGTACACAGAGTACACGTGTATGAAGGAGAGTAAAATGCATTATCAAACTAAAGAGGATGCGGAATTATGGGTTCTGCTAATCAAAGGAGACAAGCTGGCTTTAGAAATAATGTACCGGCGTTACTTTCCGCACCTGTTGAATTATGGACATACAATCTCCACAAACGAAGAATTAATTCCTAGTATCCCATCAAATTTACAGGCAGAAGTATTAATAAAAGATTGTATTCAGGATCTCTTTGTCAACGTATTCAACAACTCTAAATTCCGCCCCATAGACCATGTCAAATCTTACTTATATACAGCCCTTAGAAACAATCTCGTATATAAGATGTCCTCGATGAAAGAGACGTACCAGTTAGAAAATGCAGAGTTTGAGATTCCATTGACAGATGATGAACTGGAAGGACTCTTTGCACACGACGATACTTATCTGGAAAGAAGCAAATTGCTAAAGGAGGCCTACCGGAAATTATCCGCCAATCAGCGTCATGCCGTTTATTTGTACTATATCAAAGAACTTACATGGGAGGAAGTTGCCGAAATACTAGGTATTACAGTGCACTCATCCATGAACCTGATAGGGAGAGCTATTGTCAAATTACGACGTTTATTTGAAAATAAATAATTTTTTTCCATAAAAGTGAGGAGTAAATTCGTTTTTCCCATTATAATAACAGAACAGTCGAATGATGAAAGAAGAAAAAGGAAATATTGAACAAATGAGCGAACGGTTGTTCCACTACCTTCGAAAGAGAGAAAGTTCCGCTTCCCAAGAAGCAGAAGACGAGGTATGGAGCAAAATCAGTGAGCAAATAGACAAGAAGAAGCATATTCCCGTCTATCGCTGGCTTATACCGGTGACAGCTGTTGCTGCTGCTTCTCTCCTGTTTGTATTCTGGCTGAATAATCAAGCTTATGATACGATTCATTCGGCAGATGTTCAAGAGTTTGTATCTGCTGCAAATACTCCGGAGAAACATATTGAGCTGATTACGGCTACCGGAACAAAGATAAAAGTAGATGAAAAAGCTACCGTGGCTTATGCACAAGACGGTTCTTTATTAATCGACGAGAAGAAAATCGCGACCCGACAGAGTACCGGGGAAGGAGAAGAAGAACATCCCATGAACCAGATTATTGTACCAATGGGGAAACATATCAAATTACAATTGTCTGATGGCTCTCAACTGGATATTAATTCCGGAACGAAGGTTGTTTATCCCCAAAAGTTCAAAAAGGAATACCGGGAAATATTCGTCGAAGGAGAAATATTCATAGATGTGACTCATAAGGAAAGTAACATCCCCTTTATAGTAAAGACATCGCTCTTTACTGTAAATGTGCTGGGTACTGCCTTCAACGTAAAAGCTTATAAAGAAGATACTAAAGCCGAAGTCGTATTAGTACGGGGAAAGGTGGAGGTAAAAGACAAAAAGGAACAGAATTATACGCTGATGCCTAATGAGCTGATTGCTCTGAATGAAGGAACATATACTGACAAGAAAAAAGTCAATGCGCTCGATTATATCAGCTGGATTGACGGCATTCTGACATTGAATAATCAGGCACTAAGTATAGTATTAGAGCAGTTACACCGCTATTACGGAAAAGAAATTATTTATGATACAGGTATAGAAACAATGCCGATGCACGGGAAACTTGATTTGAATGAAGGGTTACAGAAAGTATTGTCAACTATTGCCATAACGGCACCTGTTACCATAGAAGAAAAGAATAATATATATTATGTCCACATGAGAAAAGAAAACTAATTATTAATCTTAAAAACATCGAATATGCCTATGATATGAAAACACACGAAAAATCCGAATAATATTCGTAGTATTATTCGGATTAGCTAAAAACATTACCTATCAACATTAAGTAGCGTTCTTAAAATTACAAAATTATGGAAAACTGTAAATTTACTACAAGCAGGAGTGTTAAAAGATACAAATTCCTGTTTGTATTGGCAATTCTTTTATCATCTTTCTTATCTGTCTATGCAGAAGACGTCTCTAACTATGTAGAGGAAAAAACATTCACATTCAGTTTCGAGAATGTACCTCTAAAACAAGTACTGAGCCATATTGAGAAAAATAGCGAATTTATCTTCGTCTATTACGGAGAAACCATTAATCCCAACCGCAAGGTATCTATTAAAGTAACGAACCAACCAATTCGTCCGGTACTCGACAAACTATTTAAAGGTATGTCGGTAGAATATACAATAGACAACAGGCAGATTACACTCAAAAAAGTAGCTCAAAAGAAAGTTCAACCGCAAAGTTCTAAAAGAAAAACAATACAAGGATTTGTATTGGATAAGGACGAGCAACCGATCACTGGGGCAACTATTAAAATTAAAGACAGCACGACAGGTGCTCTGACGGACATTGAAGGTTTCTACAAACTTGAACTTGAGGAAGAAAATCCGGTCCTGATAGTCTCATTTATGGGATATATCACCCAAGAAGTGAAAGTCGGAAAGAAGAGTATACTCAACATCCAACTGGAAGAAGACACTAAGGCATTGGATGAGGTTGTAGTCACAGCCTTTGGTATCGGGCAGAAAAAGGAAAGTCTTGTCGGAGCTATCCAACAGATACGCCCGGAACAGCTAAGAGTACCTTCCTCACGTTTATCTTCTTCTTTTGCGGGACGTTTATCAGGAGTTATCGCCGTACAACGAAGTGGCGAACCGGGAGCAGACGGCGCCAGTTTCTGGATTCGTGGTGCTTCTACATTCAGTGGCGCAACTGATCCTCTCATCATCCTGGACGGTGTGGAAATTGACGCAACCCAACTGAACAATCTCGATCCTGAAGTAATTGAAAGCTTCTCAATACTAAAAGATGCAACGGCAACAGCACTCTATGGAACAAGAGGAGCTAACGGAGTGATGGTAGTCACGACAAAGAATGGGGAAAATCTGAAAAAGCCGATCATTAACTTTAGAGTGGAAGGGGCTATATCACAGTTGACAAATGTTCCTAAAATGGTAGACGGTATCACTTATATGAGATTATACAATGAGGCACAGACACGTACTCCCGAGACTACCGATATCTATTCGGACGAAAAGATTAATGCTACAATAGACGGTGTCAATCCTTATATGTATCCCAACATCGACTGGTACAACGAGATGTTCAAGAAAAACACTTTTGCCGAACGGTTCAACTTTAATATCCGTGGCGGAAGCAGCCGGGTAGATTATTTTATGAGTGCAAGCGTCAAGCACAGCGACGGTAATCTTAAATCACTCAGTAAAGACTTCTACTCCTTCAACAACAATATCAATGTCTACAACTATGATTTTGTCAATAATCTGAATATCAAGGCAACCAATACAACTAAAATATCGCTAGGACTAAATGTGTCGGTACGAGACTGGAGCGGGCCTTATAGTAGTGCCGGAAGCGTATTCTCAAGTGCACTCAATGCAAATCCGGTAGACTTTCCGATCCGTTTCCCCGGCCAGGAAGATGACACTCACATCCGTTGGGGAGGAAGATCTGGTGCTCCGAACGGAAGTTATGTCAATCCTGTCGCCGATTTTGTATCCGGTTACAGTTCCACGTACTCTACAAGTGTAACAGCCAACCTGCGTTTTAATCAGGACTTGAAGATGATTATGAAAGGACTGAAACTGAATGCTATTGTTTCATATTACAACTATTCATATTCTAAAGTGTATCGTTATTGCAACGTCAACCAATATGAGACTTCCATGTATAATCCACAAGAAGATACATACGACTTAAACATCATCGGCAACGAACAAAGTACCGAGCTTAAAACCGGAGGTTCCAATAGCGGTAACCGTAGATTATATCTACAAGCCAGCCTGGATTATAACAGAACATTCAATGACGTGCACAAAGTCAATGTCATGTTCCTATATAATCAAGAACAGAATGACGTTAACAACCCTTCGGACTTGCTGACATCCTTACCTAGAAGGAAACAAGGTATAGCAGGACGTTTATCTTACGGATTTGCCGGCAGATACTTAGCCGAGTTCAACTTTGGCTACAATGGTTCTGAAAATTTCCCGAAGAATAAAAAGTTCGGTTTCTTCCCTTCAGTAGCAATCGGATACAATCTGTCTGAAGAGAAATTCTGGGAACCGCTCAGAAACATCATCCCGCAATTTAAAATAAGAGCATCGTGGGGGCTTGTCGGTAATGACCAGACAGGAGCCGGACGTTTTACGTTCCTTGAGAACCTTACTAACTCCGGAGCCGGATTCACAACCGGGACCGGTAACCAGACACACACCAACTCCGGTCCTGTATGGAAAAGATATGCCAATCCGAACCTGACATGGGAGGTTGGTGAGAAATGGAATGCCGGTATTGATGTGAGAATATTGAAAGGATTCAGTTTCTCTGCCGACATTTTCAAAGAAGTGAGAAAGGAAATCTTTATGGATCGTGGAACAATTCCGACACTCATGGGACTTGGTAATGTTACAGTTCAAGGAAATCTCGGAAAGATGCGTAACTGGGGAATAGATACCAGTATAGACTACAACAACCAGATTAACAAAGACTTGTTTGTCTCTTTCAAGGGAACGTTCACCTTTGCTCATAATAAAATACTTGAAATGGATGAGCCGGAATTCAGTTTATATCCTAACCGTCTGAAAGTCGGCCATTCACTCAATACAATCTTCGGATATGTAGCGGACGGATTATTTACCGACGAAAATATGATTAACAATAGTTTGCCGCAACAATTTGCCAATCTGCCGTTAATGCCCGGTGATATTAAGTACAAAGATATTCCGAATGCATTAGGAGGTACGGACAATGCAATCAATGAATATGACAAAGTTGCCTTAGGTTATCCCAGTGTACCGGAAATTGTATATGGTTTCGGCCCTTCCATTAAATACAAGAATCTGGACTTCTCTTTATTCTTTCAGGGAACCGGACGCGTATCATTAATGATGAGCGGATTCCATCCTTTCACCAACGATAACAATACCGCCAAAAGAGGCATATTAGATTACGTAGCAGATGGATGCTGGACAACAGATAATCCTAATCCCAATGCGTCATACCCCAGACTCACGACGGCATATAACACAAATAATAACCAGAATTCAACATTCTGGCTGAGAAACGCCGCTTTTTTAAAGCTCAAGAATGCGGAAATAGGATATAATTTCAAGAATATGAGAATTTATGTCAGCGGCAACAACCTGCTAACATTCTCTAAATTCAAATTATGGGATCCAGAAATGGGAGGTGGCTCCGGTATGTCCTATCCTACTCAAAGAACATTTAATGTTGGTTTTCAGATGACTATTAACTGATAAATATATAATAAAATATGAAACTGAGATATATTTACATCATTGTATTATGCATCTTAACAAGCGGATGCAATTATCTGGATATAATGCCGGATGAACGTGCCAAACTGGAAGACTCTTACAACACTCCGTCCAAAACCGAAGGGTTTCTCTATTCGTGTTATACTTATATGCCGATGAACCGCAGTTCTCAAGATTCACAGCCATACCAAAGCTGGTACCCGACAGCATTACTGACCGGAGGAGAAGTAACTACTTATTATAAAGCTAACGAACCGGAACAGTTGTTCACAATGGGACTTTATAACCCGACTAACAATTCAATCGTTTCCGACCGTTGGTGGCCGACATGGAAAGGAGTCCGTCAATGCTATGAATTTCTGGATATTCTGGATAAAGCCCAAGTTTATACTGAAGCCGATCGGGAGATATATAGAGCAGAAGCTAAGTTTCTAATTGCTTATTATCATTTCTGTTCTTTGCAGGCATTCGGTCCCACTCTCATCATCAGGAAGAAATATGATTTGGACACCAAATTATCCGAATTACCGGCACGAAGTTCTTACGATGAAGTAGTAGCTTTTATTGATCAAATGCTTGATGAAGCAATGCCGGGGCTGGTTGAAGCTCATAATCCGATGTATTTCGGACGGGCAACCAAACATGTAGCACGCGCTCTCCGCTCCCGTGTACACTTATACGCCGCCTCACCTTTATTCAACGGAAACAGTGAGTTTTACAGTAACTTCGTTGACGAAAATGGGAAACATCTAATTTCACAGACATACGACGTCAAGAAATGGGAGAAGTGTGCGGAAGTGACATTGGATGCTATTCAGAATGCGGAAAAAGCAGGCTACAAACTATACGGAGATGTTGAAGCCGGAGCTCCAACCCAAGAAAAACCGGGATTCACAGACCAGACCGAAAGCGGAAAAGCTCAGCGCAGAGTCAGATATTGTACGATTGACAACCAGAACCTATGTGAAATCATCTGGGGAGATAACCGAAGCGAATCAACATACGGTGTACAAATTCGTTCGTCAGTCAGACAGACAAAACAGATCCCGTACACGCAGACTAACTCTACTGCACCTACCTTGCAGATGGTCGAACTCTTTTATACAGAGCATGGATTACCTATCGATAAAGACAAGACCTATGACTATCCTAACCGTTATCAAATAGCTTATCTACCTGCAAACTTTGACGGGAATAATTATGAAGACAGACCGAATGACCGCTCTATCAAACTACATTTTAACCGTGAACCACGTTTCTATTCATGGATAGGATTCCATAACGGTAACTACGAAATAGCACGATATAATGCAGAAGCACTTCCTTTGAACAAATCTTATGTACCCGGCGGATTAAGAATGTTGTTCAATGGAGCACATGGTTTCAAAAAAGATATGACGGTGCACTATTCGGTAACAGGATATCTTAACAAGAAATTCACACATCCCGGATTTACTAATGCCATTATCAAATATCCATTCCCCACATTCCGGCTGGCGGAACTGTACTTGAATTATGCCGAAGCCTTGATCGAGATTGGGGGAAGCAATAATCTCAAGATCGCTAAAGAATATATGGATAAAGTAAGGAAACGCGCAGGCATCCCGGGAGTAGATGAGTCTATTCAGAAATATGCAAATGATGAATGGAAAGGAAAAGAAAATGAACAGGAAACTTTACGCCAATTTGTCCGCCAGGAACGACAAATAGAATTCTATCTGGAAGGACAACGTTTTTGGGATTTGAGACGTTGGAAAATAGCGGAAAAACTGGATGAACCTTTCTTGTGCTGGAATATTGAAGGAGCCAGTGTAGAGGAATTCTTTAAAGCTCCACAACCCAACATGACATTAACGAATCATTTCTATAAATCACAATATCTGTTGCCAATCAGTGCCAGTGAACTGGAAAAGACTCCGCAAATCATTCAAAATCCATTCTATTAATATTCACCATGAAGAACAATCAACTTATGATTGGACTTGCTCTATTAGCTCCACTCTCTTCCTTTGCGGAAGAGAATGGAGCTAATAAGAAAAAGCCCAATATTATCTATATTCTTGCAGATGATCTGGGTATATCGGAATTAGGTTGTTATGGCCAGCAGTTAATTGAAACTCCTAATATCGACCGGTTATCACAAGAAGGAATGACATTCAGCAACCATTACTCCGGGACAGCAGTGTCAGCTCCATCGCGCTGTGTCCTCTTTACCGGATTACATACCGGGCACGCCTATATACGGGGGAATGACGAAATGGCTTCACGTGGAAATGTTTGGAATCATAAAGCTGTATTAGCTGATTCGACCCTGGAAGGCCAACGCCCCGTTCCGGCAGAAACGGTAATGATTCCGGCAGTCATGAAGCAAGCCGGCTACACAACGGCCTGTATCGGAAAATGGGGATTGGGGTATCCCGGTTCTGCCAGTACCCCAAACAAAATGGGATTTGACTTTTTCTACGGATATAATTGCCAAAGAGAAGCTCATACCTACTACCCTCCATTTTTATATAGAAACGAACATCGGGAATATCTGAATAATCCATTGGTAGTCCCCCACACCAAACTGGATAAAGGTGCAGACCCATACGAAGAAAAAAGCTATGCGAAATATACTCTCAATGAGTATGCACCGGACCTGATGTACAAAGAAATACTCAACTTTATCGACCTTACTAAAGATAACCCTTTCGTCTTATTCTGGACGACGCCCCTTCCCCATGTTCCCTTACAAGCACCGGAAAAATGGGTAAAGCATTATGTGAACAAGTTTGGAGATGAAAAACCATACACAGGCAATAAAGATTATTTTCCCTGCCGTTATCC
>OBYB01001145.1_pt1 | contig 12738 bp, 9 predicted proteins | sample 1538181 | NCBI WGS metagenome assembly OBYB01 (sample SAMEA2580157, study PRJEB22360) | human gut metagenome | biome: human gut; feature: human-associated habitat; material: faeces | place: Denmark | collected 2008/2010 | reverse complement strand
CGCAGGGCGGTGTTACATATACGCCCTTTATGAACGCCTAAAGGCGTTCCCTTTCTTCCTGTGTCTGATCCGTTCTTAACGCTCACGAGCCTTGTAAGGCTCGTGGCTAAACGGAACAGCCCCAGTCAGAAACCTTATTTTCGGTCTGATAGTCCATGCTTATTCATGCTATCAAAGTGAAAATATATATTTTATATGCTTACTCAAGCGTGTGATTGACCCTAGCGTGCTTAATCACTCTGTCTAATACGATAATAACTCCATTAGAATTACTTGTCAAGAAGTTTTTGTTGACTTTTAGATATAGATTAAGTATGATATGCTTATAAATACCAAGAAAAGCAACGAAAGGAGCGGTTATACTAAGTTATGGAGCATTATGAAAAGAAAATCAGTTTCTTAGGAGAAAACATACAGACCATAAGAAAACACAGAGGAATGAAACAACAGGAACTTGCGGACAAAATCGGTATCAATATGCAGAGCCTTTCCAAGATTGAACGTGGCGTGAATTATCCTACCTTTGATACGTTAGAGAAGATAATGGACGTGCTGGGTGTAACGCCCAATGAATTATTGTCGGGAGAATGGAAGTATATTGACCACACCGAGCCCTATATCATGGATATTATCAAACGGGAACAAGACTTCAATGTTTCCTTAGATTACCTGTCTGAAAATGAATTTTTCGATGATGAAAAAGAATGCACATTTTACAAGGCATATAAACTCATACAGTATATCCATAACTACATTACCAATGAGGTTACGGAGTTGGAAGAACTTATGGAAATCAAGCAGTTGATACAGCGTCAAAAACTGGAACGCATGATAAAAGTGCATAAGGAAATGCGAGGGTTAGACCGATACAGAGAACAGCCCAAAGAGTATAAATATCACGACCCTTATGATGATTGGATATTCCGTCAGCTTGCAGATATAGACAACAGAAACAACATTCCCAACACTTCGCCACAATTAGATTTTAATGAAACGGACTATGAAGATTATCTAAAAGAGAAATGGAATAGAGGACTTTAATTTTCCTCTTGCATGAAAGATACAGCAAACAAAAAGCCCAATCAAGAGTGCAAAGCACCACCAATGGTGGTAAGGCTCTTTACAGGGTTCTTTCTTTTCTGTGGTGGGTAATCAAGCGAAAAATGAAGAAGTGTTTTGTCATGCTTTATATTTTTATCCCGACTTTGATAATTCAGATTGTGAAAATGATTAAATACAGAAAAGCTAAATAACACGATTTATATTAGCATCACTTTAATGATAAATTAGTTAGAGTGGTGCCTTATTTTTTTCTCTGTACAATCACTTAAATAGGTGCTATAGTAATGGGTAGATAGTATTCGAACAGAAACTATACCACATATTTTTTATTTTTAAACCATGAGGATTATATCAGTTTGAACGAGACCTCATCCATGCAGATTTTCATGATTGTCACTTCCCAGAAAGGAGTGATCGATATGAGAGCAGGATTTATCGGAGCGGGGAAAGTAGGATTTTCCCTTGGAAAATACCTGAAGGAAAACGGCGTAGAGATTACGGGTTACTTCAGCAAATCACCGGAATCAGCTAAATCAGCAGCAGATTTTACTAACACAAAACTATATAAGAGTATAGAGAATATCTTAAGTGACAGTGATACCCTGTTTATTACTGTGCCTGATGGACAGATAAGCAAAGTATGGGATTATATGAAGAATCTGGATATTAAAAATAAAAATATTTGTCATTGCAGCGGTTCGATTTCATCAACCGTTTTTTTTGATGGTGAAAACCTCGGTGCAAATATCTATTCGGTACATCCCCTATATGCAATAAGTGATAAGTGCGAATCATGGAAACACTTGAATAAGGCTTATTTTACTGTGGAGGGTTCGGCAGAGAATCTAGATGAGATTAAGAGTATCTTTGAGCGAGCAGGAAATAAGGTAATCGCAATGGGAGCGGAAAATAAATCTCTTTACCACTGCGGTGCAGTAGTTGTAAGCAATCTCGTAAACGGACTTTTTCAAGTGGGGGCTGAAATGCTTGTAAAATGCGGCTTTGATAAAAAAGATGCAAAGAAAGCCTTAGTGCCTTTGTTTACTGGAAATGCCGACACATTGGCAGAAAAAGGGGTTGCGGCTGCCCTCACAGGTCCTGTTGAGCGAAATGATTTGTCGACTATCACAAAACACATTGAAGCTATTAAGGCAGCATGGATAAACGAGTCTGAGGAAAAGGTGGGATATGAGATGATATATCTTTTGCTTTCAGAAAAGCTTCTCAGTATTGCACAGGAAAAACATTTAGACAGTGACTATTTGAAGATGACGGAGGTAATTAAAAATGAAAAACACAGTATCCACTTTTAAAGAACAGAAGGTTAAGGGCGATAAGATTACAATGCTGACAGCCTATGACTATTCGACAGCTAAATTGATGGACCAGTCAGGTATTAACGGTATTCTCGTTGGAGATTCTCTTGGCATGGTTATGCTCGGATACGAAAATACTTTGCCGGTAACAATGGAAGATATGATTCACCATACAAGAGCAGTTACAAGAGGTGCCAAAGATGCCTTAGTAGTTGGAGATATGCCGTTTATGTCATATCAAGTTTCAGTTGAAGAGGCCATGTATAACGCAGGAAGACTTATGAAAGAAGGAAGATGTCAAGCAGTAAAGCTAGAAGGTGGAGCCTCTGTTTGTCCACAGATTAAAGCTATTACAGCTGCTTCAATTCCTGTTATGGCACATATTGGACTTACACCTCAGTCAGTGAACGTTTTTGGAGGCTTTAAAGTTCAGGGAAAAAGTGAAGAGGGAGCAAAGAAACTCATTGAAGAGGCAAAAGCTGTTGAAGAAGCAGGAGCATTTGCGATTGTTTTGGAATGCGTACCTGCAAAATTAGCGGAAATTATTTCTGAAAGCATTAATATTCCTACAATAGGAATAGGTGCAGGATCTGGCTGCGATGGACAGATTCTCGTTTATCAGGACATGCTTGGAATGGTCTCTGACTTTACACCTAAATTCGTAAAACAATTCGCAAAGGTAGGAGATGTAATGAAAGAAGCCTTTGCTGCATATATAGAAGAAACTAAACAGGGAAGCTTTCCAGCACCTGAACACACATTTAAAATTTCAGAAGATGTAATTAACAAGTTATATTAGGAGATAGAACGATGAAAATAGTAAAAACCGTAGATGAAGTGAGAGTTATAGTCAAAGAATGGAAGAAAGAAGGTCTTACAGTAGGTCTTGTTCCTACTATGGGATTTTTGCACGAAGGACATAAGAGTTTAATTACAAGGGCTGTTTCAGAAAACGATAGAGTTGTTGTCAGTGATTTTGTAAATCCGACTCAATTTGGAGTAGGGGAAGATTTGGAAAGCTATCCGAGGGATTTGGAAAGGGATACTATGCTATGTGAGGAGGCAGGTGCTAATTTAATATTTAATCCTGAGCCGGAAAATATGTATTTTGACGATTTTTCAACATATGTAAACATAGAAAGTCTTTCAGAGGAACTTTGTGGAAAATCACGACCAATACATTTCAGGGGTGTAGGCACAGTAGTATCTAAACTTTTTAATATTGTAAATCCCGACAGAGCTTACTTTGGTCAAAAGGATGCACAGCAGCTTGCGATTATAAAAAGAATGGTTAGAGATTTGAACTTTGATATCGAAATTGTGGGCTGCCCTATAGTTAGAGAAGAGGATGGTCTTGCAAAGAGTTCAAGAAATACATATCTAAGCAAAGATGAGAGAAAGGCGGCACTAATTTTAAGCAAAGCAGTTAAGCTCGGAGAAGATATGGCAAAAGCAGGAGAAAAAGATACAGATAAAATTGTATCAGAAATGATTAAGCTTATTGAAACTGAGCCTATGGCGAAAATAGATTATGTTCAGGCTGTAGACGCTGTTTCAGTTAAACCGGTCAAGGAGATGACAGCACCAGTACTAGTTGCCATGGCAGTTTATATCGGCAAAACCAGATTGATTGACAACTTTATTTACGAAGGTTAAACGGGGGTTAAATATGACATTTGAAATGTTAAAGGGGAAGATACACAGAGCTACAGTAGTTCAAGCAGAACTTGATTATGTAGGAAGCATCACTGTAGACGAAGACTTACTTGACAGTGCCGGAATTTTGGAGTATGAAAAGGTAAGTATCGTAGATATAAATAATGGGAACAGATTTGAGACATACACAATTGCAGGAGAAAGAGGCAGCGGAATGATATGTCTCAATGGAGCTGCTGCAAGATGTGTTCAGACAGGTGATAAGATAATCATAATGTGCTATGCACAGATGACTCCAGAAGAGGTAAAGAAAAATCCACCTAAAGTAGTATTTGTAGATGAGGATAACAAAATATCAAGAGTCGCAAGATACGAAAAACATGGTAAGCTATAAGACATGTAATTTGCAAATAAAAAAGGGCATTTCGGTAATTAAAAAATGTAAAAGGTGAAGAATATGTCATCTGCCCTCGTTGTGAGCAAGAAGTTTATAAAGAAGTAATAATTTATCCATTTTGTAACTTTGGCATAATGGCATGGCTTGAAGGAGAAAATGATGAAAATAGCAAACCAGTGAAAGATAAATCTAAGTAAAATCTCAGCTTAACAATTTAATATCTATATTTACAAAGCAGTTGGTCTTATGATTGACTGCTTTTAAAAAAGACACCGTTTAGGTGTGAGGTCTTTTTAGTGTTATTTATAGTCATATCAAGGCTCGTTTAATTATGGTAAATTCGTGGTAAAATGAGTGCTTTTCTATACTTCAAAATATTTGAAAGTATAGTGTTTATACGGATAATCAAAAATTAGATATAAAATTTTTATTAATTTTTGTATGTTTTCAGTTACTCAACACAAAATAAATCAAGTGTCTATATAATATAAAGATTGTAAAAAAATTGACAAAAGCAGGGAAAAAACTGTTGACAAAGCACAAAAATAGTCATACTATTTCCATATAAATACTGCATAGTGCACAATGCAAAAGACAAGGAGGGCTTCAATGAGGAGAAAAGTTGTAGCAGGGATGTTGACATTTGCAATGTTTGGAATGTCACTAAGTAGTTTTTCGCCGACACAGGTATGTGCGGCAGATGATTTGGGAAAAGTAGAAGTGCATGTATCTGCAAAAGAAGGAGGATATGATCAGACACTTCCTGATCTGCAGTTTGAGAAAGCAGATACAGCACAGAGCAGCGGATATGTAAAAGTATATCCGGACGAAAAAAGACAGACGTTTCTTGGTGTGGGAGGGGCGATGACGGAGTCGGCGGCCTATAATCTGCAGAAGTTAAGCAAGGAACAGCAAGAAGAGGTATATGAAGCATATTTTGGAGAGAGTGGTGCGAAGTATTCTGTTTTGCGTTCGACGATTGGCTCAGCCGATTTTTCGACCAGATCTTACAGTTATAATGACACGGAAGAACCGGATCCAGACCTTAAGAATTTCAGTATAGAAAAGGATTGGGATTACATTATTCCGGCAATTCAAAAAGCACAGTCATACAGACCGGACATCAAATTCTTTGCAGCACCTTGGGCGCCGCCGGCATGGATGAAAAACAGTGGAGTCAGAAGAGGGCAGACGGGGACAGCAGGACTTAATTTTGTTGATAACTCTGTGAAACCGGAATATTATAAGAGTTACGCCAATTATCTTGTGAAGTACATTCAGGAATATGAAAAAGTGCAGAATGAAGCGCAGAACAATCCGAAATGGGAGGCGGCTACCTGGTCTACCGATGCGGTGATTGATTTTGTTGGAAATTATCTTGGACCGGCGCTTGAGGAGAATCAATTAGATCCACAGCTTTTGATTTGGGATTGGGACAAAGGCAATGACCCGATGCACCATGACGGATTTGTTGATTTCAATACAAAGGTATTGAGTGATGCGAATGCAAGAAAGTATATTGATGGAATTGCTTTTCACTGGTATGCAGGGGATTTGTGGCATGAGATGCAGGGCGTTCCAATGTGGTCGGAAGATTTTTATAGTTTGGACGAAGTGAAAGCGAAGTTCCCGGATATTCATCTTTATGCAACAGAGGGATGTCAGGAGAAGGGACCTTGGTTTGGAAGTTATGATCCTGCGGATCGCTATATTTATGATATTTTAAATGATTTTGAACATGGAACGGAAGCATGGATTGACTGGAACCTTGTTCTTGACAGAGATGGAGGTCCTACACAGGGGGTTGTGAACCAGTGTCATGCACCGATCATGCTGGATGAGAACAACAATGTTTGCTATCAGCCATCTTACTATATTCTGAAGCAGATCAGCCGTACTGTACAGCCTGGAACAGTCAGCATCAAGAGTGCGACAGACATGGATATTGTCAAGACAGCAGTGTTGGATGAGGAAGGTATGATTTCGGTAATGCTTGGAAATGTTACGGACGAGGAGAAGACAGTTACGGTTGTAGATGCAGATAGAAGTGTAGATGTGACATTAAAGCCGCATTCACTGACAACAGTGAAATACGATAGTAACTATCAGCCGGATGACAGTATAGACAGTTCACTTCCAGATGTGTTGGTAAAACCAATTGCAGCAGAGGCAAGCAGTTACGAAAAAAATCCAATCTATAATTATCAGGCGGAGTCTGCTATTGATGATAGCATGAGAACGAGATGGGCAAGCGATTGGACAAATCAGGAGTATATAACATTTGAACTTTCATCGAGGGCAACGGTTTCCGGAATACAGTTGAAGTTTGAAAATGGATATGACGCACTGTATGATATTCAGGTATCGGATGATGGAAAGAATTTTAAGACAGTCAAAACGGTGATGATAGAAGAGATGAATGCACCGGAGGTTACTGTGAAGTTTGATCCTGTGAAAGCAAGATATGTCAGATTCCAAGGAATTCAACGTAATAATAGGTATGGATATTCGATTTATGATGCAAATATTTTAGTAAAACAGTAATGTTGTTATAATATTTCAGTACAAAGAAACACCTGAACTACAGTGACTTGTAATTCAGGTGTTTTCTCTTATATTATCTCATAAACTCATTTATGACATGCAGCACCCCATCTTCATCATTGGATTTCGTAATATAATCTGCTGTCTTTTTCAAGATAGGCTGTGCGTTTTCCATCGCAACGCCAAGACCTGCGTATTCAATCATAGTGAGGTCATTAAATCCGTCGCCACAGCAGATCATCTGATCAGCGGACATCCCAAGATAGTTCAGAAGTTTCTGGAGGGAGTGTGCCTTGTCAATATTTTGAGGCATCACTTCCAGGAAAAATGGCTCTGAGCGGTAAATGTTCAAGAGACTGTGGAATTTCTCTTTTAACAGCGTCTCAATTTTTTCTGTGAGTGCAGCTTCTCCGGTAATCAAAAATTTGTTGACCGGGAAGTTAACCGCTTCAGGGAAGTTCTCAACCCGCACGATTGGCATGTTGTTGATCTTGGATTCCAGCTCAGTATATTGATTCGGCTTGATACCTGAGAGTATTTCATGCTCTGTATAGGTGAGCAGATCCACATCGTATTGGCTTGCAATCTCATAGACGGCAGAAGTAACCTTAGACGGAAGTATTTTGTTGTAAATCGCCTCTCCTGTGGAGCAGTTGATGATTTTCCCGCCATTGAATGAGAGAATATAGCTTCCGTAGTCGCCGAGGTGAAGCTCCTTGGCAAGCGATACCACGCCGGGTGTAGGTCTGCCGGAGGCAAGAACTACCTTTTTCCCATTCTGCTGAATTTCGATAAGAGCCTCTCGTGTGGGAGGGGTAATTTTCTTTTCGGAGTTGGTCAGTGTTCCGTCCAAATCCAGTACAAGTATATCATAGGTCATGGTTTTGCCCTTTCTGTGTTCCGTGTATTATTTAAGCGTAAGCTCCTGAAGGCGTGTCACAATTTCAGGAAATTCCATTCCGTGTGAGGCTTTCACAAGGATCGTGTCGTCTTTGTGTAACAGTTCGTTCATCTTTGTAAAAAAGTCTGCTTTTGTATCAAAATGAACTACTTGATTTCCGGCGGAGAGTTCCTCTGCTCCGGCTGCGGTTGCTTTTGATAGTTCACCGATACAGATGACAAGATCGATCCCTTTTTCGGATGCATGTACACCGACTTGGCGGTGGAGCTCTTTTTCATCCTCGCCAAGCTCAAACATATCTCCGAGAATGGCAACTTTGCGGGTCTCGGCTCCGGAGAGCACGTCGATGGACGCCTTTGTGGACATTGTAGCAGTCATCGATGATAAGAAGAGAATCCGTAAGAATCATATTGTTTCGTCCGGATACCGGAGTCAGACTTTCGATTCCTTTTTTGATCTCTTCAGCGGTAAGCCCGAGTTCACGTCCAACCAAAGCGCCAGCCAGCGCGTTGTACACCATATGGTTTCCCGGAATCGGAATCATTGTGTCGATGCAGTTATCCCCAAGGTGAAGTGTACAAGACACCCCTTTTAGGGAGTGTGTGTGGATATTATCGGCAAAAGCGTCAAGCTCTGTGGATAACCCAAAGAACATTGGCGTTTGTCCTTTTACATCTGTGACTGTGATCAGTTTGTCATCATCGCCGTTTAAGATGATCTTGGCGTCAGGCTGCATAAAGTCGAACATCTCTGTTTTTGCTTTCAAAATGCCGTCTCGGTCGATGAGATTTTCCAGATGGCAGAGTCCGATATTGGTGATGACGCAGATATCCGGGCGAGCCATTTTCGCAAGGCGGTGCATCTCACCGAAATGGTTGATACCCATCTCAAGCACTGCAATCTCGTGTTCATCTCGAATATTGAAGATTGTCAGCGGAAGCCCGATTTCGTTGTTAAAGTTTCCAGCCGTTTTAAGAACATGATATTTTTGCTCCAAAACCGAGGCGATCATCTCTTTTGTACTTGTCTTTCCGACACTTCCGGTGATACCGACCACTTTGATGTCAAGTGCCTTGCGGTAATGTTCTGCAATATCTTTGAGCGCCTGCTCACAGGAGTCAACAAGAATGTATGGGTGAGATACATTCTCTAAGACCACTTCGGAAAGTGTGCAGAGTGCACCTTTTTCCATCACCTGTGGGATAAAAGAGTGTCCGTCTACTCGTGCGCCTTTTATTGGAATAAACAACCAGTCTTTTTCGATTTTTCGGCTGTCGATGGCAACACCGGCCACTTCGATATGTGATACTGCTTCGCCCCCAAAATATTGTCCGTGGCATGCAGCAGTAATTTCCTGTAAAGACATATGTTTCATCGTCTGTTCCTCCGTCTATGCGTTGTAACGCGCGAGTGATTTTTGGATGATCAGTTCACAGAGGTCTCCGTATGTGATTCCGGCAGCGCGTGCCTCTTTCGGAAGAAGGCTGGCAGCGGTCATACCAGGGAGGCTGTTTACTTCGAGACAGTAAATGTCGTTGTTCTCATCTAATAAAAAGTCAGCGCGTGAGTAAATATCTAATTTCAGTGCTTTGAAAGCGAGCTCTGCAGCTCTTTGCATTCTTTCTGTCACTTCTTCATCGATATTTGCAGGACAGATTTCTTCTGTGCATCCATCCTGATATTTGTTGGCGTAATCAAAGAATCCGGTTTTTGGTATGATCTCAATTACCGGAAGCGCTTTTCCGTCGATGATGCCGACTGCGAATTCACGTCCTTTGATGTAAGGCTCGATTACAATCTCGTCCTCATAGCGGAAGGAATTCTCAACCGCTTCTTTGTATGCGTCCATCGTATCGACGATATATACGCCGATGCTGGAACCACCGGAACACGGTTTTACAACGACCGGAAGAGTAAGACCAAGATCAGAAAGAGCTGTATCTTTTCGGTCTTTTGTGAGATTGGTTCCAAGCGGTGTCGGAACGCCTGCCATCGTGAAAATCTGTTTTGTAACCCCTTTGTCCATGGCAAGCGCACTTCCGAGATAGTTTGGACCGGTGTATTTAATTCCGAGAATATCAAATGTTGCCTGTAATTTTCCATTTTCTCCGACATCACCATGAAGCCCCATAAATACAATATCTGCAAGGCGGCAGATATCGATGACATTCGGTCCCAAAAAGCAGTCGGACTGGTCTTCACGGGACGCTTTGATTGCCGCAAGATCCGGTTCTGTTGTTTTGATTCCGTCTGCAATCTCCAAGCCTGCGTTTGGAAGAGTGAATACTTCTTCTAATTTGTCGGAATCATATGGAAATCCTAAAAATACATCTAATAAAAAAGCCTGATGCCCGTTTTCTCTCAAAGTTCTGCAGATGCCGGCTCCGGAAGTGAGTGAAACGTCACGTTCTGTGCTGAGCCCTCCTGCCAATACTACAATTTTCATACTGTTTATACTCCTTTATCATCGTCTAATCGGCAATACTCATCTGGTTCAGTAATGCCTGTTTTTCATCATATAATTTGCGGGACAGATCCACATATACTTTGTGTGGATTGAAGAGACGTTTTGTCTCGTCCCAAAGTGTTTTCTTTTCTTCTGCACAGTAGGCAGCAATCTCCATGACAGACGGAGAATCATATACACATGCGCCGTTAATAAATACCGGTTTTAAAATCTCACGCATAGTGTAAGAGCCGCCGGCAAATTTTGTCTTTTTCCAGGTGGCTGTCGGATCAAATAACAATAGATCTTCATCTGTGTCATAAGTCTCGTCTGCAAAGCAGATCAAATCTGCACGCATCTTTCCGGTCGCCTTGTCATAGATACGGTAAACGGTCTTATTGCCAGGGTTTGTAATCTTTTCTGTGTTCTCAGAAAGTTTAATCTTGGAATGAAATTTTCCATCTTCTTTTTGGATTGCAGCAAGTTTGAAGGAAGGACAGTCTTTGGACGTAATCAGATTTGTTCCGACTCCCCATGAGGTGATAGCTGCACCCTGGATCTTTAAGTCGTGGATCAAATATTCGTCAAGATCGTTGGAAGCGGAGATAAATGCATCTTCAAATCCGGCTTCGTCTAACATCTTACGTGCCTTTTTAGAAAGATATGCAAGGTCACCGCTGTCGAGGCGGATTCCGTAGTTGTGAAGTTCAATTCCGGATTCACGCATCTCGGTGAACACTTTGATCGCATTTGGCACACCGGATTTTAAGGTGTCGTATGTGTCAACCAACAGACAGCATGCGTCAGGATATAATTTTGCGTATGTCTTAAATGCAGTGTATTCATCTGCAAAACTCATAATCCAGCTGTGTGCATGAGTCCCTTTTACCGGGACGTCAAACATCTGTCCGGCAAGAACATTGGATGTGCCGATACATCCGCCGATCATAGCGGCCCTTGCACCGTAGAGTCCCGCGTCAGGACCTTGCGCCCGCCGCAGACCGAATTCCATCACACCGTCTCCTGCAGCAGCAAAGACAACTCTGGCTGTCTTTGTCGCAATGAGAGACTGATGGTTGATGATATTTAAGATGGCTGTCTCCACAAGCTGTGCTTCCATGATCGGTGCGACAACTTTCAAGAGCGGCTCTTTTGGAAAGACAACAGTTCCTTCCGGAATTGCATAGATATCGCCGCTAAAGTGAAAACCACTCAGATAATGAAGAAAATCTTCGCTAAACATGTTCAGATTTCGAAGATAATCGACGTCATCGTATGAGAAGTTCAAGTCTTTAATATAGTCAATTACCTGTTCCAGACCGGCTGCAATAGAATAGCCAGAACCACAAGGATTCGAACGGAAAAAGACATCGAATACAACGGTCTCATTTTCCTGACGCTCAAAGTAGCCTTGCATCATTGTAAGCTCGTACAAATCTGTTAACAGGGTAAGATTTCTGCTGTTCATCTTGTTTGCTCCTTTATTTTCTGCATACATGCATTTCTTTTTGTACACCTGATTTTTAGGATATACTTATTTCATTATATCACTAGCGTATGACAATGTAAAAAGAAAATTTATGATATGAGCCATAAGATCTGACAGAACAGAAAAACGCAGCCTATGATAGCAAGGCTGCATTTTTTTGAATGGTCTCTTGGATGATATTCTGACAGTAAGCACCGAGATGCTTCTGTGTCTCTTTATCCAGTTCTTTTGGATAGATTGGTTCCCCATATTCAATGACCACGTGTGTTTTCTTGATACGTGGAAACTGGTTTTCAAAGATGGCTGCGGTATTGTTCATACTGATTGGAACAATCGGGCATCCGGTCTTCGTGGAGATTTTTAAGGCGCCGTCCTTAAACGGCAGCATACTTAATTCTTCGCCCTTGTTTCGCGTGCCCTCCGGGAAGATGCAGATTGAGATTCCTTTTTTTACATACTCAATTGCCTGAAGAATCGTCTTCAATCCTTCCTTTGGATTTTCACGGTTCAAAAACAGGCAGTAAAGATATCGCATCCAGGTTGAGAGGAGCGGAATCTTTTCCATAGAGTCTTTTGCTACATAACCGGTCAGACGTTTGCAGCGGGAGTATGTCAGCAGAATATCGAAAAAACTTCTGTGATTTCCGATAAAAAGAACGGGTTCATCAGGAACATTCTCTTCCCCGATCACCGTCACTTTCACACCGGTAATCTTTAAAATTATTTTGAATCCCCATTGCACAATCCGAAGTGAGCTGTAATCTCTTGCATTTCGGTTACATTTTCCGATTAGCCACTCTATGAAAAAGACCGGAATGGACAAAATCAGATAAGTAATCAGAAAAATTACTACAAAAATAAAACGTATCATAAAATCTAAGTTCCCTTCTATTAATTATCGTCCATATAGACGAGTCACAGAACAAA
>OBYB01001142.1_pt1 | contig 12763 bp, 7 predicted proteins | sample 1538181 | NCBI WGS metagenome assembly OBYB01 (sample SAMEA2580157, study PRJEB22360) | human gut metagenome | biome: human gut; feature: human-associated habitat; material: faeces | place: Denmark | collected 2008/2010 | reverse complement strand
GTGATGGTGCAATTGCGCCACTTCGGCTGCCGTGTGCATATCCTGCGGCTGGTCCTGGAGCTCATCCGGCGTCGGGGTCACGAACATGTCTCCCTGCGGAGTGGTGACCACCTGCACCTGTGTGCCGTAGAGGTGGGTGAGTAGGTCGGAGTCGAGCACTTTGTGCATATCGGCGTAGTGCGGGTGACCGTCGAGCAAGTAGACGGCACCGGTCAGAATCGGCAAGAGCATATTGAGATCGTGCGCAACCACCTGGATGGTCATGTTCAGTTCGCGGTTCAGCTTGGCCAGCACGTGTACGGTGGCGCGCTGACTGGCCAGATCGAGGTTGGCCAACGGCTCGTCAAGCATCAGCAGTTGTGGGTCGCACACCAACGCCTGGGCGATGGCCACACGCTGGCGCAAACCGCCGGACAGTTCGGACAGACGGTACCGCGCCTTGTCGGCGATGCCGGTGAACTCCATCGCCTCGAGCGCTTTGGCTTTCTGGGCCTTGGTGATGGGGTGGATGCCGAATCGGGTGCCGGTCAGGCCCAGCAACACGGATTGTTCGGCGGTGAGATTGGAATCGACATTCGCCACATAGCTCTGCGGCACATATCCGATGCGTTTGTTCATCTCGCCTGCGGGCTTGCCCAGCACGGTCAGGCTGCCATGACAGAGCGGCAAAAGGCCCAGCTCGGCCCTCATCATCGTGGTTTTGCCGGTGCCGTTGGTGCCGACGATGGCCGTGACCGAACCGGTGGGAATGGCGAAGGTGCCATGCTGCCAGATGATATGGTCGCCACGCTTGATGGCGGCATCGCTGAACACGATGCAATCGGAAGTTTCACTCATAACGCCCGATTGTGGCAAACGATGCTGACAATCGTTCTCAATATCGTGTACGGATGGTGATAACCAAAGAGAAGGGTTGTGCGGCCATCTCGACAATGGTCGCACAACCCTTCTCATGCAAGGCGTCTATTGGCATTGGCACGAATCCGATGCCGGTGTCCTTTGCTTCTAACTATTTGCCGGAGTCGGTCTGGTCGTTGCCGGAGGCATCGCCGGAATCGCCATTGGCGGCATCGGCCTTTGCCGAATCCTGAGATGAGTCACTGGATGCGGCCGCCTTGCACTGACGGATGTACTTGGGGTCCGTGCTGGAACCGGTGCTGGCCTTGGAGTCTTGCGCATTGGCATCATCCGTGGCGGAGCCTTCGGCGCTGGAATCATCGGAATTCGCGTTGCTGTCCGCGGTATCGCCGTCCGTGGCGTCTTCGCAGCCATAGCTTGGATCCACCGCGTCGATGATGGTGTTGATGAGCTGGTTGATCCAGGCGTTCAGCGTGTCGGCGTCCTTGGGCATTTGTTCGGAGACGTCGACTACCGGCACATCGGCGCGACCGGCAGCGCCAGTGATCATATTGGTCGCGTCACTGGCTTCCTGCGTGTTGTTGACCAGCACATCCACGCCCTTGTCTTCGATGAGTTTCTGGAAAGACTGCAGGTCCGCGGGTGCCGGTTCGCCGCCGGAAGCGGTCGATTGCGTATACCCCTTGGGCGTCTGATCTTTGAACCCAAGATCGGCCATCAGATAATAGACCACGGGTTCGGTGGCTGCATAGGTGAGGTTGGAGTGGGACTTGGTGAACTCGGACGCCCATGTTTCCAACGATTTCTCGTCCGCCTGCCATGCCTTGAGCCGCTTCTGGAAGGCTTTCTTCTTGCTGGGGAGTGCCTTTATATATGCATCGGTGATGGCCGTGGCCATGCTGGATCGAGCGTCTTTGGAGAACCACAGATGCGGGTTATCGCCCTCGACGGCACCCATGACGGAAGCGGCGGATACGATATTCGTGGTCTTGGTCATCGATTTGGTGGCCCAGGAATCGTAGCCCGCACCGTTGGCCACGATGATTTGGGCCTTGGACAGCTTGGCGACATCCGAGGTCTTTGGCTCGAAATCGTGGGCATCCACATTGGTGGAGTTCACGATGGACGTGACTTCCACATCATCGCCGCCCAGCTCGGCGGCCAGCGAGCCCCATTGATTGAGGGAGGCCACCACATTGATCGGCCCGGTCGGTGCGGGAACGCTGGTCTTGTTGTCCGGCTCGGTTTCAGCGGGGGAGGTGGCTGCGCATGCGGTGGTCGCGAACAACAGGACGGCGCTCAGGCCGGCTGCGGCGAGTCGCGTAAGTCGTGTGATTTGAGTCCCCATGGCACGCCTTCTTCGTGAGAGCGAACGATATATAATCCTGACTTGTTCCAACGATAGCCTATCGTTTCGATAGAATGCACCGAAACTACAGGGGAGGGCGTTGATGTCCACAAAAATCGACGGTAAGCAGATTGCGGCCGAAATCAAGACCAACCTTGCCGAGCGAGTGAACAAGCTCAAGGCGCAGGGCATCCAACCGGGGCTGGGCACGCTGCTGGTGGGCGAGGACCCCGGGTCGATGAAGTACGTGGCCGGCAAGCACGCCGATTGCCAGGAAGTGGGCATTACCTCAGTCAAGAAGGAACTGCCGGCGGACGCCAGCTTCGACGACATCGCCGCTGCCGTACGCGAACTCAACGAAGATCCGGCTTGCACCGGGTTCATCGTCCAGCTGCCGTTGCCCAAGGGCATCAACGAGAACGCGATCATCGACATGATCGACCCGGCCAAGGATGCCGACGGCATGCACCCGTACAACCTTGGCGAACTGGTGCTGCATGTGCGCGGCGACATTTCGACGCCGCTGCCTTGCACTCCGCGCGGTGTGCTCGAGCTACTCGACGCCTATGACATTGATCTGAACGGCAAGGAAGTGTGCGTGCTTGGCCGCGGCATCACCATTGGCCGCACGATTGGCCTAATGCTCACGCGCAACGCCGTCAACGCCACCGTCACCCTGTGCCACACCGGTACCCGGGATGTGGCCGACCACATGCGCCGCGCCGACGTGATCGTCGCCGCAATGGGTTCGGCCGGATTCGTGACGCCCGACAAAATCAAGGACGGCGCCGTGCTGGTCGATGTGGGCGTCAGCCGCGTCTACGACGAAGAAGCCGGTCGCTACCGCATCAAGGGCGACGTGGACAAGGCCTGCTACGACAAGGCCTCCGCCTACACCCCCAACCCCGGAGGCGTGGGTCCCATGACCCGAGCCATGCTCCTAGCCAACGTCGTGGAAATGGCCGAACGACACGCCTAGAGTTTCCTAGGAAATTTGGGCAGAGTTGCTTGTATTGTGAGTATCTGTATGCCTGTAGGGTGTGCGTATAACTGAATATCGAGAAATTATCCATCCACTATTAGAAACCATATATTTACATGGCAGAGAACAACACTGAAGTCACCAAGGTTGCCATCAACGACATCGGCACCGAAGAGGACTTCATCAAGGCAGTCGATTCCACCATCAAGAACTTCGATGATGGTGATCTGGTTGAGGGCACCGTCGTCAAGATCGATCACGACGAAGTCCTCCTGGACATCGGCTACAAGACCGAGGGTGTCATCCCCTCCCGCGAGCTTTCCATCAAGAAGGACGTTGATCCTGACGAAGTCGTCGAGGTCGGCGACACCATCGAGGCCCTTGTCGTCACCAAGGAAGACAAGGAAGGCCGTCTGATTCTGTCCAAGAAGCGTGCCCAGTACGAGCGCGCCTGGGGCGACATCGAGAAGATCAAGGAAGCTGACGGCGTCGTTGAGGGCACCGTCATCGAAGCCGTCAAGGGCGGCCTCATCGTCGACATCGGTCTGCGCGGCTTCCTGCCTGCCTCCCTCGTTGAGATGCGTCGCGTCCGCGACCTCTCCCCGTACATCGGCCAGAAGATCAAGGCCAAGATCCTTGAGCTCGACAAGAACCGCAACAACGTGGTCCTGTCCCGTCGCCAGTACCTCGAGGAGACCCAGTCCGAGGTCCGCGAGACCTTCCTGTCCCAGCTCAAGAAGGGCCAGATCCGTGAGGGCGTGGTGTCCTCCATCGTTAACTTCGGCGCTTTCGTCGATCTCGGCGGTGTTGACGGCCTGATCCACGTTTCCGAGCTGTCCTGGAAGCACATCGACCACCCGTCTGAGGTCGTCAAGGTCGGCGACAAGGTCACCGTCGAGGTGCTCGACGTCGATCTCGACCGTGAGCGTATCTCCCTGTCCCTGAAGGCGACTCAGGAGGATCCGTGGCAGCGCTTCGCTCGCACCCACGTTCCCGGCCAGATCGTCAAGGGCAAGGTCACCAAGATCGTCCAGTTCGGTGTCTTCATCTCCGTCGAGGACGGCATCGAGGGCCTGGTGCACATCTCCGAGCTCGCCAACCGTCACGTCGAGAACCCGGAGACCGTGGTCAAGCCGGGCGAGACCGTGTTCGTCAAGGTGATCGACGTCGACCTCGATCGTCGCCGCATCTCCCTGTCCCTCAAGCAGGCCAACGACTCCGTTGATCCGGCTTCCGAGGACTTCGATCCGGCCATCTACGGCATGCCGGCCGAGTACGACGAGCAGGGCAACTACAAGTACCCCGAAGGCTTCGACCCGGAGACCAACGAGTGGATCGCCGGCTTCGAGAAGCAGCGCGAGGAGTGGGAGTCCCAGTACGCGGCCGCCCACGACCTGTGGGAGCAGCACAAGGAGTTCGTGGCCAAGGAGATCGAGAACGCGGCCGAATCCGCCGCCGCCGATGGCCAGGCTCCGCGCCAGGAGCGCGTCGAGGAGACCTCGAACTACTCGTCCGAGTCCACCTCCACCGGCACCCTGGCCGACTCCGATCAGCTCGCCGCCCTGCGCGACCAGCTGCTCGGCAAGAACAACTGATCGGGCTTTCATACTGGGACTACCCGATGCCCCGATAACCGCCCCCCGCCACGGCGGGGGCCGTTCTGCTATCCGCATATCACATGGGTGCGCGGCTCCGTTGCCGTCCGCATCCGCGGCGGGCGTGGCACAATGGCGTACATGGCGAGAACGATGAACGAACGGTTGATCCGTGTGGGGCTGACCGGAGGCATAGCGGCGGGCAAGAGCACGGTGGCCGCAAGGATGCGTGCGCTGGGCGTGCCGGTGATCGACTACGACGAGCTGGCGCGGGTGGTGGTGGCCCCCGGCAGCGCGGGCCTGAGGCGAATCGTCGAGGAGTTCGGCGTCCGGGCCCTGGGGCGGGACGGCGCCCTTGACCGGGCGTGGCTGGCCGAGCATGTGTTCGGCGCGAATGCGGCCCCCGGGGCTAGGGAACGTCTCGACGCCATCGAGCATCCGCTGATCTACGAGGAGGCCGCCCGCATCGAACGGCAACTGTCGGCGGGGGAGGGTGATGATGCCGGTGCACCGGATGCGGCGCTGGTGGTGCACGATGTGCCGCTGCTGGCGGAGGTCATCGGCGCGATGCCGTTCCGATTCGACCACATCGTGACGGTGGAGGCGTCCGAGCGCACGCGCATCGAGCGGATGATGACGGCCCGCGGCATGACGCGCCGGCAGGCCGAGGACCGGATCCGCCACCAGTCGAGCCGTGCGCAACGCGAGGCGATCGCCGACGCCGTCATCGACTCCGAACAACCGTTCGAACAGATGTTCGATGCTGTTGATATGCTGGTGGCACAGTGGCGGTCCGAGTGCGGGAACACGTCCCGTCGCGCGGAGGAACAGGAGGCCTGAGATGGGGTTCAGCATCGAACGTATCAACAAGCCGTTCGTCGTCAAGTCGCCGTATAAGCCGTCGGGCGACCAGCCGCAGGCCATCGAGGAGCTGGCCACACGCATCGAGAACGGCGAGAACGACGTGGTGCTCATGGGCGCCACCGGCACCGGCAAGACGGCCACCACGGCCTGGCTGATCGAGCGCCTGCAGCGTCCCACGCTGATCATCGAGCCGAACAAGACGCTGGCCGCGCAGCTGTGCGCCGAATTCCGCGAGCTGATGCCGGACAACGCGGTCAGCTACTTCGTCTCCTACTACGACTACTACCAGCCCGAGGCATACATCCCCCAGACCGACACCTACATCGAGAAGGATTCGAACATCAACGACGATGTGGAACGTCTGCGCCACGCCGCCACCGCCAACCTGCTGACCCGGCGCGACTGCGTGGTGGTGGCCACGGTCTCCTGCATCTACGGCCTGGGCACGCCCGAGGAATACGCCGGGCGCATGCTGTTCCTCAAGGAGGGGCAGCAGATCGACCGCGACCAGCTGCTGCGCAAGTTCGTGGACATGCAGTACAAGCGCAACGACATCGCGTTCACCCGCGGCACGTTCCGCGTGCGCGGCGACACGGTGGAGATCATCCCGGTGTACGAGGAGCTGGCCGTGCGCATCGAGTTCTTCGGCGACGAGATCGACCGCATCTCCACGCTGCATCCGCTGACCGGCGACGTCATCGACCACGTGGCCGAGACGCATATCTTCCCGGCCTCGCACTATGTGGCCGGTCCCGAACGCATGGAGCGCGCGTTGAGGACCATCCGCGAGGAGCTGGACGAGCGCGTGGCCGAGCTGCGCAAGCAGAACAAGGAGCTGGAGGCGCAGCGCCTGAGGATGATCTCAAACTCCGACCTGGAGATGCTCGCCCAGGTCGGCAGCTGCTCGGGCGTGGAGAACTACTCGCGGCATTTCGACGGGCGTGACCCGGGCACCCCGCCGCACACCCTGCTGGATTTCTTCCCGGACGATTTCCTGCTGGTCATCGACGAATCGCATGTCACGGTGCCGCAGATCGGCGCGATGTACGAGGGCGACGCCAGCCGCAAGCGCACGCTGGTCGAACACGGGTTCCGTCTGCCCAGCGCCATGGACAACAGGCCGCTCAAATGGCCGGAGTTCCTGGACCGTGTCGGCCAGACCGTGTACCTGTCCGCCACGCCGGGCGACTACGAGCTGGGGTTGTCCGACGGCGTGGTCGAGCAGATCATCCGCCCGACCGGCCTGGTCGATCCCAAGATCGAGGTGCGGCCGGTGGAGGGGCAGATCGACGACCTGCTGGCCGAGATCAAGGATCGCGTGGCGCGCGGCGAACGCACGCTGGTGACCACGCTGACCAAGAAGATGGCCGAGGATCTGACCGATTATCTGCTCGAACGCGGCATCAAGGTGGAGTACCTGCATTCCGACGTCGACACGCTGCGGCGTGTCGAACTGCTGCGCGAACTGCGCGAAGGCAAGATCGACGTCATCGTTGGCATCAACCTGCTGCGCGAGGGCCTGGATCTGCCGGAGGTCTCGCTGGTGGCGATTCTCGACGCCGACAAGGAAGGGTTCCTGCGCTCGTACCGTTCGCTGATCCAGACGATCGGACGCGCGGCGCGCAACGTGTCCGGCACGGTGATCATGTACGCCGACGAGATCACCGAGGCCATGCACAAGGCCATCGACGAGACCAACCGCCGCCGTGACCGGCAGATCGCCTATAACAAGGAGCACGGCATCGACCCCAAGCCGCTGATCAAGAAGATCAGCGACGTCAACGACATGCTGGCCAAGGAGGACGTCGACACGCAGACGCTGCTGGCCGGCGGGTACCGCAACGCCGGCAAGGCGGGGAACTCCCACCTGGGCGTGCCGCCCGCGGCCGACCGGCAGGAGGCGCAGCGCCGCCATGAGGAGCTGCTCAGGGCGGGGCTGCCGGCCCAGGACCTGGCCGACCTGATCCGCCAGTTGAGCGAGCAGATGCATACGGCGGCCGAGCAGCTCCAGTTCGAGCTGGCGGCCCGGCTGCGCGACGAGATCCGCGACCTGAAGAAGGAGCTGAGGCAGATCACCGAGGCCAAGCGCTGACGTTCCGGCGGGACCGATCCCGGATGCCTTGCCCGCGGGGGGCGTATCCCCGCGGGCAGGATGTATCCGCGATTGCGCCCACCGGAATGTGAGCGCTAACAAACACACCGTGCGGAAAAGTGGCTCCGTTCAGGTTTTCCTAGTAAACTGTCGTGTGGCAACTGGGTCGTCAGACCCCCACACGTCAAGAAGGATAGGCAGCCATATGCGTAAAGCCAAGATCGTAGATACCATCGGTCCCGCCACCGAATCGCTCGAGAACCTCACCAAGCTCGTCGAAGCGGGTATGGACGTCGCCCGTCTGAACCGCTCCCACGGCACCCCTGAGGATCACCTGCGCGTGTACAACAACGTGCGTGAGGCTTCCAAGACCGCGGGCCGCAACGTGGCGGTTCTGGTCGACCTGCAGGGCCCGAAGATCCGTTGCGGCTGGTTCAAGAAGAACGCCGAGGGCGAGGACAAGGTCCAGCTGACCGAGGGCCAGGAGTTCATCATCACCACCGACGACATCGAGGGTGACGAGCACATCACCTCCACCACGTTCAAGGGCCTGCCGGGCGATTGCCACGCCGGCGACCCGATCCTGATCGACGACGGCAAGGTCCGTCTGGAGGTCACCAAGGTCGAGGGCAACAACGTGCACACCAAGGTCATCGTGGCCGGCCCCGTCTCCTCGCACAAGGGCATCAACCTGCCGGGCGTGGCCGTGTCCCTGCCCGCGCTGACCGAGAAGGACGAGGAGGATCTGCGCTGGGCCATCCAGACCGGCGCCGACATCATCGCCATGTCCTTCGTGCGCTTCGCCTCCGACATCGATCGCGCCCATGAGATCATGGACGAGGAAGGCCGTCGCATCCCGGTCGTGGCCAAGATCGAGAAGCCGCAGGCCCTGGAGAACCTTGAGGATATCGTCAAGGCATTCGACGGCATCATGGTCGCCCGTGGCGATATGGCCGTCGAGTGCCCGCTCGAGGAGGTCCCGCTGGCCACCAAGCGCTGCATCGAGCTGGCCCGCCAGTACGCCAAGCCGGTGATCGTTGCCACCGAGGTGCTGGGCTCCATGGTCAACTCCCCGGTCCCGACCCGCGCCGAGGCCTCCGACTGCGCCAACGCCATCCTGGATGGCGCCGACGCCACGATGACCTCCAACGAGACCGCCGTCGGCAAGTACCCGGCCGTCACCGTGGACACGATGAGCCGCATCTCCGGCTACGCCACCGAGCACGGCTACGACCGCATCCCGCAGCTGAAGAACCTCGACATGTCGTCCACCGGCGCCGTGTCGTCCGCCGCGGTGGATCTGGCCGACAAGCTCAACGCCAAGGCCATCGTGGCCTACACGCAGACCGGTTCCACCGTGCATCGCGTCTCCCGCGAGCGCCCGGCCACCCCGATCTACGGCCTGACCAACAACGAGCACACCTACCACTGGCTGGCTCTGAGCTGGGGCACCGAGGCGTTCCTGCTCGACGAGGACTATCACGACAAGTCCCGCAAGGAACTCATGGTCTTCACCGATTCGGTGCTCAAGGGCGCCGGCAAGGTGGCCGATGGCGACAAGATCGTGGTCCTGAGCTCCGCGCAGGGTGAGCACAAGGCCGGCAGCACCGACACCATCTACGTGCACACCGTCGGTGCCAACGAGTGAGCGTGACGCCGCATAGACGGCGTTGACATCCCTCCAAACGATCGGGGCCTCCGCCATGGAGGCCCCGATCGTTGTACGGGTTGCCGTATCGGGAGGACACGTCGGCGCGCCGGTTGGCAAGATCGGGCCGATGTGGTATATTTCCGTAGGTTGATATATGCCCCTGTATCCCAATTGGTAGAGGAAGCAGCCTCAAAATCTGCGCAGTGTGGGTTCGAGTCCCACCGGGGGCACGGTATTGCTTCGCTGTATGAAATACCCGAGGTCGGGTATCTTCGCCCGACCCCGACGATATCGAATGGAAAGAGGTCGGCATGGCTGCAAGGAAGAAGACCACGGAATCCGAGGATGAGATGAACGGGGTCGTGCTCACCGACGAGGAGATCAAGGCCGCGGCCGAGGGGGATATCGAAGCTGTAGCCAAGTCCCGGGAGAATGAGGCCCCTCGTAAACGCACCGTTGTGGTGGCGGAGGACGAGTCCGTCAATCGCATGGATCTGGTGGCCATGCTTGAGGATAATGGCTATGAGGTGGTCGGTGAGGCCGCCAACGGCGAGGAGGCGGTTGAGCTCACCCGCAAGTACCGCCCCGATGTGGTGTGCATGGACGTCAAGATGCCGCGTATGGACGGCATCGCCGCCGCCGGCATCATCTGCGACGAGAACATCGCGCCGGTGGTTATGCTCACCGCGTTCTCCCAGTCCGATCTGGTCAAGAAGGCCACCGGCGCCGGCGCCATGGCGTATGTGACCAAGCCCTATGAGGAATCCAAGCTGATGCCGGCGCTGGAAGTGGCCATGGGTCGTTTCGCCGAGATCAACGACCTGCTGGATAACGTGGAACGCAGCGAGAACAAGCTGCGCGAGACCGAGGAACAGCTGAGGAAGGCCGAGGAGAAGCTCAAGAAGACCGAGGAGACCCTGGAGGAGCGCAAGCTGGTCGACCGCGCCAAGGGCCTGCTGATGGACAAGGCCGACTTCTCCGAGCAGGGCGCCTTCCGCTGGATCCAGAAGACCTCCATGGATCAGCGCATCCCGAAGAAGCGTCTGGCCCTGGCCATCATCGCCAAGTACGGCGATGCCAAGCCGGAACCCGGTGATGAGCGCTGATTCCGAACCGATGGATGAACGTACCTATCGCGGAACGCTGCTGGTCGTAGACGGCCATTCCCTAGCGTTCCGCGCTTTTTTTGCCTTACCTGTCGAGAACTTCAGCACGTCCGCCGGACAGCCGACGAACGCGGTCTGGGGCTTTGCCACCATGCTCTCGCAGGTCATCGAATCGGAGAGGCCCGACCACCTCGCCGTGGCGTTCGACGTCAAGGGCGGCACGTTCCGCAACGATCTGCTGCCGCAATACAAGGGGACGCGCGAGGCCGCACCCGAGGAACTGCTCAGCCAGCTGCCGCTGATCCAGCAGATGCTCAAGGCCCTGGGCGTCACCTACATCGAGAAACCCGGCTACGAGGGCGACGACGTCATCGGCACCCTGGCCACCATGGGGGAGTGCGCCGGATACCGCACGCTGGTGCTTTCCGGCGACCGTGACGCCTTCCAGCTGGTTGACGAACATATCACCGTGCTGTACCCCGGCCACCACTTCAAGGACCTCAAGCACATGACGCCGCAGGCGGTCGAGGAGAAGTACCATGTGACGCCTGCGCAGTACCCCGATCTGGCCGCGTTGCGCGGCGAGACCGCGGACAACATCCCCGGCGTGCCTGGGGTAGGTGACGGATTCGCCGCCAAATGGATCAACCAGTTCGGCGGGCTCGACCAGATCATCGACCCCGCCGAGGAGATTGGCGGCAAGAAGGGCGAGGCGCTGCGCGAGCATCTCGAACAGGTCAAACTCAACCGCAAGGTCAACGCTTTGGTCCGCGACGTCGATCTGGGCATCACCGTGGACGACCTGACCTTCGGCACGCTGGATGTCGACGAGGTCAGCGCGCTGTTCACCCGCCTGGAGTTCGGCGTGCGCACCAAAAGCCGTGTCCTGAAGACGTTCAACGGCGGGGAGCGCCCGCAGCTGAACGGGGATGCCCCGTTGTCCGACGAAACGGCATCCGCCGGACTGGACATGCCCGAGGTCACTCTGATCGAAGATGCCGAGCAACTGCTTGAATGGGGCGGGCGGAATCTGCCGGTGCCCGAAGCGCCGACGGACGTCGCCGCAGACGCCGAGCCTGACCACGGCATCCGCGACGATATCGGCCGTTCGTGGGTGCTGCATGCGGAGGGACGGTCCAAGCCGGGCGATGTGGCGCTGACCGCGCTGGTCATGCTTGGCGGCGGTCATGCCGCGGTCGTCGAGGCGCCAATGGCCCCCAAGATTGCGGAGGCGGTCCGCGAGCTGATCGAACAGCATCACGCCACCATGGTCCTGCACGGGTTCAAGGAGCACCTGCACATGCTCTCGGCGGCGGGAATCGCCGTGGGGACCCCGTTGTTCGACACCAAGCTGGCCGGCTATCTGGTGCACCCGGACTTCCATGCCGAGACGCTGGAACAGGCCGCCGGCCATTTCCTGGATCTGCACTTCGAACAGGAGCAGGAGGCCACGCAGGGGCAGCTGGACTTCGGCGAATCGGAACAGCCCGAGGAACAGGCGCGCGAACACGGCGCCGTCATGCACGCGGCCATCGTCCGCGCCCTGGCGGACGCGTTGGCGTCGCGCATCGATGAACGCCGGCAGTTCTCGCTGCTGCATGCCATCGAATTGCCGACATCCCGCGTATTGCAACGCATGGAGGCCGCGGGCGCGCAGGTGGACATCCAGCGGCTGACCGACATGCGGGACCAGTTCGCCTCGGAGGCGCGGCAGGCGCAGGAGATCGCCTGGGGGCATGCCGGCACGCGGGTCAACCTGCAAAGCCCGAAGCAGCTGCAGGCGGTGCTCTTCGAGGACATGGGTCTCAAGCCCACCAAGCGCACCAAGTCGGGGTCGTACACCACCAGCGCGGCCGCGTTGCAGGATCTGTACGTCAAATCGGTGAACAACGAACGCGCCAACGGATTCCTCGGCGCGCTGCTGCGTCACCGGGAGACGAACAAGCTCAAGCAGATCGTCCAGACCCTGATCGAGGCCACCAACCAGCAGGACGGCCGCATCCACACGACCTATGAGCAGACGGTGGCCGCCACAGGGCGGCTGAGCTCCGTGGACCCCAACCTGCAGAACATCCCCAACAGGAACGCCGCCGGACGTGAGATCCGTTCCGCCTTCGTTCCCGGCGAGGGATATGAGGCGCTGCTCAGCGCCGACTATTCCCAGGTCGAGCTGCGCATCATGGCGCACCTGTCCGGCGACGAGGCCCTGATTGAGGCGTTCCGGTCCGGCACCGACTTCCACAAGTACGTGGCCAGCCTGGTCTACC
>OBYB01001137.1_pt1 | contig 12787 bp, 8 predicted proteins | sample 1538181 | NCBI WGS metagenome assembly OBYB01 (sample SAMEA2580157, study PRJEB22360) | human gut metagenome | biome: human gut; feature: human-associated habitat; material: faeces | place: Denmark | collected 2008/2010 | reverse complement strand
CAGGTTGACGGTTCGCCGGCGCCCGTGTGATGTCCGGGGCGGTGAACGGCTCGACTGCATTGACCATGCGTGCCACCCAGGTGGCCGCCGATTCGCAGTACCAGCGCATCCTCGAGCTCGTGGCCTCCGCGCAGGAGTCGCGCCCGGCCGTGGTAAAAACCGCTGACCGCTTGGCCGTGCCCTTTACCGTGCTTTCGTTGGTGATTGCCGGCGTCGCATGGGCGGTGTCCGGGGTACCGACGCGATTCGCCCAGGTGCTGGTGCTGGCCACGCCCTGCCCGCTGCTCATCGCCGCACCGGTGGCATACATCGCCGGAACCGGACGCCTCGCCGCAGCCGGCGTGCTTATCAAAGCACAGGACGTGCTGGAAAACCTTGGCCGCGTCACGCAGGTGTTCTTCGACAAAACCGGTACGCTCACCGTCAAGCAGCCGCAGGTGGTGCGCGTCGAGATGTTGCCCGGCGCTGCAACCCGTCTCAACGAAGACCATGTGCTGATGATGGCCGGCGCGGTGGAAAGCTACTCGGTGCACATCCTGTCCAAAGGCATTGCCAAGGCCGGCGCGGAGGCGCTGGCCCGACTGCGCCAGCGGTTCGAGGATGGCCAGCGCCTGTGCCCCGAGCCGGAGGCCAGCTGGCCTGGCCATGGCCGGGAGTATCCGGTCGTCAAGAACATCAATGAAGACGCCGGCAAGGGCGTTTCCGGCGAGGTGAACGGACACGCGGTGCGCGTTGGCCGGCTGTCTTTCGCGGCTGCTGGGGAGGATGGATTCCTGGCGGTCGGCGAGGCTGCCCCCCTCAGCCCGCGAAGCGGCCAGCTCCCCCTAAGAGGGGGAGCTCAGCAAAAAGATGACCTGCGCACTCGCTTTGGCCTGCTGCAGCCGGATGAGATGGCGTCCTACGTGTCCGTTGACGGCCGGCTGATCGCGCGCATCGTGCTGCGCGATGTGCCGCGTGCCAACGCCAAGGCAGTGCTCGCCAAACTGCATGAGTTGGGCGTCACCGAGCTCGCCATGCTTACCGGTGACAAGCGGGCTTCCGCCAATATCATTGCCAGCGAAGTCGGCATTGACGAGGTTCACGCCGAACTGTTCCCGGAGGATAAGGTAGCCGCAGTCAGGGCCGCTACAGGAGCCGGCAAAACCGTCACGATGATGGTTGGTGACGGTGTGAATGATGCCCCGGTGCTCGCTGTTGCCGATATCGGCGTGGCCATGACCGATGGCACGTCCACCGCCGCTTCCGAAAGCGCTCAGGTGGTCATTATGAATGACAATATCGCCGCCGTGCCGCGCGCCATCGCCATTGCACGCCGCACCAAGCGCGTGATGCTTCAAGCCGTAATCGCGGGCCTTGTGCTTGCCACCATCGGCATGATTGCCGCCGCGTTCAACCTTATCCCGGTCGTCGTCGGTGCCTTCCTCCAGGAGGCCATCGACGTGGTGAGCATCCTCTGGGCCCTCACTGCCCTAATTGATCGGGATTGATTAAGATAAACCGGAATTGATTGGAGCCGCATCCGGATTATGTGCAATATAACAAGTTGATATCAATATTTTGTGTGTGCTTACCGGATGCGGGCGCCGTAGGTGGCAGTCTATTAGACTAAAGGCTGTTTGCAGCATCATTTAGGGGCATTGAGGCCCTTGCCAGAGGAGTCGATATGTCAGAGGGTGAGGAAGAGCTCAATGTGGGCGCAGTCCGTTTGGAGGAAGTGGCATCGGCGGCTAATGTATCGCTGTCCACTGCGTCCAAGGCCTTGCGTGGAAAGCCTCACGTCAGCGAGAAAACCCGTATTCGAGTGATTGATGCTGCGCAGAGGTTGGGCTATAGCGCTGCAGAAGCTATGGCATCGATGGCAAGGTTAAGCGTCAGGGATTCTCACGGCGTGCAGGATTTTCGCGTTGGCATCATTGGCGTTGATATGAAAGGCGTCTTTTCCCCGACCATTCTTATTGGAGCGGAGAATGCGTTTCAAGCGCGCTCAGCCGCAGCGCTGCTGTTCAATGCGTCAGGCAATGAGGCATTGTTCCACAGTGGTATTGAACGAATGTTGGTGCAAGGAGTGTCGGGACTGTTGATTATCAGCAGGCGTACGGATCCGGTGCCATACTACGTGGATTCTCCGGTACCTGTGGTCTACGCCTATGGCCCGTCCCGTGATCCCGATGATTGTTCCGTGGCACAAGACAATGTGGAATCAGGGTGTTTGGCCGTTCGCCACCTTCTTTCCTGCGGGCGCACTCGTATTGCGATTATTGCTGGCGGCTCCGAGTGCTCGGTTGCACATGAACGGATGCGGGGTGCGCTCAAGGCCTTGCATGATGCTGGATTACAGTTGGTTGGCGAAGCGCGGTTCGGTTCATGGGAAGCGGAATGGGGGCGCGCCGCTGCCCGTCTGCTGCTCAATGACGGTGCTGCATTCGACGCAGTGATATGCCAAAACGATGTGTTGGCTCGTGGCTGCATCGAGGAATTGGAACGTAGCGGATGTCGCGTGCCGCAAGACGTAGCGGTTATCGGGCACGACAACAGTCCGGATTATGTGTCGTACGCGCATCCGTTGCTTACTTCTATTGATGACAATAACGAAATGCTGGGGCGTCAAGCTGCCCTATGTCTACTGGATGCGATTGCGGGGCATCCTCACCATGGTGTGGAGCGTGTGCCGGTGAAGCTAATCCAACGCGAGTCAACGTTGCCGTTGGATTGATAACGTCACCGGATAGGCGGCAGCAGCCGGTTTACATCTTGCGTGGCATCATCCAGACCTTTGCGAATATCATTGATGCCGGAATCCTGTACAAGGCCGTGAACGTCGATGTTGCTTTGTTCGCTCAACGCTTGGCCGCGTACGCGCATGCTATGGATAAATCGTCCGACCTTGCGTGCGTAGTCGGGCAGCTTGTCGGGGCCTACCAGCACTAAAGCGATGACAAGAATCACCATGAGTTCCGTGCCCGAAATGCCGAACAACATATTATTCTCCTTCTGCAGTTATTGTTGCAGGGGCTTCCTGTTTGCCGGTGCGCTTGGCTTTGCGCGCCGCGCGAAATGGTAACGCGGCGCGCATTTTATGTAAAAGTTTGAGAAGTTTGGGTTCTTCGCCCGCCGCGCGCATGACTTTCCATAGCTGGATGTGCTCGTATACTGCGCATACGGCTATGGCTGCGAAATAGATTGCGATGATGGGCAAAGCGAGTGCGCATAATGTTCCTGGGTCGCCGGTTGGCGTGGCCACGGCCGCGAAGATAAACGCTATGACCGTTGCGAGACGCCACTGCTTCAACCATGTTCGTGTTTCGACCGCATTCATCATCGTCAATGCCGCCATAACTACGGGTAGCAGGAATGAGAGGCCGAAAGCGACTGTCATGCGCAGAATGAAATCAAAATAGACGTCGGCGCTGAGCAATGTGGCGGTGTTTGCGGGGGCAAAGCCGGTAAGGATCGCCACCGCTTGGGGCAGCAGATACCATGCCAGTCCGGCTCCGGTGAGGAACAGCGGCACTGAGGCTCCGATGAATGTAACCGCGGTCCAGCGCTCTTTGCGCTTCAACCCTGGATTAATGAATGCCCACACTTGGTATGACCACCACGGGCAGGAGGCCGTCAGACCAAGGAAGAACGCAATCTCCAGCTTTACGTTGAATGCGGAGACCACGCCATTGAATGTGATGCTCATCAGTCCCTGTTGCTGCCCGGCCGCCGTCAGGAACGGTTGTTGCAGGATACGAAACACCTGATCGCTGAACATCCATCCCACTATCGACATGATGATGATGCCGGCAATGGCCCGAACAAAGCGTTTGCGAAATTCGACAAGATGATCGGCCAGAGGCATCACCGCATCGGGGTTGCGGGGCTTGCGCGTTTTGGACTTGCGCCCTACACCCCGCTTCCACCGGCGTGTAGGGTGTTGCGCACCCGCGCTGGCCTGCTGCGTGGCCTCGTGTGAGTGATCGATGAGATCGTCGAGGTCAAGATGTGTATCCCGATCGCCGGGATGCATCGCCGGTGCAAGGGGTGCCGGAAGCGCGGGGTTTCCGGGAACCGTGCTCATCGCTGTTCGGCTCCGGTTGCTGTAGTCGGGGCGGCGGTGGCGTTCATCGTGACGGCTTGGGGTACGGCGGGAGCGGGAGCCGGTGCTGCCGCCGGAGCTGGGGCAGGGGCGTCGCTGACTGTATTGACGGTTTGTTGTGTTGCCGGGTCATCGGTCTTGGTCTCGGCACGGAAAATCTTCATCGATTGGCCAATGCTTTTGGCTAGCTCAGGGAGCTTCTTCGCGCCAAACAGCAGCACGATGATAAGTAGAATGATAATGAGCTCGGTGGGGCGAAGATTAGGCATGATAGTATGTCCTTCCAATTTCTGTGTTGTGACAGGGGAAGGGTATACCTCATTAACGCACCAATTTATCAGTATAGCGAGGAATGGTGTGTTGTTCAAGTTGAAGTGCGGTGTTGCGTTTGAGCTGCTTGTGAGAGTTGCTCGGGAACATGTTAATTTGAATGCATTTACTGTGTTATTGGTGAGCATATGTGTTTGGGTTCGTTGGTTTTCGCAAGAGGAAAACAAAAGGAAAATTACGAAAATAGCATGGCTGGAAATGCTGATAAAGACTGATTTTCATTGGTATTGTGCGCTACGAAAACCAGAGAAAAAATGAGTGAGTCGCTTTCTTTGACGCATGGTGAGAATCGTCTGTTTGAGTTATTGTGAACGTGCACAACGAAGACAAGCGGCATGGAGGGCGCGCAAAAACTCGAATAATCGCATATGGTAACTGTTTGCTTTACCGTCATCTCTCCCATACATACATGACGACGGGGACGCACCACAATGATGTGATGGTAAAACGGGCAGTACCAGACGATTCCGAGTATGTGTGTGCCATCCACTGACGCATCTTACCTGCGTCGTCGGGCCATTGAATGGATTAAGTGCATTGAATGGTTGCGAATGCGGCAGAGTGTCTTCGTCCGTCATGCCTCGCAATGAACGCGCGGCAGTCCAACGAAGGAGCAAGATGAGTTCAACGGAAGCAACAAACGGCATCTCTCGCCGTGCTGTGCTCGCAGGCGCGGCCGCCATCGGCGGCACCATCGCCGTGGCGAGTGCATTGGGTACAGGAGTGACAACGGTGCAGGCAGCGCCATCCGTCGCTGGCACGGCAGGTGCAACGGGCGCGAACGGCGCGGGCGGCGTGGCCGTTCCCGCAGCGCAGCGCACCACGAAAAGCGCGAAGACCATTACCGACGCGCCCGCTCTGCCGGGCTGGAAGGTAGCTCCGTTCCCTCTGCGGAACGTCGCCATCACCTCGAACAGCGTGTTCGATCGTGCCAAGGAAGGGATGCTCGACTATGCACGCAACTATCCGGTAGACCGCTGGCTGGTTTGCTTCCGTGCGCAGGCGAACCTGCTGCCTAAGGACAACACGACGCAGCCTTCCGGTGGCTGGGAGAACTTCCCCAGCGGCTCGCTAGACAAGGCTGTTGAACAGCAATGGGGCGATGCCGAATACACGCGTGGCCAGAACAAGAACGGTGCTGATGGTCTGTTGCGCGGCCACTTTGCCGGACATGCATTGCACATGCTCTCCCAAGCGTATGCCGAAACGGGGGAGGAAGCGATTCTCAACAAGATCAACGAGTTCGTCTCCGGCCTGAAGGAATGCCGAGATTCCCTGCGCGAGATGAAGTATAACGGCAAAGCCCGCTACAGCCACCCCGGCTTCCTTGCCGCCTACGGCGAGTGGCAGTTCAAGGCATTGGAGGAATATGCTCCCTATGGCGAGATTTGGGCACCGTGGTACACGGAGCACAAGATTCTTGCCGGTCTGATTGCCGCTTACGAGTTTGCCGGTAATGCCGACGCGCTCGACCTGGCTGAAGGCATCGGACATTGGACCTATGCGCGTCTGAGCAAATGCACCAAAACCCAGCTGCAGAAGATGTGGGACATCTACATCGGTGGTGAATACGGCGGCATGAATGATTCGCTGGTGGATTTGTACAACGTCTCCAAGGACAAGGACCGTAGCGAATTTCTTAAGGCCTCCGCATTTTTCGACACTGACAAGCTCATTGACAACTGTGGTGCTGGTGTCGATATCCTCAACAACTTGCACGCCAACCAGCACATTCCACAGTTCGTCGGTTACGCCAAAGACGCGGCCATGGGCGACGCGGATATCGATGCTGATGCTCGTGCGCGTTATCTCAAGGCCGTTGAGGGGTACTGGGGCATGATTGTGCCCGGCCGTATGTATGCTCACGGTGGTACTGGCGAAGGCGAGATGTGGGGGCCGGCACATACTGTGGCCGGCGATATCGGCAAGCGCAACGCGGAATCCTGCGCGGCATACAACATGCTCAAGGTGGCTCGCTATCTGTTCTTTATCGAACAAAAACCTGCCTACATGGACTATTATGAGCGCACGATTCTCAACCATATTCTCGGAGGTAAGTCCCGTGACCTCGATTCCGGCACGGCCCTCACGCCGGGCAACTGCTACATGTACCCAGTGAATCCGGCTACGCAGAAGGAATATGGTGATGGCAACATCGGCACTTGCTGTGGCGGCACCGCTCTGGAAAGCCACTCGAAGTACCAGGATTCCATCTACTTCCACTCGACGGACAACAAGGAACTGTACGTCAATCTGTTCACAGCTTCCACACTCGACTGGACCGACACCGGCCTGAAGCTCGCACAGGAAACCAACTATCCGGAGGAGGAGACCTCGACGATTTCCATTACGGCCGCGCCGAAGAGCGCCGTCACCTTCCGCATCCGCATCCCCGCGTGGAGCAAAGGTGCGAAGATCGAGGTGAACGGCAAGGCTATAGATGGCGTCACCGCTGGCGAATACGCCACCGTGGCCGGCAGCTGGAAGGTCGGGGACAAGATCGTCGTCACCATCCCGCTGCAGCTGCGCACCGAGTCGACTGATGACCGCAAGGACATCCAGACGCTGTTCTACGGTCCCACGGTGCTCAACGCGCTCAACCCATCCACCAAGTTCATCCAACGCGGCTTCTACGAGCGCAACGGCTTGGATGGCACCATCAAACTGGGCGTACAGAAGAAGGAAGGCACGAAGAACTACTTCATCATTGACGGCGACGAGTTCGAGCCCGCCTACAACGGCGACAACACCCCGTACCACATGTACTTCCAGCGCAAGGACGAGTATGTGGGCTTCGCAGGCAAGCTCACCGATGTGCTGAACCCGAAGCGCCCGGCTGCACAGGACCGTAGCGAGAGCACGCTGATGGATGACATCTGGGCGGGCGCGCCGTTCAAGGACCGTGCCGCCTTCATCAAGAAGGTGCAGGAGGTCACGAAGACCTATCAAGACGAGGGGCTGCTTTCCAGTCGTGATCGTCAGGTGGTTCTGCTTGCCTCCGCTCGCGCCAAGATGAGCTGACGTTTTCCTGCGACCAAACCGTCTCCCGTAGTGCACGACACGGCGGGAGATGAGTGATACAAACCATAACGCCTAACAGAAAGAATATTATGACCATCGAAAGCACTACTTCGGCCGTGAAGGGCGGTGTGGCGAAACGATTCGCCGCACTGTTCGTAGCTGCGGCCACGCTGCTGGCTGGCGGTGTCTTCTCCGTATCGGCCGCGCCGAGTGCACTGGCGGACGACGCTGAAACGAATGTTGCGCTCAATGCAGAAAAAGGCAACGACAATGCACCAGACGTTCAGGTCAGCTATGTCACTGGCTGGAACAGCACTGCTGCCATCAATGACGATAGCTTGGACGGCAACGCCAGCTATGGCGGTTGGGGCACTTGGGGCAACACCAGTGCCAGCGAAACTGCCACTTACACATGGAATCGCGCCGTGACCACGTCCAAGTCTGTGGGCTACTACTGGACGAACGTCAAGACCGGTGATGGTGGCGTGCCGCTGCCCAAGGATGTCTCGATTGAGTATCTCAATGCTGATTCCGGCCAGTACGAGACCGTGCCGAACCTGAAGGTGGACAAGACATTCCCCGCCGACGACGAGCTCGACGCCACCAACCCGGTGTATGGTCCGTATACCTACACCTTCGACCAGGTCACCACCAAGTCCATGAAGCTTGTGGTGAACAAGAAGGCCAATGACAACAAGGGTATTACCGTCACTGAGTGGCAGGTGTTTGGTACCAGCGCTGCACTACCAGTGGATCCGGGCGACCCAGGTGCTTTCTTAGACGTGCAGCAAGTTGCCGTGCGCACCACGCCGGGCGTGGACCCGACCTCGAAGTTGCCTGCAGAAGTGTGGGCGACACCTCAAGATGGTCCCAGCATTAAGGTTCCAGTGACTTGGGAAACCGTTCCGGCCGACGCTTATGCTACAGCTGGTACTACCGCCGAAGTCAAGGGCACTACTGCTGCCGGTACCTATGACAACATCAAAGTTGCGGCCGGTCAGGCGACGGCCACTATTGGTGTCTACGACCAGCTCAACACCGAGGTGACCGACGCGGAGTACGTCTCCACCATCACCGCTCCCGGTGTCAAGCCGGTATTGCAGGATACCGTGGCGCTGACCTACGCTGACGGCTCGGTCGAGTCGGGTCACAAAGTGACTTGGGACAGTATCCCGGCCGCCGAGTATGCTGAAGTCGAACAGGTCGGCTTCGTGGAAGGCTCTATCGAGGGTGTCGGCAATATCAAGGCGGAAGGCACGTTCTTCGTCATCGCGCCTTCCGACCCGAAAGCCCAGCCGATTGTTGCTATCGATTTCGACTCCGCGGCCCCCGGCTCCGGCTGGTACACCACTGCCCCGAAGTTCACCATCACCGCGCAGCGCGGCGTCTCCACCGTGCCGATAAAGACGATCGAGTACAAGATCGGCAAGGGCGAGTGGACCAGTGGCAAGGGCCCGATCAGCGTGACCGCGCAGGGTTCCGTGACCATTTCCGCCCGTGCCACCGATGAAAACGACAACAGCCGCGAGGTCTCCCAGACCATCAAGGTCGACACCAACGTGCCGGTGGTCACCGCTAAGCAGGAGAGCAAGAACGGCAACGATGTGGTCGTCTCTCTCACCGCTGATGACGGTGCCGCAGGCTCCGGCGTGACCCGTGTGCTGTACTCCACCGGCCCGTCCAGCAACCCGAAGTCCAACGAGAACACGATGTGGGGCACCTACACCGACGAGGACAAGGTGAAGGTGCAGCTCTCCGCTGACCACGACACTTACGTGCACTTCTATGCGCAGGATGCCGCCGGAAATGAGTCCGACTACGCCAACATCAATCTCGGCAAGGGCGAAGCCGTGACCCCGACCCCGACTCCGTCTGTGGATTCCGTTGCCGTCTCCGGTGATGGTGTCAAGGATGGCAAGCTGGCGCTGGTCGCTGGTGATACTGCCCAGTTGTCGGCCGAGGTGAAGGTGACCGGTGATGCGGCCAAGACCGTGGCCTGGAAGTCCTCCGACGCGAAGGTCGCTACTGTGGACAAGGATGGCAAGGTGACCGCCGTTGCCGAAGGTACGGCGACCATCACCGCCACCTCCACGGTTGACGAGAACAAGTCCGCGTCCGTCGAAGTCACGGTAACTAAGCCCGAGGCTCCGGTTCCGCCTGCCACCGATGAGGAGCGCAAGCCTCTTACCGACAAGATCGCCGCTGTTGAGAGTGAGAAGCTCAACCAGAACGACTACACGGCTGATTCGTGGAAGGCATATGCGGATGCACTTGCTGCCGCAAAGCAGGTAGTCAAGGATCCGGCCGCAACCGCACCGCAGGTGACCGCTGCGCTCAACAAACTCACTGCCGCACACGATGGTCTCGCCAAGAAGGATAGCGGCGAAAAGCCTGAACCGCAGAAGCCCGGTCAGCAGAAGCCTGGGCAAAACCAGAAGCCTGACCAGCAGCAGAAGAACGCTACTACCACTGCCCCCACGGGTACTGCCGTTGCTGCGGCCGTAGTTGTGCTCGGCGCGGCTGGCGCCGGTCTGGTTATCTGGCGCAAGCGCCGTGCCTGACGTGAGGCTATTGCCCCTAGGCTAATAACAACCCAATAATTGAATACAGGTCTTATACCTGAAGTTGATCTGCGTCGCACTGGCTTGAACCCGAATCGATGTTCGGGCTAAGCCTGTGCGGCGCATTTCGTTGCGGCTGTGTTGCTCATAATCCGGTATCGGAGTTATTCATTAGGTCGGTTTGACGTTTATTAGGTCGGTCCTTGGTCGGAGCGGCCCTTGAAACCCCGCCGTTCCAAGGGATGGCTTCAGCACCCTCCGACCTAATGAACGAAGAAATGACCTAATGAATGCAATCGAGGTCGTAAAGAGCCGTTGGAGGTGACGTCTTCAGTGTCATCAAGGGATTCGCCGGTTGTGCAGTATTGTTATTGTTCTGCGGCGGCTCTTTACCGTCGGCCTTCTAGCCAATCGAGGGCGGAAGTGACGCGGATTCCTTGTGAGACATAACTATGTTCAACCCGACTGGTTACGTACTGTTGCTCACACGGTATACCGAGAACATTGCCAATTAAAGTGAGGTGCCGAGCGAATCGGTCATGATAGGTTTGTCCGGATTTGATTTCTATGAGCATACGGTTGTTAGGATCGGTGAAATCCAACAAATCCACCTCGACCTTGCTGGCATCGCGGTAGAAGAATAATTGTGGCTCCTGATTGGCGTTCAAATGCTGTTTCATGGTTTCCGCAATGATGAGGTTTTCAAATATATCGCCGAACTTGGGGTGCGCAACCAGTGCTTCGACCGTCCGAATGCCCAAGAGATGGCACAGCAAGCCAGTGTCATAAAAATAGAGTTTCGGCGTTTTGACCACCTGTTTGCGTGCGTTCGTGTAGAACGGTATGAGATGGAATGCGATGTAACTTGATTCCAGAATCGACATCCATGCCTTTACGGTTCGCGGACTTACACCAAGTTCATTGGCGATGTTGGTGTAGTTTATGAGTGCTCCGGAACTGAGTGCGCAAAGAGTCAAGAATCGGCGGAAGTCAGCCAAATTGCGTACATCAAGATATTCGGAAACATCACGTTCGATATAAGTGTCGATGTAGTTCGAGAAGAACAGATTGAGCGGCATTCTCGTGTCGTAAATGCGTGGATAACCGCCTTGCAGCATAAACGTATCCGGAGTAAGGGCCTGATCCGCCTTGCATGCTTCTTGGAATGAGAACGGCAATAACTTGACCAAACCGACTCGGCCTGCCAGTGATTGTTGAATACGCTTGAGTAGTAGGAAATTTTGAGAACCAGAGAGAACATATTGTCCTTGTTCGCTACGTTCGTCGGAAGCCACTTGAATCATGGAGAACAAATCAGGAGCATATTGAGCTTCATCCACTATGAGCTTGGAAGGACGCTGCCGAATGAATCCCACCGGGTCGTCAATGGCGGCTTTGCGTGTCTCAGGATTTTCCAGATTCACGTAGTCATAATCAGGGAACATGGCTTTTGCCAGCGTGGATTTGCCGCTTTGCCGAGGCCCGGTAATAGAGACCACGGGAAACCATTGCGCAAGTTGTTTGGCCTGTTTCCCGAGCGCGCGTGGAATCATCGATGCCTCTTTCCCATAATCCGACATTACTGATTATCATAATCTTACATTAGAGAAACCCATAATCCTACATTAGGGAAACCCATAATCTGACATTAGCAGTGCTCGTAGGTTTCCCAAACGCACAAACTATGGCCTAATACACAGAATTCCCACCACTCGCCCTCTGTTGCAACGGAAGGCTTTGCGTTAGGCTAGAGCGCGTGACTGAATCTGTGAATACTGAACTCCGCATTGCTGTAATTGGCGCTGGTCCGGCCGGCGTCTACTCATCCGATATCTTCCTGCGCCAGCTCAAGAAGCTGGGCGAAGAACTTGGCCTCGGCACCGAAGCGCGCATCGACCTGTTCGAGAAGCTGCCGGTGCCGTTCGGCCTGGTGCGTTACGGTGTGGCCCCGGACCACCCGTCCATCAAGTTCATCGCCTCCGCGCTTGAGAAGACGCTCGACAACCCGAACATCCACCTCTACTGCGACGTGGAATTCGGCAAGGACGTGACTCTTGACGACCTGTTGGCCCGTTACGACGCCGTGCTGTTCGCCACCGGCGCGGTCAAGGACAAGCCGCTGAACCTGCCCGGTGCCGACCTTGAAGGCGTGTACGGCGCCGCCAAGTTCGTCGAATGGTATGACGGCTACCCCACCGGTGCCCGCGAATGGCCGCTTACGGCCGAGAACGTCGCCGTGATCGGCGGCGGCAACGTGGCCATGGACGTGGCCCGCGAACTCATGCGCAACGCCGACGACCTCAAGGCCAAGACCGACATTCCGGACAACGTGTACGAGGGCATCGGCCAGAACAAGGCCAAGGTGCTCCACCTGTTCATCCGCCGTGGCGTGGCCCAGGCCAAGTTCAGCGTGCAGGAACTGCGCGAGATGGAGAAGCTGCCCGGCGTGCAGCTCATCATCAACGAGGACGACTTCGATCTGGACGACGAGACCATCGAGGTGGCCGGCAAGGACAAGCTCACCCGCCAGATGGTCGAGGAGCTGTTCGCCGTCCGCGAGATGGCCGAAGACATGGAAGATGACGGCGACGTCGACTTCGAAGGCAACCCGGCCGACCGCAAGTACTACGTGCACTTCAACTCCGCCCCCACCGAGATCCTCGGCGAGGACGGCAAGGTCAAGGCCATCCGCGTGGAGCGCACCGAAACCGGTGCCGACGGCAAGATGCACCGCACCGGCGAGTTCACCGACTACCCGGTCGAGGCCGTCTACCACGCCATCGGCTACAAGCCC
>OBYB01001122.1_pt1 | contig 12917 bp, 10 predicted proteins | sample 1538181 | NCBI WGS metagenome assembly OBYB01 (sample SAMEA2580157, study PRJEB22360) | human gut metagenome | biome: human gut; feature: human-associated habitat; material: faeces | place: Denmark | collected 2008/2010 | reverse complement strand
ACGAATATTATGGTGGGGCAGTATGACGATGCTGCGAGTGTGGCCGCCGTGGCTATCGGAAGTCAGGTGATGCAGACTGTGACGGGCGTCATCCTCGGGCTTACTACGGGGACGACCGTGTTGATTGCTATCGCCACGGGAGCGAAAGATTACCGGAAAACGGCCTCCATTATCGGAACCTCTATCGGGCTGTTTGCCGCAGTCGGTGCGGTACTGACGTTTCTGATGGTGGCTTTTCATAGCCGGACGGTACAACTGATGCACACTCCGCCCGAGGCGTTGGCCGATACGGAAGCCTATCTGTGGATTTGTTCGTTGGGCATTCCTTTTATAATAGGATATAATGTCGTGTGCGGTATTTTGCGCGGACTGGGAGATTCGCGCACGCCGCTCTATTTCGTGGCGTTGGCTTGTGCGTTGAACATCGTGCTGGATTTCATTCTGGTGGGTGGCTGCCATCTTCGGGCGGCGGGAGCGGCCATAGCCACGGTCGCTTCGCAAGGGGTAAGCTTTGCTACGGCCTTGTGGTATCTGTACCGGAAAGGTTTCCATTTTGAGTTTACGCGTCGAGATATCCGTCTGGACGGACAGCTTTGCAGGCGCGTGCTGCTGCTGGGAGCACCTATCGCGTTGCAGGATTTGTTGGTCAATTTTTCCTTTTTGCTGATTACGGTCATTGTCAACGGTATGGGCGTGGTGGCTTCGGCGGCTTTGGGAGTCGTAGAGAAGCTGATAGTCTTTGCCATGTTGCCGCCGATGGCCATATCGTCGGCCGTGGCGGCCATGACGGCACAAAACTACGGTGCCGGGCTGCGTGTGCGCATGAACCGTTGCCTGTATGCAGGCATCGGCATGGCGTTGGTCTTCGGCGTTTCGGTGTGCCTCTATTCACAATTCCTGCCGGACACGCTGACGGGCATCTTCACCCGCGACAGCGAGGTGGTGCAGATGGCTTCCGGCTATCTGCGGGGATACAGCATAGATTGCATCATAGTGAGTTTCGTGTTCTGCATCAATGCCTATTTCAGCGGGCAGGGCAATTCCGTGTTCCCCATGGTGCACAGCGTGATTTCCACCTTCCTCTTCCGCATACCTTTGTCTTACGGCTTCAGTCTGGTGAGTTCTTCTTCTTTGTTTCTCATGGGGTTTGCTCCTCCGTTGTCCACTTTGGTTTCGCTGATGATATGCATCGGGTATATGAGATACAAGAGAAAAAAGGAAATTATTCCGGTTTATGCGTAAGAAAGCTGTTAAAAACAGATGAGGGGAAAACGTATTTCCCATAAAATATCTAATTTTGCAGCGTAAATAAAAAATGTAAGTATGAATTTGTCTGAACTGATACAGAAACGGCAAAGTGACCGGAAATACGAGTCGCGCCCTGTCAGCCGTGAAATGGTGATGAAATGTCTGGAAGCTGCACGGCTTGCTCCTTCGGCTTGTAATTCACAACCGTGGAAATTTGTTGTCGTGGACGATGTGGCGTTGTTGCCGCAAATGGGAGCGGCGGCTGCCGGGATGGGGATGAACGGGTTTGCCCGTGAGGTGCCCGTCATCGTAGCTGTGGTGCTGGAGAAAATGAACTTGACGGCCCGTATCGGTAGTGTCATCAAAGACAAGGAATACTCTTTGCTCGACGTAGGCATCGCCGTGGAGCATTTTTGTTTGCAGGCGGCCGAGTTGGGTTTGGGGACTTGTATCATGGGCTGGTTCGACGAAAAGAAAGTGAAAAAGCTGCTCGGCATCAAAGGAAAGCGCGTACCTCTGCTCATCTCGCTGGGCTATCCGGCGGGGGAGACCCGCAAGAAAGCGCGCAAGTCGTTGGAGGAGATGAGTAGTTGGAACCAATATTAATACGGGAATCATGGATAATAAAAAAGTGAAAGGCTATGCCTATGGTGTCATAGCGTCGGTAAGTTACGGGCTGAATCCGTTGTTTGCCCTTCCGCTTTATGCTTCGGGCATCAGGGTGGATTCCGTGTTGTTCTACCGTTATGTGTTTGCCTTGCTGTTCCTGGCCGTGATGATGAAGATGAGCGGACAGTCGTTTGCCCTGAAACGGAATGAGATACTTCCGGTGGCGGTCATGGGATTGCTGTTCTCCTTCTCGTCGTTGTTCCTGTTCCAGAGTTTCAACTACATGGATGCAGGCATCGCTTCTACCATTTTGTTCATGTATCCCGTGCTGGTGGCGGTGATTATGGCCGTGTTCTTCAAAGAAAGGTTGAGCGTGGTGAAAATAGCATCCATTGCCACGGCTTTTGTAGGTATTTCCATGCTTTATAAAGGCGAAGGCGGTGCCACGCTGAGCATGACGGGCGTGTGTCTGGTGCTGATGTCCTCGTTGACCTATGCGCTGTATATCGTGGGCGTGAACCGTTCTTCCTTAAAAGAGATGCCGGGATTGAAACTCACGTTTTATGCCATTTTGTTCGGTTCGTTGGTCTATATCGTCCGTCTGCGCGGAGGGATGGATTTGCAGTGGCTTACGGAAGGGACGCAATGGATGAACGCGTTGGGACTGGCTTTGTTCCCGTCCCTGATATCCATGGTGACCATCGCGAAAGCCATCCGGAACATCGGTGCCACGCCGGCTGCCATTCTCGGGGCGTTGGAGCCGCTTACGGCGTTGTTCGTAGGTGTCATGGTGTTCCACGAGAGGCTTACGGGCGGCAATGTGGTCGGCATCTTGCTGATTCTTTTTGCCGTGACGCTGATTGTAGTCGGGCCGCGCGGATGGTTGCGGTTCAAGGCCGTGTGGCATAAGCGGACGGCTGGATAAAGCTCTTGTCGGCTTGTATGGAAAACAGCAAAGGGACTGTCCCGGGATTGGCCGGTGACAGTCCCTTTGCTGTCTGGGGGAGGAGGTTAACGCTTTTGTATGTCTTTCCCTGAAGCGGATACTTGCACGGGATTCCCCGAATAGGCGATGCTCCCTCCGCCGCTTGTGTGGGCATCCAGCGATTCCGAGGCGTGGCCACGAAATGTCGCCTGCCGAAGAGGCATTGGCATCCACATGCCGGGCTTCCATATTGCCGGCATCGATGTCGCCGCTGCTCGAGGCTGTATATTTGGCTTGTTCACATTTACCCTGCAGACGAAGGTCTCCGCTGGAGGTGGCTGTGGCTATCAAATGCGTGCACTCCAACCCTTTGATGTGCAAATCCCCGCTACTGTTGCATTGCAAGTCGGCCTGTTGGCATTTTGAACCACCGAAATAGATGTCGCCGCTGCTGTTGGAGGCCGCAGTGAGGAGGCCGCAGGAAACGGACTTGCCTGATATGTCACCGCTGCTGTTGGATGTGGCATGCAGGTCTTTGCAACTGATGTCTTGGCACGAGATGTCACCGCTACTGCCTGCCGTGAGACGGAGGGTACCCTTTACGTGCAGGCCGTCCTTTACGAAAATGTCCCCGGAACTGGAGGCAGACAAGCTGCCTACCGGGCGTGCCTTGACATGTACTTCCTTTATCCCTTTGGTTTTTGTGGGGTCTTTGGGCTTTTTCATGCCTACGACCAATGTCCCATGGGCATCCACTTGTACACTGATGTAAGGCAGGACGGCTTTGCTCGCACGGATTTCCACGGACGTTTCATCGTCAGATGGGATATAAACCACATCGACAGACGACGTGGCTGATATGGCGTTGAAGTCGCCGACGGTCACTTTCTGTGTCTGTATGTCTTTGGGGCTTGCCCCGGTTTCCCCGTCACAAAGGGATTGGGCAGGGCTCTTTGTGCAGCTACAGTAAGCAATGGCTGAGACGAGAAGAAGAAAAATCTGTTTTTTCATACTTTTTATTTTATAGGATTAATGTGGTCTCTTCCCGAGGGTGTCTTGCAAACGATGCGCGGCCGTCCTTTGTAGGATATGCTGCCCGTGCCGTTCACCTCCCCCTCTATCTTGCGGGTGGCATGGCAACTGACCGTCCCTTCGCCGGTCACCGTGGCTGTGGCATCCATGGCTTGCAGCCCTTCGGCTTCGATGCTTCCGCGCGACGCATTGGCCAGTGTGGCCTTTGTGCAACTGCCCGTGAGGGTGACGGTTCCGGAGGAAGAGGATTGTGCCGCAACGTCGGTAGCCGTTATTTCCTTGGCGTTGATGCTGCTTCCCCCTTCGGCTTGCGCATTCAGGAGGTGGCAAGTGATACCGCCGGTCAGGTCGATGGAAGCATTTGCTTTTGCATGTAGTGTCATGTCGCGGCACGTGAACTGCTGGTCGGCATGGAAACTTTTGTCGGACGTGGCGGAAATGTACAGATCCCGGCAAGTGATGGGGCCGCAGATTACCGGACCATCGGCTGTGACGCGAACGTCGCCGTCACTATATGCCCCGTCTTTCAGGATGAGTGTGCCGGTTCCTTTATTGTGGAACGTGTCCATGGGAGGAGCTTTCAGTTCGATGCTGAACGGGGTATCCGAAGAGATGTCGGCGAAATGTTTCATGTTGACAAGGAGTGTTCCATTCTTGTTGACGTAGACTTCCAGAAATGGCAATACGTTCTCCGGCGCATTGAGTTCTATGTCTTTTTCACCGGGAGTGGGGGTATAGATGATGTCGAGGGAAGCCGACGTGACAAGAGTGTTCAGACTGTCCACCGAAATTTTCCGGCTATCGTAATTCTTTCCTGCCGTGAGTGCCACGGTCTTGACATCCCTGACCTCTGTCACCTCGTACACACCGGCGTATCCGGCGGCAAAACCCTCGTAGCTTTTTCCCATATTCCGGATTTGCAGTTCGGCATAGGCCGGATAGCCGTTCCGGGTTCCTTGGGTGGCGTTGTCGTAAGTGGGCAGGAGTTTTTCGGTCAGGTCCTTGACCCAATATACCATTGTGTCACCGCAAGAGGTGAAAGTACGTACTTCGTGTCCTATGACCAATTCTCCCCGGACTGTTTGTAGGGGAATATCCGTGAGGACGATGCTTTCCGGATCGAAGAGAGGCTGCTCTTGTCCTATTTCCATGAAGATGGCTTTGTCCGGATGGCTGTCGTGGATTTCAAAATACCTCCGTCCGCTGTTGCCCACGCCCCAACCGTTACAAGTAGAGGGGATAGCCTCTTTCGCTTCCATGGCGGCTTCGATTCGGTCGGCATAGTCGCCGGTGGGTACGAGGACGTAGCGCGTCACTCCCTTGCGGTCGCAATCCACTTCCTTGAACTTGCAGGTTTCTTCGCTGTTCCATCCCGGGCTTTCTTCCAATTGGTCCAGTACGTCGTCGATGTCGCCGTCTTCGATATGGAAGATTTTGATGACGGGACGGCCGTCGGAGCGGGAGCGGCCTGTGTGTTTGATGACTGCCCCTTCGAGCAGTCCGTCCGTGACGACACAAGTCTGGCTGTCGCGTTGTGCCCAAAATTGCAGTCCCGTGCCGGATACGATTTCCCATTTGAATCCTTGGCGCGCTTTTTGCGTCGGCTGTTCCGGGAAGACGGGATACTTGCCGTCGCGGTCGCCGAAACAGGCTGTGAGTAGGATAAGATAGAGTCCTGCGGTAATTTTAAACAAAGAGCTTTTCATTGGGTGTAGGGTTGAGGTTTATAAATAAACGAAGGAGTATTCTTGCCGGAACCGGATGGTCCGGAAAGAAATACTCCATGTCGTATGGTTATCGGATGAACAACAGTTCGCGGTATTTCGGAAGCGGCCACATCTCGTCGTCCACGATGAGTTCGAGTTTGTCTACGTGGTAGCGTATGCTTTCCAACATGGGAGCCACCGTGTCGTGGTAGGCAATGGCTTTCTCGCGTACGTTTTCAATGCGGTTGGCCACCTTCCGGTTTTCCACCAACCGGTCTGCATTTTCGGCAATGAAGCTTGTGTGTTCCGAAATCTTTTCTATCAGTTCCAGGTTCTTGGCATTCAGTCGGGCCGCGGTCTCGGCAGGGAAAACCTCCTGTACTTTGTGCACGTTGTCTATCAGGGCACTTTGGTAGCGTGTGGCCACGGGAATGATGTGATTCATGCACATGTCGCCGAAGATGCGTGCTTCCACTTGTACCTTTTTGGTATAGGTTTCCCATTTGATTTCGTTGCGTGCCTCGATTTCATTGCGTGTGAACACATGGGTCGTCTCGAACATTTTCACGCTGCTTTCGTCCAAATAACGGTCGAAGATAAGGGGACAACTGCGTTCCGTATCCAGTCCGCGGCGTCGGGCTTCTTCCTGCCATTCTTCGGAATAGCCGTTACCGTCGAAATGGATGGGCTTGCACGTCTTGATGTCCTCGCGTACCACTTGCAGGATGGCTTTGGTCTTGTCTACGCCGTTTGCTATCAAGGCGTCCACCCGCGTCTTGAAGTCGATAAGGGCTTCGGCCATAGCCGCGTTCAGGGCTATCATGGCGGCGGCGCAGTTGGCTTGTGAACCGATGGCGCGGAACTCGAACCGGTTGCCTGTGAAAGCGAAGGGAGACGTACGGTTGCGGTCGGTGTTGTCGAACAGCAGTTCCGGAATTTGCGGGATGTCGAGCTTCATGCCGTGTTTGCTGGCTACGTCTATCAGTTCGTCGTCCGTAGAATGTTCCAAATGTTCGAGTATGTCGCTCAGTTGCTGACCGAGGAACGAGGAAATGATGGTCGGAGGAGCCTCATGCCCTCCCAGGCGGTGGGCGTTGGTGGCACTCATGATGGAGGCTTTGAGCAACCCGTTATGGCGATAGACTGCCATGAGCGTTTCCACGATAAAGGTGACGAAACGCAGATTGTCGGTCGGCGTTTTGCCCGACCCGTGCAGCAGGATTCCGGTATCGGTAGCCAGTGACCAGTTGTTGTGTTTGCCTGACCCGTTGATACCGGCGAACGGTTTTTCGTGCAGCAAACAACGGAATCCGTGTTTACGGGCTATTTTCTTCATCAGCGACATGAGCAGCATGTTGTGGTCCACTGCCAGGTTGGTCTCTTCATAGATGGGAGCCAGCTCGAACTGGTTCGGAGCCACTTCATTGTGGCGCGTCTTGCAAGGGATGCCCAGTTCCAAGGCCTGTATTTCCAAGTCTTTCATAAATTCGGCCACCCGCTCGGGGATAGAACCGAAGTAATGGTCGTCCATTTGCTGGTTCTTGGCCGATTCGTGCCCCATCAGCGTGCGTCCGGTCATGAGCAAGTCGGGGCGCGTGGCGTAAAGTCCTTCGTCCACCAAGAAATATTCCTGCTCCCAACCCAGATTGGAAATGACTTTTTTCACGTCCGGATAGAAGTAGCGGCATACGTCGGTGGCCGCTTTGTCTACGGCATGGATGGCCTTTTTCAGGGGAGCCTTGTAGTCGAGCGCCTCGCCGGTATAAGAGATGAAAATCGTGGGAATCATCAGGGTGTCGCCGAGAACGAAGACGGGCGAAGCGGTGTCCCAGGCAGAATAGCCGCGCGCTTCGAACGTGGAGCGGATGCCCCCGTTGGGGAACGAAGAGGCATCGGTTTCCTGCTGGATGAGCTGCTTGCCGGAAAATTCTTCCACCATGCCGCCTTTGCCGTCGTGTTCCACAAAAGCATCATGTTTCTCGGCCGTGCCCTCGGTGAGCGGTTGGAACCAGTGTGTACAGTGGGTCACGCCCAACTCCATGGCCCATTTCTTCATACCGGCAGCCACGACATCGGCCGTTTGCAGGTCGAGCGACGCACCGTTGTCTATCACATCGCACATCTTTTTATATACGTCGGCCGGGAGATATTTGAACATCTTCTGGCGGGTAAATACATATTTGCCGAAGAATTCGGACGGTCTTTCGGCCGGGGCCGGAACTTCTACGGCTTTCTTCTTGAAAGCTTCGCCTACAACTTCAAATCTTAGTGAGGATGACATATACCTTTTTGTATTATGGGTTATTTAAATGTTTAATCAATAAAACGGCGGGTGAGCGGAGCGAACTCTTCGATGCGGCGGTCGCGCAGGAAAGGCCACCAGCGGCGCACGTTTTCCGAGCGTTCCAAATCAATTTCCACCACCATGTTTTCTTCCGCGTCACAACTGGCACGTGCCAACATCTCGCCCTGCGGACCGGCCACGAAACTGCTGCCCCAGAACTGTATGCCACGGGTTTGTCCGGACGGGTCCGGCTCATGTCCCACACGGTTCACCGCGATGACCGGCAGGCCGTTGGCAACGGCATGCCCCCGTTGCACCGTGGTCCATGCCTCGCGTTGGCGTTCCTGCTCTTCGGGGATGTCGCTGCTTTCGTATCCGATGGCCGTAGGGTAGATCAGGAGTTCTGCGCCTTGCAGTGCCATGAGACGCGCACCTTCGGGGTACCACTGGTCCCAACACACTTGCACGCCTAACTTGCACAGCGATGTCGATATCGGGTGGAAGCCCAGGTCGCCCGGGGTGAAATAGAATTTTTCATAATAAGCCGGATCGTCGGGGATGTGCATCTTGCGGTAGGTTCCTGCGACGGAGCCGTCGGTGTCGAACACCACCGCCGTGTTATGGTACAGGCCGGCTGTTCGCCGTTCGAATAAAGACGTGACCAACACGATACCGAATTGCCGGGCCAGTTCGCCGAAGAATCCTGTGGACGGACCGGGAATCGGTTCGGCCAAATCGAAATTCTGCGTATCTTCCGTCTGGCAGAAATAGAGCGAGTTGTGTAACTCCTGAAGCACGACGAGCTGTGCGTCGCGCTTACATACGTCTTCTATGTTTTGTGCCAACTTGTAAAGGTTGGCCTTGGTGTCTGCGGTATTGGACTGTTGCACCAGTCCTACTTTTATCTTTCTCATGAGGGTCTTCGTTTATTTGAGTACGGGTATGGGAAACTGCATCGTACAGCAATGCAGCGAACCGTGCTGTCGGATGAGCGGGCGGCAGTCGATACCGACCACTTCATGCTGAGGAAAGGCTTTTTGCAAGGCTTTCCGGGCTTGTTCGTCCAAGGCAGGCTGATGGTAAGTCGGCATCAGTACGGCCCCGTTGACCACCAGGAAATTGGCGTATGTGGCCGGAAGCCGTCGAAAATGGCTTCCGGCATGGGCAGGGCGACGAGCCGGTAGGGTTCGTCCTGAAGCGTGCGGAACGTGCGAAGCTGTTTTTCCATGCGTGCGAGTGCCTCGTAGTGCTCGTCCGTACGGTCCTCGCATTTCACGTAAGCGATGGTTTGGTCGGGGCAGAAACGGGCCAAAGTGTCTATATGGCTGTCCGTGTCGTCGCCGGACAAATAGCCGTGGTCGAGCCACAATACCCTCTCGACATGCAGGAACGATTTGAGCCGTTCTTCGATGTCGGCGCGGTTCAGGCGGTCGTTACGGTTGGCCGAAAGCAGACATTCCGAAGTGGTCAGGAGCGTGCCGTGGCCGTCGCTTTCGATGGAACCGCCTTCGAGTACGAAGTCCAAATGGTCCGTGTACGTCCCGTTCAATACGCCTTGCTTCATCAGGCTTCGGTTGATACGGTTGTCCTGGTCGGCGGAGAACTTCTTTCCCCATCCGTTGAAACAGAAATCCAAAAGGAGAGGGCCGGTTTCGTCTATCAGGGTAATAAATCCATGATCGCGTGCCCACGTGTCGTCGGTAGGGCAATCCGCCCATCGTATTTGCGCGAAAGCCTGTGCCGGAAGTTTCTCTTTCAGCAAGGTCTCTACTTTGGTGCGCTCCGGAGTCACTATTAATAAAGGTTCGCGCGAGGCGATTTCGTAAGCCATCCGCACGTAGCAGTCCGTTACTTCCTCCAACATGTAGCACCAATCCGTTCCGGCATGTGGCCATGTGAGCTGTACGCCGCTTTGGGGAAACCACTCCGGCGGCAGGAAAGTGCCGCGGATTTCGGTCTGTTCCGGTCCGTTCACTTCCTCGAAACGCAGCTCGTACCAGCGTTCTAATGTACTGGAACTTCTGACTTTATATTGCAATCCCATACATCAATCTTATGTTTCGTGTATAATTATGCGTACAAAGATACGAATCTTCCGATAATAATGGCTTTATTTTTATTAACTTTGTGCATAGAATGAGCGAGATGTTGAAAATAGAATCGGCTGCGTTGAGGCTTGGGGGACGTTTGCTTTTCCGGGATTTCAGTCTGGAGGTACGGGCAGGCGAATGGGTTTGTGTGACCGGCGAGTCCGGTTGCGGCAAGACCTCGCTGCTGCGTGCGGTGTTGGGATTCCTCCCGTTGGAGGCCGGGCGGGTATCTGTCGGCGGGGAGGAGTTGACGGAGCATACGGTGGAGCGTATCCGGAAACGCACGGCCTACGTGCCTCAGGAACTGTTCCTTCCGGCTGAATCGGTAGACGAGATGTTGCACCTTCCTTTTCACCTGAAAGCGAACCGGGGCGGAGACTTTTCGGAAGAAAAGCTGTTCCGTTTTTGGACGTTATTGGGGTTGGAGCGGGACTTGCTCCACCGTAAGGTGGTCCAGTTGTCCGGCGGACAGCGGCAACGTATCATTCTGTCGATGGCGGCCATGTTGGGCAAACGCCTTTTGCTGGCCGATGAGCCGACTTCTGCGCTCGACGAGGATAGCGTGGGGAGGGTGTCAGCCCTTTTCCGCCGTCTGACGGCCGGCGGAACGGCCGTATTGAGCGTGTCGCACAACCGGGCTTTTCTGGAAGCCTGCGACCGGGTGGTAAAACTTTGAACGGACAGCGATGGGAACGGTGGATTTGACTTATACGGGATTGGCCGTCGGCATGTTGCTGATGCTGATACCTTTTTATTTTCTGTGGCGTTTCCGCACCGGACTGCTTTCGTCGGCTTTGTGGGGAACCGTGAGGATGACCGTGCAACTGTTGCTCATCGGCGTGTACTTGCGTTTCTTGTTCCAATGGGACAATGAATGGGTCAACGTGCTGTGGATGGCGGTCATGGCCGTCATCGCTTCCCATACGGCTGTCAGCCGCACGGCCTTGCGTCGCGAGGTGCTGCTTCTGCCGGTTTTCACAGGCTTTCTGGTTACGGCCTTGTTGGTGTCGTTGTATTTCTTAGCCTTCGTAGTGCGTGCCGCAGATGTGTTTGCCGCACGCTTCTTCATTCCTGTGGCCGGTGTGCTGTTCGGCAATATGCTGACGGTGAATATCATGGCTGTGAATGTCTATTACAGCGAGCTGCAGCGCGAACAGAATATGTATTATTACCTGTTGGGCAACGGGGCGACCCGCTTCGAGGCCACGTTGCCTTTCCTCCGTTCGGCCGTCATCAAATCCTTTTCCCCGTGCATCGCCAACATGGCCGTGTTGGGCATCGTGTCTTTCCCGGGGACGATGATAGGCCAGATACTCGGCGGTTCGATGCCCGAAGTAGCCATCAAATACCAGTTGATGATAAGCGTTATCACGGTCGTGGCTTCCATGCTTTCGTTGGTCATTACGATTTCGCTTTCCGTGCGCCGTACGTTCGATGAGTTCGGGCGGCTGAAGCCGATATTCAGGAAAGGCCGGAATATTAAATAAATGATAAAATCCGCTAGGTTTCCTTGGAAACCTCCCGTCTTATCCCTATCTTTGCAGAAATTTTCTATGACGTGAAAATTAAGGAAGTAGTTTTTGCCCTTGAAAGATTCGCGCCTTTGCCCTTGCAGGAGAGCTATGACAATGCCGGTCTGCAAGTAGGATTGACAGAGGTGGAAGCATCAGGGGCTTTATTGTGTCTTGACGTGACCGAGGAGGTAATAGACGAAGCCGTTTCTTTGGGTTGCAATCTCGTCGTGTCCCACCATCCGTTGTTGTTCCACGGGCTGAAGACTGTGTCCGACCGCAACTACGTGGAACGGTGCGTACGGAAGGCCATCCAAAACGACGTGACGATATATTCGGCGCATACGAACTTGGACAATGCCGAGGATGGCGTGAACTTCAAAATCGCCGAGAAGTTGGAACTGGAGCAGGTGAGGCTCCTTCAGCCACATCCCGTGAAGGTGAAAGACGGCGGGCATGAGTACACCGTCATGGCGGGGAGCGGGGTCATCGGCGTCTTGCCCCAACCGGAGGATTCCCTGAAATTCCTCCAACGCATCAAGTCCGTATTCCATATCGAGTGCCTGATGCACAATGAACTGTTGCAGCGTCCGGTGCGCAAAGTCGTGCTTTGCGGAGGGGCGGGCGATTTCATGCTTGAAGAGGCGCTCAATCAGAAAGCCGATGCTTTCCTGACAGGGGAGATGCACTACCATCAGTACTTCGGCCACGATCAGGAGTTGCAGATTGCCGTCATGGGGCATTACCAGAGCGAGCAATATACGAAAGAAATTTTTTATTCCATCATAGGTGAGATTTGTCCCGAACTGCCGCTTTACATGACGGCGGTAGACACAAATCCCATAAAATATTTGTAATAAGCACTATGGCAAAAGACATGAAGAAAGATGCGACGGACCTGTCGATTGAAGAAAAGTTGAAGAATCTGTACCAGTTGCAGACCATGCTTTCCGAAATCGACAAAATCAAGACGTTGCGCGGAGAGCTTCCGTTGGAAGTACAGGACTTGGAGGACGAGATAGAAGGCTTGTCTACCCGTATTGAAAAAATACACGGAGAGATAGGGGAGCTGAATGCGGACATTGCCACGCGTAAAGCCAATATCGAAGCCAGCAAAGCCTCTATCGAAAAGTATAGCCAGCAGTTGGACAATGTGCGTAACAATCGTGAGTACGAGTCTTTGAGCAAAGAAATCGAATACCAGACCCTGGACGTGGAACTGAACGAGAAGCGCATCCGCGAGGCTTACAGTGCCATTGAACACAAGAACGGGGAAATCGCCCATTGCACGGAGCTGATGGACGACCGGCGTGCGGATTTGGATGTGAAAAAGTCAGAGTTGGACGACATTATTTCCGAAACACGGTCGGAGGAAGAGAAGTTGCGCGAAAGAGCCAAAGAATTGGAGGCTACCATAGAACCCCGTTTGTTGTTGGCATTCAAGCGTATCCGTAAGAACAGCCGCAACGGATTGGGTATCGTTTACGTGCAGCGCGATGCTTGCGGTGGCTG
>OBYB01001121.1_pt1 | contig 12961 bp, 10 predicted proteins | sample 1538181 | NCBI WGS metagenome assembly OBYB01 (sample SAMEA2580157, study PRJEB22360) | human gut metagenome | biome: human gut; feature: human-associated habitat; material: faeces | place: Denmark | collected 2008/2010 | reverse complement strand
TGCTGGCGCTCGCAGGCGTTTGGCTTCGTCCACGTTCTGGCCTCCCAGCGGCTCGCCGCTCCACGCCGACAGCAATACCGGTTCGAGCGAGCTGCCGACACGGCTCATTGCCGCGTCGAGGCTGCCTATCTCGGGCACGCTCAGCAGCGCGCGGGAGCCGATGCATACCGGTTCGGTGTCATGCGTGTATCTACCGCCGTCATCGTCCTGTACCGGCCTGCGCGCGGCGAACAACGACACAATGCCCTCGCCCGATACCGGCAGCGTCTCCACGGCCCCCAGCAGGTCGGGAATCAGCTTGCGGGCCGCACGTTCGGCCAACCCCTTGCCGTCACCGCTGTTGCCCACAATCGCCGTGTACAACGCCAATATGCTCGGGTCAGACCCAGTGAACGCAGGTGCCACCACACTGGGCGGCGTCACGGTGGCCACTCGCGCCAGCACGGCCCCCAGCAGGGAATCGGGCGACATGCGCAAATGCCTCGCGTAGCAGTGTACGTACCGGCGCTGCGCCGAACCGTTCCAGAACTCTTCTTCGGTCATCATCCCGTAACCACCTGCCATCATGCGCCCCCTTTCGTCGTCTTGCTGGCGCTTGAGGGCATGGACTCGGGACGTTTCAGCCATCCGGCCACAGCGGGCCATTTATCGCCCGCTATCTCGGCCACGCTAACCACTATGGCGCTCGCCGACGTGCCGTTGGACAGTATGCTTGCCCGGCGTCTGCCTGTGTCTTCGATGATGAAACGGCGCAGGCTGGCGGCGGTTCCACGGTTGGACGTGGCCAGCGAGGGCAACAGCGCGCGTTCCGACATGTCCACGGTCAGCCTGTCGCGCTCGGGCGCGCTGGCGTCAACGACGGACAACGCCGTTACGCCCGTGTTCACGGATACGTTGCAGCTGGGTGCGATGAACGCGAACGCGTCCAACAACCTGCGGGCGGCGATGTCGTCCCCTGCGGCGTCGAACCTCACCGGCACCGGAGCCAAGGCCGAACAGTAGGCCGCGAGCGCGCACACGTCGGCGAGCGCCTGCGTTCTGACTGTGACGGTTTTCGAGTATTCGCCGTATGCGTAAGCCAACAGCCAGCCCGATATGCGGGACAGTTGGAACGACAGCAGTTGTTCCACGCCATCCGCGTGCATGGTGTCCCGTATCGGGGTGTGGTCGTCGGCGAGCGCGGTGGCGGCGGTAGAATGAGGGTGTGTGGAGATGCCCCGGAGAACGTCAATCGTTCCCGGGGTATTTGTTTGATGGGTCATGGTTCAGCCCTCCACGTACCGCTTCAGGCTCGCGTAGGATACGAGGAATATGCGCCCTGTCTTGCGGGCCTTTATCTTGCCTTGGTGTATCAGCTTCAGCGTGCTTTTGGTGTCCCTGAAGCCCAGCAGGCGCGTGGCCTCGGGTACGCTCACCGATATTGGTTCCAATTCATGTTCGGTTGTTCCGCGCATGATTAATCCTTTTCCGGGTATGCGAGCGCCTAGCGTCCCGCACGCCCTGTCTGCAACGAATCGGTTGTTTTCCCGTCGGAACGGCTGACAAACCACAGCCGACGTTCTGTATCCCCGGGGATTGCCACGTTGCCGTGACGGCATCCCGGACTATGCCTATACCCGTCCCGTTGTCGGCGGGACAGGGGCGCTAAACCGCGTCATGGAATTAGGATACCTTGAGCTGTACGAACGTACGCCACATGCCGTGTACGGCGTTTCGCGCCCGTCTGTCTACGGATGGGTTTATTTGAACACGCTGTAGTCGGGGGCTATGCCTCGCGTGTACGCGGGAACAAGGAACGCCAGCGCTTTGGAAACGCTCGTCTCAACTCCAGCGGCGCGTATTTTCGTCCACCGATTCCACTGTTCGTCGTACATGTCCCATTGGTATTCTCGGTTCTCAAATTCCTCGATGCTTTGCTCGTTCGTGTGTATGCGGGCCATGACATGCCAGTGCGCGTACATGAGGGCGGCGAGCATGGCCACGCCGTCGCACGCCAGTTCGTCGTCATCCGGGCACTTCCGTATGGCATCGAGGAATACGGACGATACGCGGCCCGCGTAGTCCCTTATGCGCCTGTCCATGTCGGCTCGCCACCACTCGACCATCCGTCCGTCGTCCATGTACAGCCAGCCATCGTATATGTCCATGTCCGCTATAAGCGCGGTAGGGTAATCCCGTTCTACGTGAGCGCGAGCCATTAGGTCGTTTTTCTCAATGTACCCTATGACAATCGCGCGCATGGAATCATCGAGCCGCGAGCGCTCCGCGTCCGACGGCACGGTTTGCCGAGCGCTCCGCCACATGTCACGCATACCTTGCAGCCCATTGCCCAAACCGTTGCGGCGTCCGAGCCAGTATTCACGATACGTGCGCTTGAGCGCCGCAGAGGACGGCGAGCGCTCCCCGTCCGTGATGCCCGCGTTCGTATGGGTCAACAGCCAATGTATCCGCCAAACGTCATCCTCGGTCAGCGTATCGTATTCGTAGCCCACCGCTGCGAACTTCTTGATTACCCGCTTCTGTTCCTGAGATACCTGCACCATGAATCACACCACCTTGAACAATTCCGTCATGGTCTCCACCTGCACCGCCTGCGGCAGCAGGGCCACCACCCGCGAGCGCCGCCCGGCGTCCAGCCCCAGCAGCACGGCCACGCGACTATCCAGCGGCATGGACGCCAGCACGGCCACCATGCCCGCTATATCGTCATCGCCTACCGATGGCGTTACGGCGCTCGCCGACGTGCGCGGGGTCTCTGCCGGGTTCATGGCGCTCGCCAGTTCGGCGTTCACGTTGTCGCTCAGTCGTTTGTCGGCGTCGGCGCTCGATTGCTGGTAGACGGCCACGGTCTTGATGTTGGTGTGGCCTCCCTTCTGCATGAGCTGGCCGACAGTCGCGCCGTCCTGCGCGTAGTGGGTCAGGGCGCTGTGCCGCAGGTCGTGGAACGTCATGCCGTCCAGCGAACGGTCGCCTACGGCCTGTTTGGCGCGGGCGAACATGTTGCGTATGCTCTGGCCGCTGACGATGCCGTGCGAGCGTATGCCCGTGAACAGCAGGGCGGTGGGCGCGTTCCCCGTGTACGTGTCCATGTGGGCCTGAATCGCGGGAACCAACGGCGCGGGTATCTCGATGTCGCGGCGGCTTCCTGCGGTCTTCAGCTCGCCCAGCACATTGGTCTTGCGCCCGTTCACGGTGCCGTCCTTAGCGGCGCGCCGCACATGCAGCAGCGCGGGGGAGCGCCCCAGCTCCACGTCACGGCGCTGCAATCCCAGCACCTCGCCCTGCCGCAGGCCCATCACCCCGGCTATCAGCACGGACAGCCGCATGGAGGGCGGCATGGCGTCGGCGAGCGCCTGCACCTGCGCGCGTGTGGCTATGACGTATTCGTGCCGTGTGCCCGGGGTGGGCGGTCTGAACTGCACCGGGTTCGTCGGTATGAGGGTCGCGCCCGTGTCGTCCAACGGTCTGGTGGCGGCCTCGGACATGATGCCGTTCAGCAGGTCGTACACGTGCTTCCGTATGCTCGCCCCTCGCCCGTCCTTGGTTACGTCCATGCCGTCGTACCACGCCTGTATGTCGGCGGGGCGTATCGCGGTCATGCGCTTTGCCCCCAGAACCGGGTTGAGGTGGTCGCGCAGGTACTGCCGGTACTTCTCCCTTGTGCCCTCGCGCAGAGGCTCGCCGTTGCGCTTGCGGTGCGTCTCCACGTAAGATGCCGCGTACTCTGCGAACGTGACGGTAGAGCGGCTGGCCTTGCGCTCGCGTTCCCGTACAGGCGTCCACGCGCCCGAGCCGATTAGTCTCTTCTCCGCTCCGAGCCATCCGGCGGCGGCGGTCGCGTCATCGAAATTACGGTATTGCCGTTGCCCCAGTCCCGGATACTCCGCGAACGCCTCTATCGGCGTCGGGTAGCTGGCCTGATAGTAGGTGCCGTGATGGCGGTTGGTCTTCGTCTCAATCTTGCCGAACTGCCTGCGTTTGCCTTTTCGCGCCATGCTGCCACCTCCCCGTGGTGTGAACGTTCGGCGTCCGAACGGCTTAGGCGGTAAGGCGAGGGCGGTCGTTTTTCTTACCGCCCTATTTACCGCTCTGCACAAGTATAATTAAGGGTGTACACGGTATCAAACGGAAACGAGGTGAATGGCGCAGACTGTTGGAAACATGCGGGTTTCGGCATGAAAAAGCCCCCGCCGATGACTGCCGGCAGGGGCACGTGCGGAGGATACGAGATTCGAACTCGTGAGGCTGTTACACCAACACGCTTTCCAAGCGTGCGCCATAGACCACTAGGCGAATCCTCCATGGTGTTCTCGATGCAGACGCATCTCAAGCACAAGATATAACCATAACACAGCATGGGGACAGTGCCAAATGCGGGGCGGATACGGCGAGTCTAGCCTGATGGCTGCGGTGCATTCGGCCGCGCGTATGTGGTTGGTCGCGGATCGGAAAACAACCACATTGCGGGGGTGGCGTGTGACAAGATGGAACCATGAGCCAGTCTTTCGAGCCGTTCTACGACGTCAACCGCACCTATGACGACAATTACGTGCAAGGCCCGTTCGGCGCCTTCGCGCAGGCGCTGGCGGATCCGGCGCAGGTGGACAATCAATCTGCAACGTCGTCGTGCGAATCGTTCCTTGGCTTCCCGGTGAACCTGCCGTTCGGCATCCCCGCCGGACCGCTGCTCAACGAACGGTTCACCACCGCCGCATTCCGCATGGGTTTCGACCTGGCCGTCTACAAAACCGTGCGGTCGCGGGCTTGGGGCTGCAACGCATTCCCCAACGTCCTCGCCGTGCATCCCCGGTCCACCGACGGCCTCCTGACTCCGGGCAGTCCCGAACTTGACGAGGGCGTGCTCACCGACACCCGTTACGAGACGCCAATCTCCATCTCCAACTCCTTCGGTGTGCCCTCGCGCGACCCCGACATCTGGCAGCCGGATATGCGCCGGGCCATCGCGGCGGCAGGTCGCGGACAACTGCTGGTGCCCAGCTTCCAGGGTTCGCGCGTGGAAGGCATGTCCACCGACGATTACATCGCCGATCACGTGACCACCGCGCGGCTCGTCTGTGAGACGGGCGCGGGACTGATGGCCATGAACACCAGTTGCCCCAACGAAGGACATAATCGGTTGCTGTGCCATGATCCGCATCTGGTCGGTCGCATCACCGAAGCGGTCAAGAACGAGATCGCCGATCGTCCGCTCATCATCAAACTGGCGTACATCCCGCCGGTGGCAACGGAACCGTGGCCGCAGGACTCTGGGGCAGGCCGTTACACCTATGCGCGCGTGACCGACGACTCGGCGTTGGAGCTGATGGTGCGGCAGACCGTGGCCCACGGCACCGTGCAGGCCATCGCCGCCATCAATACGATCTCCGCCAGACTCGTCGATGCGGCCGGCAATCAGGCGTTGCCCGGCGCGGGCCGGGAACGCAGCGGCGTATGCGGACACGCGATCCGTTACGCCGGGCTCGATATGGTCGCGCGCCTGGCGGCGATCCGTGAGCGACTCGGGTTGGATTTCGCGATCATCGGCGTGGGCGGCGTGGTGGAACCGTCGGATTACGACGATTACCGTACGGCTGGCGCCGACGCCGTGATGAGCGCCACCGGTGCCATGTGGGACGCGCGCTTGGCCCGGCGCATCAAGTCCCGCTGACTTCCCTATTGCTCCATGCTCCATCCTCTCTCCGGTGTGGATCTGCAGCCGGGGTGACTTTATGGTTACGCCTTTTCTGACGAGAGGTGGCGGTGTGCTCCCCGTCTCCATCCGTTGCGCTCTCCTCCCTCGCTGTAGGGAGGAGCAGGGTTCCCCCAAAAGGGACAGTGCGGCGAAGCACGTTACCGCTTCTGGCGCATTTCACCGCGTCGCCACAAGCGTTGTGGCACACTGGGATACAGTGTGTTTTTCATGAAAAGAGGTTGGACCGTGGCTGAGAACAAGGAAGACGTCCTGCACGTCGAGGGCGGCAAGCCGTTGAACGGCACCATCAAGGTGCGTGGCGCGAAGAATTTCGTCAGCAAGGCCATGGTGGCCGCGCTGCTCGCGCCGGGCACGTCGGTGCTCAAGAACGTGCCGGAAATCCGCGACGTGCACGTCGTATCCGACCTGCTGCGCCTGCACGGCGTGGACGTGGACGTCAACGGCGACAAGGGCATCGTGACCATCAACGCCTCCCATGTCGAGATGCCGTCCGTGGCCGACGTCGACACCCTCGCCGGCTCCTCCCGCATCCCGATCCTCTTCTCCGGACCGCTGCTGCACCGTCTTGGCGAGGCTTTCATCCCGGCGCTCGGCGGCTGCAACATCGGCGGCCGACCCATCGACTTCCATCTGGAAACCCTGCGCAAGCTCGGTGCCGATGTGGACAAGGACCACGCCGACGGCATCCACATCACCGCGCCGAACGGACTGAAGGGCGCGAAGATCCATCTGCCGTACCCGTCGGTCGGCGCCACCGAGCAGACCTTGTTGGCCGCCGTGCTGGCCGAAGGCAAGACCGAACTGTCCGGCGCCGCCACCGAACCCGAGATCATGGACCTCGTGGCCGTGCTGCAGAAGATGGGCGCCATCATCTCCGTGGATGTGGATCGCACCTTCCGCATCGAAGGCGTCAAGGAGCTCAAGGGGTATACGCACACCTCGCTGACCGACCGCATCGAGGCCGCCAGTTGGGCGTCCGCCGCGCTTGCCACTCACGGCGACATCTTCGTCAAGGGCGCCACCCAGCCGGAGATGATGACCTTCCTCAACGTATTCCGCAAGATCGGTGGCGAATTCGACGTCACGGACAAGGGTATCCGTTTCTGGCACCCGGGCGGCGACCTGAACCCGGTGGCCATCGAAACCGATGTACACCCCGGCTTCATGACCGACTGGCAGCAGCCACTGGTCGTGGCGCTCACCCAGGCCAAGGGCCTGTCGATCGTGCACGAAACCGTGTACGAGAACCGCTTCGGCTTCACCAAGCCGCTTGTACAGATGGGCGCAACCGTGCAGCTGTACCGCGAATGCCTCGGTTCGCTGCCGTGCCGCTTCCAGCAGCGCAACTACAAGCACTCCGCCGTCATCTTCGGGCCTACGCCGCTGACCGGCCGTGACATCGACGTGCCGGATCTGCGCGGCGGCTTCAGCCACCTGATCGCAGCGCTCGCGGCCTCCGGCCCGTCGAACGTGCACGGCATCTCGCTGATCGACCGCGGTTACGCCGATTTCCGCGGCAAGCTCGCCGCCCTCGGCGCCGACGTGGACTGATCGGCCGGCAGCGGACGGACGCCTACGGGCTCGTCCGTTCCCGTATTCACGTAGCGCCGTCGCCTCCATGCTTGTCGATCGGCAAGTGCGGAGGCGACAGCGGAGCCGTATGTTTTGGAAAGTCGCATATCCGGGGCAATGACCACACGCCATGCACGGTGAACCCGGATGGGCTCACGCCACGAGATGACCGATCTGATCGGCGGTCGTGAGTTGATCGAACTCGGTGGCGCAGGCTTCCCTTCTGCCGATCTGGCTAACCGTAGACTAAGACGTCGGGGCTGCCCTGGCCCGGCGCTTCGGCCACCACGATCACGAAGGTCCGCCGATGCCCGAGGCGATGCGTAATTCCTGATTGTCAGCATGATGAATGCGCATGTGACCGTATCCCAAGCGAAAGGAGCGTCCCAACGTCGCGTCATCGGGTGAGCCTCGGAGGATTGCCGCAATGAACGGGGCGACATATGGTGCGGAAGCCGTCAGATGGCCGTGATGTCAACCGTGCGAGGGGCCGTCAAAGTGGGCGAACAACGGGGCGGAGACGGCGGATAGCATGAGGATCGCCGCAGCGGTGCCCACAAGGATCCATTCCGGGGCCACTGTGTCATACAGCCATCCGTACAGCATCTGCCCAAGAGGCTGTGTGCAGGTGGCGAAGCTGGCCAACAGCGACATGACCTTGCCCGTCATGGTCTCCGGTGTGCGTATCTGGATGGCTGGGATGGCGATGATGTTGGTGAAGCTGCACGCGAGGCTCACCAGGCAGCAGGATGAGACCAGCGCGATAAGCTTGGCCATGTTGCCCAACGGGAGCAGGAAGCCGACGCCTGCGGGTAGGATGACCGCGCCGAGTGCGGCCATGGCCGTCGGCATGCGGTCGATGGTCAGCGCGGCGGCGAACAGGCCGGCAAGGATGGCGCCGATGACCGCGGCGATGCCGATGATCCCGTCGCAGATGCCGTACACGGCGGCATCGAAGCCCAATACCGTGCGAATCATGAACGGGAACCCCACGGCCGAATAGCCGACGGCGAAGAGATTGATCACCGAGGCCAGGAGCATGAGCCGGAGGATATTCGGCCGCTCATGCGTCAGGAACCGTAACGCGGCCGCGATGTCGGAGATCCAGCCGCGGGCGGTGCCGGAGGGGGTCGTCTCCGTGCCGTCCGGATGAGGTGTGAAATGGTCGGAGCGTGCATGGTCCATCGCCGGCGGAATCGGTTCACGGGGTTTGTTCTTCTGCGGCGGTTCGAGGCGGATGAAGCATTCGAGGGCGGCCGTGCAGAAGAAGCAGGCGATGGTGACGCCCAGCAGCGGACCGATGCCGATGAGCCCGTACAAGGCGCCGCCGATGAAGCTCGGCAGCAGTGAGGACAGTTGCTGCACCTGGTTGATGACGGCCATACCGCGGCGAATCACGGCCTCGCCGGATCCCCGGAGCAGTTGCGGCAGCGCGGCCTGCACGGTCGGCGTCTCGAATGCGCTCAGCACCGACAAGGAGACCATCAGCGCGCCGACCGCGATGATGCTGAATCCGCCGTCCTGCACGGCGAACCATGAGGCGGCGGCCAGGACGAGCAGTCCTGAACCCGCGTCGAGCGCGACCATGATGGTGCGGCGGTTGACGCGGTCGGCCAGTACGCCGCCGAACGGGGAGAGCAGGATGGTGGGGACGATCGCCGCGGCTAGCACCGAGGCGAAGACCGTGGCCGACCCGGTTTCGTCCAGCACCCACATCGACATGGCGAACCGCAGCATCATGCTGCCGAACAGGGATAATCCCTGCCCCATGACGAGCAGGATGTAGTCGCGTCCGAGCAGTGGGTTCGCCGGGCGGCGAGGCAGGTGGCCGTTGTTCGGGGCGGGACGTGGGTTTGTGCTGTGGCGATGCATGGTCGCTCCTTTCTGTTACATACCGACCGACGGTATGAATAATTGGGTGTGATTGGCGTCGACGAATCGACGTGTTGGTTTTGTAAGTCGATGGGGACTGGTGCGAGGTGGTGGACTGGGACGAGATGGTGGACTGAGGGCGACATGCGACCTGCCGTTGGGGTGCAGGGTGAGTGCCTGGCAGCGGTCGGCGGGGACCTATGGGCGGAGGGGGCGGGGCTCCGTGTGGTCTCTGCCGGGGACGCGCGAGGGTCTGCGGGCGCGGGATTAGCGGTTGCGGTCGCTGGCGATGTCGCGCGGTTCGGGATAGAAGCTTGGGGCGTTGATGGCCTGGAATCCGTGAACGGTCAGGTCGATCAACTCCTCGTCGAACACCGGCAGGCCGATGGCGGCCAACATGGTGGCCACGCACCGCATCCGGGGCTCTGTGTCGGCGGCGGTGGGGCCACAGGCGACCCAGTAGTTGAGCAGCAGTGAGAACAGGATGGCGGCCTCATGCGGGTATTCGGTGGTGATGGAGCCGTCCTTCACGCCGTCCATGATGAGGACGAGGAATCTGTCGGCCACCGTGGTCTGCCAGTTCTCCAGGCTGTGGGCCAGCGTGGTGGAGTCCTCAAGGAACTGCGAGACGTCGCGCTGGATGTCCAGATGCGTTTCGTCGGTGACCGACCTGCGTACGACCTCGCGGATCTTCTCCAGGCCGGTCAGATCGGTGCGCTGGTGCAGTTCGTCGACCAGGCCGTGGCTGACCTCCCAATCCTGATACGTGAGCTCCTCAAGGATGGCTTCCTTGCCGGGGAAGTGGTGGTAGATTGCCCCTTTGGAGAGGTCGCCGAGCTCGTTGACGATGTCCTGCACCGAGGTGTGTTCGTATCCTTTTTCGGAGAACAGCTTCTGCGCAGCGGCGAGAATGCGCCGCCGTGTGATTTCTGGATGTGCGTTGCGCGCCATGGGCTCTCCTTCCGTGCTCGTCCGCATGCTCCGATCTGCCGAGTGGACTTATGGAACCAGTATACATACCGACCGACGGTATGTATAGCTCGGATGTCCGAATCGGGGGATTCTGTCGAGTGAGCGTTCACATACGACACCGTTGCGAACGAATCCCCCGATTCGGACAAACGGTGCGTGCCGTAATCGAAGTTCGGGGGAGTGCGGCACAATGGAACCATGGCATCGAAAGGAAAACCCTCCCCGCGTTCAGCCGTCAAGCCGCTCAGCGATGAGCAGGTCGCACGCCTCGACGCAAAGCATCACCTCGTGGACCCGACCCGCTACTATCCGACCGGTCCGCGCACGCCCAACACCGCCGAAATCAACGCACAGAACCCCAAGGCCACCGAACGTCTGCTCGAAGGCGTCTCCAAGGTGCTGCGCAACCGCAGCAAGGTGCGCGCCTGGGGCCTGGAGCGCGTCCCCGAAACCGGCACGTTCATCACCGCCGCCTCGCACGTGACCATGTATGACGTGTTCGTGCCGATGATGAGCCTGTTCCACATGGGCCGTCGCCCCCGCTATATGGCCAAGGCCGAAATGGCCAAGTGGCCCCTGATCGGCAGATGGTTCCAGCTCGTCGGCATGCAGCCGGTGCCGCGCCGCAGCGGTCAGGCCAAGGCCATCGAGGAGGAGTCGATCAAGATCATCACCTCCGGCCGGCCGCTGACCATCTGGCCGGAAGGCACCGTGACCCGCGACCCGAAGAAATGGGTCATGAGCCTCAAGCCCGGCATCGGCTACATCGCGCTCGAATCCTCCCGCCGGCGGGGCCGGCAGGTGCCGATCTTCTGCGCCATCCCCTGGGGCGCCGCCAGCATCAACCAATGGTGGCCGTGGCCGCGCAAGAACGTGGTCATGTGCTACGACGAGCAGCTCGACTACGCCGACCTGCTCGCCGACATGGACTCCTGGGGCGAGGAGCCGCCCGCCGACAAGGTGTTGGAGCTCACGATGCGCGTCTTCCGCCGCATGAACGAGGTCATGGAAGAGATCCGCGGCGAACGTATGCCCTCTGAAGGATACTGGGATTACCGCAACATGTGCCGCCAGGCGTGGTGAGCCGGATGTGCGGCGTGCGCGGGCGCCGGCTCGCTCGCGCACGTGTCGGTGGCGGCGCACATGCGGACAACCTGGTGCGGCGCCCGTTCGTCGGGCGGCGGGAGTCCCGTGCATACCTGCGGGTAGGATGACCGCAGACCTTGAGACATAGTGGACCGATCGGCAAAGGAGCGGAACGATGAAGATCACGGTACTGGGCGCAGGCGCGTGGGGCACGGCATTCGGTCAGGTGCTGGCCGATGCGGGCAACGACGTGACGATGTGGGCCATCGAACCCGAAATCGTCGAAGGCATCCGCGACCGTCACCACAACGCCGTCCGCCTGCCCAGCGTCGAACGTCTCCCCGCGAACATGACCGCCACCGGCGATCGCGCCGAGGCCGTCAAGGGAGCGGAGATCATCATCGTCTCCATTGCCGCGCAGGCCGCCTGCGTCGCGCTCGAACCGTTCCGCGGCCTGATCCCCGGCGACGCCATCGTCGTCTCCCTGATGAAGGGCATCGAACGCACGACCGGCAAGCGGATGGACGAGGTCGTCACCGAGGCCCTCGGACTGCCGGAGGACCGGTTCGCCGCCATCTCCGGACCGAATCTGAGCAAGGAGATCGCCGCGCGCGAGCCGGCCGCCACCGTCGTCGCCTGCACGAACATCGACAATGCGCGCCGTGTGGCCCATGCCTGCACCACGCATTATTTCAAGGCGTTCGTCACCACCGACGTCATCGGATTGGAGATGTGCGGATCGCTGAAGAACGTGATCGCGCTTGCCGTCGGCATGGCGCGTGGCGCAGGCTATGGCGAGAACACCGCCGCGATGATCGAGACGCGCGGCCTGTCCGAGATGACCGCGCTGGGCAAGGCGGCCGGCGCCGACCCCAAGACGTTCTGCGGGCTCGCGGGCGTGGGCGATCTGATCGCCACCTGCGGGTCGCCGTTGAGCCGCAACTACACGTTCGGCGCGAACCTGGGCAAGGGGCTGAGCGTGGAGGAGGCGACGCGCGTGAGCAACGGCGTGGCCGAAGGCGTGCCGACCACCGACGCCGTGGTGGCGTTGGGCAGGAAGCTTGGCGTGCCGACGCCGCTGGCCACCGCGATGAGCCATGTGCTGGATCGCGGCATCAGCTGCAGCGAGATGCTGGCCGAGCTGTTCGGCCCCGATATCACCGAGGAGTGAACGAACGGAGCCATTTCGCTGGGTCGGCGCTGGCAATCAGACGGGAGCAGCGAGGCCCTTTTGTTGCGGGTTTGTGAAGCTACTGCGTCAAATGGTCCATGCACACATGCGGAAGCGCCGACGTAGAGCACGGCTGCGGGTAGGCTGGTACCCGGTTATCTGATCGAATCGGTCGACTGATCGGCCGAATGAAACACGAGACAAAGGACATGGGCAGCATGGCTAAGAAGCGCATCGTGGTGTTGTACGGCGGCAAGGCGGATGAGCATCCGATCTCCTGCATTTCGACCGCCGGCGTCCTGAAGGCGATGGACACCGAGCGTTTCGAGCCGATTCCGGTCGGCATCACCAAGTCCGGCCAGTGGATCGTCAACGGCGAGGACCCGCGCGGCTGGGACCTGAGTGACGATGCGCTGCCCGAGGTCAAGGTCACCCCGCAATCGCGTCCGGTGCTGCTGGACGTGAGCCGTGGCTGCGACGGGTTCCTGGTCGGCGGCGATACCGTCGAATCACTCGGCCACATCGATGCGGTGCTGCCGGTGCTGCACGGCCCGTATGGCGAGGACGGCACCATT
>OBYB01001116.1_pt1 | contig 13018 bp, 9 predicted proteins | sample 1538181 | NCBI WGS metagenome assembly OBYB01 (sample SAMEA2580157, study PRJEB22360) | human gut metagenome | biome: human gut; feature: human-associated habitat; material: faeces | place: Denmark | collected 2008/2010 | reverse complement strand
CTGCCGAGTGGGAAGAAGAAGCAGCCCGCCGCGGCCTGCCCAACAAGAAGAACGCCCCCGCTGCCCTGCCGGCCCTCATCGAGCCCAAGAACATTGCCCTGATGGAAGAGTTCGGCGTGCTGACCAAGGTGGAGATGGAGAGCCGCTACGAGGTGGAAATGGAGCACTACTCCAAGATCATCAACATCGAGGCTCTGACCATGCTGGAAATGGCCCGCAAGCAGCTGCTGCCTGCCGTCAACGCCTACATGAGCGAGGTTGCCAACACCGCCGCCTCCAAGCTGGCGGTCAGCGAAAAGATCAGCGTCCGCAGCGAGACCAAGACCCTGGAAAAGCTGTCTGTGGATGCCGACACCATGAGCGACACCATCGACGCCCTGCAGGATGCTGTGGATGCCGCCAAGGCCCTGCCCACCGAGGCCCTGAAGGCCGACGCCTTCCGGGATAACGTGATCCCCCTGATGAACACCCTGCGTGCCGCTGCCGACGACGCCGAGACCCTGTGCGGCGAGGACTACTGGCCGCTGCCCAGCTACAGCAAGATGCTCTACTACGTCTGATCTTTCATCAGCGTAACAGCAGAATAGCATCCGTAGGCTGCGGAATTTAAAATTGCCATTCTCCTTTTCCTATTTCTTACACCAGCCTAAAGACCTGCTCCCATTCTGAGGGCAGGCCTTTAGGCGTTTTATTTGAAAGGGAAACCATTATGAGCTATTCGACCCAACAGGACGTCCTTGATTTTGTGGAGGACAACAACGTCAAATTTGTGCGCTTTGCCTTCTGCGATATCTTTGGTACTCAGAAGAACATTGCCGTGCTGGCAAACGATCTGCCCAAAGCTCTGGAAGACGGTGTCTGCTTCGACGGCAGCTCCATTGCCGGCTTTATGAAGGTGGAGGAAAGCGACCTTGTGCTGCGGCCGGATCTTTCCACCGTGACCATTCTCCCCTGGCGGCCTACCGAGGGCCGGGTGATGCAGTTTTTCTGTGATGTGGAAAAGCCGGACGGCCAGCCCTTTGGCGGCAACTGCCGCGGCTTTCTGCGCAGCGTGAATCGCAAATTCAAAAAGCTGGGCATCACCTGCAATGTGGGCGCAGAGTGTGAGTTCTACCTGTTCGAGAATGATGACCGGGGCCGCCCCACCCGTATCCCCATCGACTTTGGCGGCTACTTTGACGTGGCCCCGCTGGACGCAGGCGAGAACCTCCGCCGGGACATCTGCCTGACCATGGAGCAGATGGGCATGAGCCCTCAGCACAGCCATCACGAAAGCGGCAACGGCCAGAACGAGATCGACTGCCACCACGCAGGCCCCCTCAAGACCGCCGACAACGTGATGATGTTCAAGCAGATCGTGCGCGCTATTGCCACCCGCAGCGGCATCCATGCAAGCTTCCTGCCCAAGCCCCTGCCGGATCAGGCAGGCAGTGGTCTGCACATCAACCTGTCCCTTTACATGGATGGCCGCAACCTGTTTGAGGGCGACATTGCCCCGGACAGCATTGCAGGCAGCTTTATGGCCGGTGTGCTGGCCCACAGCCGGGAGCTGACCGTGTTCACCAACCCTCTGCCCAACAGCTATCAGCGCTTTGGCTGCGATGAAGCGCCCCGCTATGTGAGCTGGAGCCGCCAGAACCGCAGCCAGCTGGTGCGCATCCCGCAGGTGAAGGGCGACAACTGCCGCATGGAGCTGCGCAGCCCGGACCCTGCCTGCAACCCCTATCTGGCCATTGGTCTGGTTCTGGCTGCCGGATTGGACGGCATCGAGAACCGCATGGTGCTCTCTGCCCCCGTGAACAAGAATCTGTTCGACCCCTCCATGGCTGAGGGGCTCGGTCTTGAGACTCTGCCCACCAGTCTGGAAGAGGCCGTGCAGGCTGCGGAGGAGAGCGAATTTTTGCGCAGAGTGCTGCCCGAGCAGCTTGCCAGCCGCTACTTTACGGAAGAACTGAAGCGCTGCGAAGCACTGAAACACGCGTCCGACCCTGTTGAGTACGAGCGTACCCATTACTTCAACGCCATCTGACCCCTGCAAAAGAGAGTGTGTAGGAGAAAGGAGCGAAGGAAATGGGACGTGCACTGATCGTAAGTGCCGGTGCAAGCTCCAACGAGTATATCGCTGCACGGCTGACCGAAATGGGCTACAGCCGCCCGGTGATCATTCCCAGCGGGGCCGAAGCCCGGCGGCGCATGACGGAATCGGATTTTGAGCTGATCGTGGTCAACTCTCCCCTGCCCGATGAATTCGGGCATGAGGTGTGCATCAATGCTGTGGAAAAAACAGATGCCGGTGTCGTGTTTCTGGTCAAGGCCGCACAGGCTGAGCAGCTTTTGGGGCCTTTGAGTGAGCAGGGGGTATTGCTGCTGTCAAAGCCCTTCAGCACCGCCTTTTTTGTGCAGGCCATGCACATGGCGGCGGCGGGCAACCACCGGCTGCTGCGTGCCCGGCAGGAGAACGCCCGCTTACAGGAAAAGATCGCACAGGTGCGGCTGGTCAGCCGGGCAAAATGCTGCCTTGTGGAGCACGAGCACATGACCGAAGCCGAGGCACACCGCTACATAGAAAAACAGGCCATGGATACCCGTCGTGACCGCACAGAAATTGCACAGGAAGTCCTTGAAAATTATGAGGACATGGGTGTATAATATTGGATTGGGAAAAGTATCCTTGCTTTCACCGGCTCATTTTTGGAGAGGCAGAGAGCAAGGCCGTTCACCTGAAAGAATTCACAAAGGTTTATAAGGGAAAGAATTCAGAAAAACAAAAATAGAGGAGGAAATTCTATGGCAGAGAAACAAACCAAATTCATCTTTGTCACCGGCGGTGTCGTCTCCGGCCTTGGCAAGGGCATCACAGCCGCATCGCTGGGCCGTTTGCTCAAGTGCCGCGGTTTGAAGGTGGCCAGCCAGAAGCTGGACCCCTATGTGAATGTGGATCCCGGCACCATGAGCCCGCTGCAGCACGGTGAGGTGTTCGTGACCGACGATGGCACTGAGACCGATCTGGATCTGGGCCACTACGAGCGCTTTATCGACGAGAATCTGAACAAATACTCCAACCTGACCACCGGCAAGGTGTACTGGAACGTACTGAACAAGGAACGTCAGGGTGCATATCTGGGCCAGACCGTGCAGATCATTCCCCACATCACCAACGAGATCAAGAGCTACATCTACAATCTGGCCTCTTCCACCGAGGCTGACGTGGTCATTACCGAGATCGGCGGCACGACCGGTGATATTGAAAGCCAGCCCTTCCTCGAGGCCATCCGTCAGGTGGGTCTGGAGCAGGGCCGCGACAACTGCTGCTACATCCATGTGGTGCTGGTGCCTTACATTTCCGGCTCGGACGAGTACAAATCCAAGCCTGCACAGCACTCTGTGAAAGAGCTGCAGGGCATGGGCGTGAACCCGGACATCATCATCCTGCGCGCAGACGGCAGTGTGGGCGGCGACATCCGCCGCAAGATCAGCACTTTCTGCAATGTGAAGCCGGAGTGCGTGATCGAGAACCTGACCATGCCCAGCCTGTACCAGTGCCCGCTGATGCTGCACACCGGTGGTCTGGACGAGGTAGTGGTGCAGAAGCTCAAGCTGGACGTTCCTCCTGCCGACCTGACCGAGTGGAAGCAGGTGGTCAGCCGCATTGCCACCCGCAGCAAGACCTGCAGCATTGCGCTGGTGGGCAAATACGTCAAGCTGCACGACGCTTACCTCTCTGTGATGGAAAGCCTGTATCACGCCGGTTTTGAGAACGACAGTCAGGTGGAGATCCGCTGGGTGGAGAGTGAGGACCTGACCGATCAGGCCGCCTGCCGGGAGGCCTTTGCAGATGTGGACGGCATCATCGTGCCGGGCGGTTTCGGTGACCGCGGCATTGAGGGCATGATCCAGGCTGCACAGTATGCCCGCGAAAACCATGTTCCCTACTTCGGCATCTGCCTTGGCATGCAGATCATGGTAATGGAGTTTGCCCGGGGCGTTCTGGGCTACAAGGATGCAAATTCCAGCGAATTCACCCCGGATGGCAAGCATAATGTGATCGCCCTGATGGCCGACCAGCAGGGCAACATTCCCAAGGGCGGCACCATGCGTCTGGGTAAATACCCCTGCAAGGTGATGCCCGGCACCAAGATGGCCGAGTGCTACGGCGAGGCCGAGATCTGGGAGCGCCACCGCCACCGCTACGAGTTCAACAACGAGTTCCGTCAGGAGATGCAGGACGCCGGTCTTGTTATTTCCGGCACCAGCCCCGACGGTCGTCTGGTAGAGACTGTAGAGCTGCCCGGCCGTGACTTCCATTTGGGCGCACAGTTCCACCCGGAGTTCAAGAGCCGTCCGAACCGTGCTCACCCGCTGTTCAAGGCATTCATTGCTGCGGCACTCAAGTTCCGCGCCAGCGAGCAGCGCAGCCTGCTGCACATGTAAACCATAAAAATAAGGTGCTGTCTGTGCGGACAGCACCTTATTTTTTACCCATATAATCCCTGATCCTGCAAGGCATTATTCATAGTGGTCATTTTCCAGATCACACACCACAAACCGGTCCACGATGCGGGCCATCCCGTGGAACATCTGTTCCGTAAGTTCCTTGCGGCGCTGTAGCTCTATCCGTTCCGCTTCCGCTTTTTGCAGAGAACTCCCGGTGGCTTTGTTCTATCCTTGATTTCCGATCAGCACCACGGCCACATCGTTGACATTCGTGCCGGTCGCGCCGGTGATGATGAGCCCATCCACCGCCTTGAGGGCATGGTAGGCATCGTTGTTCTGCAGCACATCGTACACCTTCAGCTGGTTCTGCGCCAGTGCCGCGGCCGTGCTGCCGTCCACATAGCCGCCCGCAGCATCGGTTGGGCCGTCGGTGCCATCGCTGCCCACCGAAAAGACCGCTGCATCCAGCCCGGCGATCATTGGTGCTGCAGCAAGGGCCAGCTCCTGATTGCGCCCGCCCAGACCTGTTCCGGTCAGATGGACGACCGTCTCACCGCCTGCAAGAAAGGCCAGCTTTTTTCCCTGCCCCGCGTGGGTGCGGGCTATGGAACCAAGGAAGCTGCCAGCCTCCCGCGCTTCACAGCAGAGCCTGTCGGTCAAGATCACCGGCTCATAGCCCAGCTCCCGGCAGGCGCTGGCTGCTGCGCTGCACAGCTCCCGCACGCTGCCGGTGATTTGCGTGGCAACACGGTCCAGCACCTTTGGAGTCTCCTGTGCCAGCAGAGCCTTGGCCTGTGCCGAAAGCTGCAGGTGATATTTTTCCGCAATGGCAAGGGCCTGTGCACAGGTGGAGGTATCCGGCACCGCCGGGCCGCTGGCGATCATATCCAGCGGGTCCCCCAGAATATCGCTGAGCACGATGCTGAACACCTGTGCGGGCGCACAGCTCTGTGCAAACCGCCCGCCCTTGACCCCGGACAGGCGCTTGCGAATGGTGTTCATCTCCACGATATCGGCACCGCTGGCAAGCAGCTGGCCCGTGATCTGCTGCAGCTCTGCGCCGGGGATCAGCGGCTTCTCAAACAGTGCACTGCCGCCGCCGGACAGCAGAAACAGCACCGTATCCTCTGCCGTTAAGCCCTGCACCAGTTCCAGCGCTTTCCGGGTGGCGGCAAAGCCATTCTCATCCGGCACGGGGTGCCCGGCTTCGCAGCAGTCCACGCCGGGGATCGTGCCCTTCACGTGGCCGTATTTGGTCACGACCACGCCGCCATCCACCCGGCCAAGAAATTTCACCGCCGCATGGGCCATCTGCCATGCTGCCTTACCGGCAGCCACCAGCAGCACCCTGCCGCCCTGCGGCTGGAAATTTTTCAGCGCGCGGCGCACCGCTTCGTCCGGCAGAACAGCGTTCAGGCTGGCACGGATGATGGCATCTGCATCTCTGCGCAGTGTTTCGTTTTTCAGCATGTCGTTCTCCCCTTTTCCATCACTTCTTGTCCGCGGACAAAAAACACCTGTACAGTCTCTTCCTATGCAGGAAAACGCCGTACAGGTGTTCTGATCTTTTTACTTACTTTGTGCTTGCCGGAGCAACCTCAAAGTCGATCTTGCCCAGGTTCACATCCGCACGCACAATGGTGATCATCATGGTGTCGCCCAGGCTCCAGTTCTTGCCGGAGACGGGGTCGGACAGGCGGATGCCCTCGGTGAGCATGGTACCGGAGGGGGTCAGGCTGGAAGCCGGCACAAAGCCCTCCACGCCATTGTCCAACTCGATGAACAGGCCGCGCTGGGTCACGCCGGAAATGCGGCCCTCGTAGCACTCGCCCAGATGGCGGCGGGCATACTCGGCCTTGTAGCAGTCCTCAGCCTTGCGCTCGATCTGCATTGCAATGATCTCGCGCTCACTGGACTGCTTGCTTGCCTTCTCGGCAAAGTCGCTGTAGCGCAGCACCATGGTATCCTTATCCATGCCCTTGAGCTGGGCGGTCATGATGCGATGGATGGCCAGATCCGGGTAGCGGCGGATGGGGCTGGTGAAGTGAGCGTAGTCCTTCAGCACCAGACCGTAGTGGCCCTTGGGTTTTTCCTCATACACAGCCTTGGACATGCAGCGCAGCATACCGGTATTGATGATCTGCTCATACGGGCCGCCGCGCACACCTTCCAGAATGGCGCTCAGCTCCTTGGGGGTGGGCACATCCTTGGCAAAGTGATCGTTGATGCCGCAGGCCTGCAGCAGAGTGTGCAGACGCTCCAGCTTTTCAGCATTGGGTTCCTCGTGCACACGGTACACGAAGGGGATCTGCTTCACGCGGGCAAAGTGGGCAGCGCACTGGTTGGCCAGCAGCATGAACTCTTCGATCATAGCTTCGCTCTCGCCGGAGGTGCGCTTTTTCACATCGATGCAGTGGCCGTCCTCGTCGAGGATCAGCTTCACCTCGCCGCTCTCGATATCCATGCAGCCGCGCTCCTTGCGCAGGCGGGCACGGTGGCCGTACAGCTCCTTCATGGCGGGCAGCTGGCTGAGCACTTCATGGTACTTGCCCTTCAGCTCGTCGTCAGCACTGCCGGCCAGCAAGGCATTGATCTCGGAGTAAACGCCCTTGACGCGGCTGCGGATGATCGACTTGACAAAGCGGTAATCGATCAGGTTGCCATCCTTATCCAGATGCATCAGGCAGGAGAAGGCCAGACGCAGCACGCCCTCATTCAGGCTGCAGATGCCGTTGGAAAGCTGCTTGGGCAGCATGGGCACCACCTGATCGGCATAGTAGACGCTGGTTGCGCGGTTAAACGCTTCGTTGTCCAGTTCGCTGCCGGGCTTGACATAGTTGGAAACATCTGCAATGTGGACACCCAGCTCAAAGCCGCCCTCCGGGGTCTTGGTCAGGCTGATGGCATCATCGATGTCCTTGGTCTCAGCACTGTCAATGGTGAAGATGGGCAGGGCACGCAGATCCATGCGGCCCTCGGTGTCCTTTTCAGAGACCTCAGCGTTCTCCAGCTTCTTGGCTTCCTCACGAACCTTATCCGGGAAGCGGCTGCGGATATCCTGCGCATAGAGCAGGGCCTTTGCGCAGCGCTTTGCTTCGTCCGAGCTGCCAAACCGCATGGCAACGCCCACGCGGTGATCTTCCTGCCGATTGCCGCGCTGCAGGATCTCCACGGCCACCTTGTCGCCGTCCTTTGCACCGCCCTCGCAATCACGCATCATCTGCATGGAGATGGCCGGGCAGTCGTCCGGCACGAACTTCAGGCGGCCCTCAATGCGGCGAGCAGTGCCCACCAGATCGTTCTTTTCTTCCAGAATGGCCAGGATCTCGCCTTCATCGCTGCCCTCCACACGGGGGTGCTCAAACTTTTCCACAAGCACCATGTCGCCGGGCATGGCACCGCGGGTAAAACGGCCCGGGATAAAGATATCGCTGGTGCCGTCCTCCAGCATGACAAAGGCAAAATTCTTGCCCAGTTTTACCACCTTGCACAGCAGAGCCTTGTCTGCACGGCCGGAGCGCACCGTAAAGAACACGCCCTGACGCTGGCAGATGACCGCCTCGTGCACCAGCTGATCCACAGCCTCCATCACCTTGCGGTCCGAGCCGCGGTCCCCGCCGAATTTGGATTTGAGGTCTTTGACGGTGCACGGCTGATTCTGGATCGCGTGCTCAATTTTATCGCGCATTGCCATAATATTTTTTCTCCTTGCTCTTCCATGGCCGCAGCCTCCAACGTGCCGCAGCGCTGCCAATCGTGGGCCAGCTGCCCCACCCTGCCCGGCGGTCAGACTGCCGCCGACATCCTATCATAACACAGAAAAACAGCCCCGTCCTTTACACGGGGCTGCACGAACCTTGTCAACCTGCCAGACGGCCTGCAAACAGACATGCCAGAATGGCAACCACAAAGAAAACAATACCTGCAATGCGGGTGGTCTTGGCCAGCATCTGATCAGCCGGGGTCAAACGGGCATTGTTTGCGCCGCCCATACTGCCGTTGATAGCACCGGAAAGGCCCTGACCGTGGGTGTGCTGCATGAGAGTGAGGAAAACGATGACGAGCGAAGCGATCAGCAGGATCACACCGCCAACAATTTCGATAACAGACATGGATTGAAACGCTCCTTTATTTTAATTCAACAAAAACTACGCAGAAATACAAATATATAGTAGCATAACAAGCGCAAAAAAGCAAGCAGAAACCGTGCATTTTTATGCCAGAAGGTCCAGCATTGCGCACAGCCGGGCAAAGATGGCGGCGCTGGAATGTTCCGTGCTCACCTGCCCGTCCTGCAGCACCACAATGGTGTAGCGCGGCTGCTGCGCCGGGTAAAACCCTGTGAACCACAAGTTTTTGCGTTCCGTGCCATCCGGTGTGAACTGCCCGGTCTGCGCGGTACCGGTCTTGCCGCCAGCCCCTTCTTCCAGCCAGGCAGCATCCTGTGCGGTGCCCTCTTCCACCACCTGCTGCAGCATTTTACGCAGGAGCGCTGCATTTTCCGCACTCATCACCCGCCTTGACTGCGGATGTGCAAGCGTTTCCAGCGGCGTACCGTCAGTTTCATCCACCGAGCCACACACAAAGAAAGGCGTGCGGTACACCCCGCCGGAAGCAATGGTGTTCATCATGGCGGCGATCTGTACCGGTGATGCCAGCAGACCGCCCTGCCCAAAGCTGAAATTTGCCAGCTGGCCGCTCTGGGCAAGCTCCCCGGCAGACGGCAGCTTTCCGGCATCGGCGTGCAGCGCACCTGCCACCGGCACCTCCTGCCCGAAGCCAAGCTGCCGAGACATCTGCAAAAGCGTCTCTGCCCCCAGCTGCTGCCCCAGCCGGATAAAATAGCCGTTGCAGCTTTTTTCCAGAGCCGCAGTCATGTCTACCGTTCCGTGCGGAACACCGCCTGCGCAGCGGAAGATCTGTCCATCCACCACCACCGCACCGGTGCATTCGTACTCCGGCAGGATGCCCTGCTCCAGCGCTGCCGCAGCCAGCACCGGCTTGAACACTGAACCCACAGCATAGCTTTCCAGTGCGCGGTTCAGGAACGGACTGTCCGGTGCATCCAGACTTGCGGCAAGGTCATCCGGGTCATAGCCCGGTACGCTGACGCTGGCGCGAACCGCAGCAGTGGCCGTGTCCAGAACCAGAATGCAGCCGCTGGTCATGGTGTCTGCGGCCACCGCTTCGGCGGCACGCTGCACCGGGCGGGAGATCGTCAGCTGCACGCCCACCGCACTGCTGTCCTGCCGGGTGAGCTGCGGTGTTTCCCCGGCCCTCAGCCGTCCTTGTGCTGTGACCGCGCACACCAGCGTGTCATGCTCCTTTGTCCCGGCCAGCTGGCTGTCCAGCGCCTTTTCCAGCCCGGCAATGCCGCGGCCTTCTGCATCCAGATAGCCGATCAGATGCTGGCACAGCGGAACTTCTGCGCAGCGCCGTGCCGTTGCAAAGCAGCGTATGCCGCGCCCGGAAAGGTCGCGGTCCACTTCCAGCAGAAACGGTGCAGAGCGGTTGCGGTTCCGGTACAAAAGTGCCTGCCCGGCACTGTCCGTAAATGCATACAGGCGTGTGTAGTTGTTTTCGCCCGGGAAGCAGAGGGCAAGATACCGCGTTTCCAACCCGGTGAGAAGCAGGCCGCTGTGGTCGTAGAAGCTGCCCCGCCGGGCAGGCAGCGAGAGCCGGACCGTGCTCTGCGCTTCGGCCCGGGCAGCATAGGTATGGTTCTCTGCCAGAAAATACAGGCGGCACAAAACTACCGCAAACCCCAGCAGAACAGCTGCATACAACGCCAATACCCGTTTGCCGGACATCTGCTCACCCCTTTTTGATAGAGTGGGCTGCATCTGTGGTTTCTATACAAAAAGAGACGGGGTCTCCGAAGAGATCCCGTCTCCATAAGGTACTTATTGAGTAAGCAATTCCGCTTCATACGTCGAAAATCACAGGTTGCCGGCGATCTGTTCAAAGGCTCTTTCAACCGATTCAAAGCTGCTGTGCGTGTAGACATCCAGCGTCACACTGGCATTGGAGTGTCCCATCAGGTATTGCAGGCTTTTTACATCCAGCCCGGCCTGCTGAACATTGGTGCAGAAGGTGTGTCGCAGCACATGAGGTGTAATGCGCGGAACAGGTTTGCCGTACGCCTTCTCAAACTTTCCCTGTACGCCACGCATGCTACAATAAACAAACAGCGGCCCCGCAGACCTTTTTCAAAGTCTGCGGGGCCTTGTGCTGTGGGGCTATTTTACCTGCACGGTCATGGTTCGGTCACTGCCCGGTAGCCGCGGATGACGCGCCACTTGGCGACACCCTTGTCCGGCTTAAAGCTGCCGTCGGCGCGGGCTTTCAGGTAGCCCTGCTCGATGGCCCACTGGGCGGCTTGGGCCAGCTCCGGGTCGGCCACGTCCGCAAAGGCGGGCAGAGTGGCCGGGGCCGGGCGGCCTGCGGTGTTCCAGAGGAGCATTGCCAGCTCGGCGCGGGTATGGGGCACGGCCACTCCTGCAGGCAGGAGCTGGTCAAGGATGAGCTCCGTGCCCACCTGATAGGCCACGACGCCCGCCGCGCCCACGACTGCGCCGACCGCCAGAAGGGTGCCGAAGCCGTCTCCGCCGTCTGGGCTGCCCTCGCCGCTCTCGGCGGTGCGCCAATGGCCATAGAAGGTCACGTCCCGGGCGAGGTTGCCCACATGGTTCGCGCCCGGGCCCATGTAGTAGGGGCTATCCTCCAAACGGGTGCCGTCTTCGAGGAACCAGCCCTCAAAGAGGCGGGCTTCCTCCTCGCTGCCGGTGATCGCACCGGGGAACTGCATTCCTCCATTCACCGGTTCGTCCCCCGGATGGACGACCCAGTAGACCTTAAAGTCCGTGGGGGCCTGCTCCGGCCGGGCGATCTTCGCCTTCTTACTCTCGTTCATTTTGCCTTCCACCAGATCAAGGCCGTGAGACATGATCAGGCGTCCCAGTTCGAGGGCATAATAATCCTGTTCCTCCGATGCATCCGTTTCCGCCGTGATGACGGTGCCTGCGCCGGAAGCCTCCAACTCGTTTGCCACGACGGCCGAGCCGCCGGCTTTCACATCCAGCGTGCTGTTCGCCACGGTGAGCTTGCCGCACCGAATGCCAAACTGGAAGAAATTGCCTTCCGAGTTCGTGCCTGCAATGGTCACGGTGCTGTTTTGGATGGTGATGTCCTCGTCAGAGCGGCCTGCCCGGATCGCGTCCTCACCAATGTCGCCATCGATATTGCCCGTAAGGGTGAGGGTTGCGTCCTTCAGCGTCAGCGGGCCTTCCGTAAGGATTCCATCGGCGTTGGAAAGGGTGGCTGTGCCGGTAATGGTCAGCATATCCGTCAATTCGGAATCGATGCAGTAGGTAAAATTCGCATCCCCGTCCGGCGTGAGGTACGCATTGTTCAACGTCAGGGTGTGAGTATTCGGGTCATAGGACACCGTGCCGTCGTCCAGCACGTCTTTCTGGTTGGTCTTTTTGACCTGCGTACCTGCTACCCAGAGGTCGTAGGTTTCGCTTTCCTGCTGGTCCGGGTCCACATCCGTCAGCTCCAGATAGGCGTGGTTTGTCTCTTTGACTTCAAAAAAGCTGTCAAGTTTTTCCTGCACGCTGGTGTCGATTTCCGTATAACCCGCGTCATCGTCGGTGTGATACCAGAACCTGCTTACGTCCTTTCCGATGCCCAGCCTACTCAGGCCGAAGTCCATACCGATAGTCGTCACATTCAGGAGCAGGTGGCCGCCGTTGTAGGTCAGATGACCCTGTTCCCCGATGTACTGCTGCGCATGGATCACCAGCTCGCTGCCATGGTTCATGGTAGTGAAATTGGCGATGCCGTATTCTGCATTTGTGATCTTCACCTTGCCATCGATCTGAACGCTTCCCCAGCCGATGCCCGTCTGGAAACCCTTCAGCGTGATTCTAGTATCGGAAGCAATCGTCGTTTTATCGTTTGTAGCGCCTAAAATTCCTTTCGACTGGTTTCCCGCATCGGTATTGGAGAGATCGTATTCTCCCCTTACTATTTCCTTTGCTCCATCAAAGCCGTTGCTTTTCGTTCTGCCCGTCACTTTGCCATTTGCCACCAGCCTCAGATTTTTTTCACTGAGGGCTTCGACCAGCGAAGAATTATACGGGTCCGAAGTTGTATCCAGCGTCACATCTCCGTCAAAGGTCAAAAGACCCCGGTTATAGGATACCGTACCCTGAATGCATTTCTTACTATCGACCGGTCCGTTCCACTCCGGATACAGAAGTACATTTGTCACCCCGCAAGCTGCTCCCATCGTCGAGCTGCCCGCCAGTGCCAGCGGGGCCGCGAGGTTCAGCGCGAGGGCTGCGGAAAGCACCCCGGCGAGGAATTTCTTCCATCTTCGTTTCATTGCAAAAGCCTCCTTTTTTTACCAATTTTGTTGCAGGAAAAAAGCTCCACGGTTCACTTTTAGGATACCGTGGAGCTTTGGTTTTTGCTATTAACCCGGGGTTAGTTTTTGGTTAATTCCGGGGGGCGTTTTTCTGGTACCACTCGGCCAGGCGGGCGCGGCGGGTGCGGGGGTCGCCGCCCATATCCAGCTTTG
>OBYB01001109.1_pt1 | contig 13118 bp, 10 predicted proteins | sample 1538181 | NCBI WGS metagenome assembly OBYB01 (sample SAMEA2580157, study PRJEB22360) | human gut metagenome | biome: human gut; feature: human-associated habitat; material: faeces | place: Denmark | collected 2008/2010 | reverse complement strand
TCTCAATGTCCATCCAGTCGGACACGGCGTGCTTTGCGCTCTGCTTGCCCTTGACAGAGCCTGCCTGATTGATGGCTCCGCCGTACAGCAGCAGCTTTTCGGTCAGCGTCGTTTTGCCGGCGTCGGGGTGGCTGATGATAGCAAACGTCCGGCGGCGCTCGATTTCTTCACGATTTGTCATAAAAGTTTCGTTCTCCTGAGATGCGGCCCCGCGAAGGGCCGGGTGGATATATAAACAAAAATTTGTTTACATGGAAATCTCCTACAGAAAAACCTCTCCGTCAATGCTTCGCATTGCCACCTCTCCTATCGAGGAGAGGCCTTGGCATTCCGTAAAGCTTCATCTCTTCGCCAGAGGCTCCCCTCGGTAGGGGAGCTGTCGAGCGATAGCGAGACTGAGAGGTTAAATTACATACAACGCTTATTTTAACAGAAAATCCACATGGATGCAAGAGCTTTTGCTATTTTTTCAGAACAAGGCAGGGCAGGGGCGCGGTGTCGGCCCAGTTGGCAAAATCGCACACCAGTACGGTATATTTTTCCAGCGGGAGAGCCCGCAGCCAGCCGAGGATGCTCTGCTTTTCGTCCGTGCCGATGACGCGCCCGCTGTAGAGGATGGCGCTGAGCACGCCGCCGCTATCGCTCGGCGGGCCCCGCCGCCGGCGCGCAGCGCCGCGAGGGCGGCTTCCAGCGCAGGGATGCTGCTGTCTGCTGTGGAGAAGACGCTGTGGTCGGCCCCGGGCAGCCAGCCGAAGTTGAACATCACGATGTCCGCCGTGCCGGGCCGGACATACTGTAAGAGGTTCGCGTGGCTGTCGCAGATAAGCTCTGCCGTAAGGCCCTGCTTTTCGAGCCGGGCGCGGGTGGAAGTGATGGCCTCGGGCTGGATGTCGAAGCCCAGCACCCGGCCTTCCGGGCCGACAAGGCGGCAGAGGAACGCCGTGTCGCCGCCGTTGCCGCAGGTGGCGTCGATGCAGAGCTTCGGGTGGGGGAGATGGGCGGCAAGATAGTCCTGCACGAAGCGCACCGCCGTCAAATCGGGGGTGCGGCGGCGGACGAGCCGCCCATCCTCAGGCGCAAAGCCGAATTTCTGCCAGAACAGCCCTTCGCCCTCGTCGGCGGGCAGGGGCGCGGTGAACACCGTCGCAGCTTCCCGGTCATAACCGCCGAACCGGCGCAATATCTCTTTTAACAGGTAGGAGCCGTAGCCTTTCCGCCGCCACTGGGACAGGACGGACAGGGCCGTGATGTCCGCGCCTTTTGGGGTGGGCGTGACGTCGCACCGGCCGATGATGTCGGCCTCTTTATAAAGGGCAAAGCCCGTTTGCGTGGCGCTGATTTTCATAGAAACTCCTTAGGACTTTATTTCACACATTCTTCACTGGGGAAACGATTGATTTTCACAATTAGCAGATAGAATAAAACCGTGCCGGAGAGGAGCGGAAAAGCTCTTCCCCCGGCCGAAGTTGTTTTCATAGCCGGAGAGTGCCGAATGGGCGAGGATTTTTGCCGGCAGGCAAGGCGCTTTCCCGAAGCAATCCTAGGCGGATTGCAAGGGAAAGTAACGCAGAATGCGGGCAAAAAGACCGCTCAGACGGTGCGCAACGGTTATGAAAACAACTTCTAATCCCTCTAATCCCTTAGAAAGGAAGTAATCACGATGGATGAAAACAAATGGGAATATGACTATTCCTCTTCCAATAATCCTGCCGGTGATACCGGCTACCCCAATGTGGGGTCCAGCGGAATGAACACCGCAAATACTGCTTCTGCCTTCAGCGAGAGCACCCAGCCTTCCGGCGGCGCAACGCCGCCCCCCGCAGGCCCGCAGAACACAGCCCCTGCCGCGCCGAAGAAGCCCAAGAAGAATGCAGGCAAGGCTGTAAAGAGCATCGTCGCTCTGGTGCTGGCCGCAGCCATGGGCTTTATGGGCGGCTTTGTGGGCGCACGCTTCGGCGGCAATAACAAGGTCATCATCCAGCAGGTGGAGCGCTCCGACAGCTCTTCGGCAGACTCTGAGAGCGCCGCCGAAGGCACGACTGTTTCCAGCGGCATGACCACCTCACAGGTGGCCAAGACCGTCAGCCCCAGCGTCGTGGTCATCACCACCGAGCAGGTGGTCTACTCCCAGTGGTCCTGGTACGGCCAGAGCCAGGTGGAGAGCGGCGCCGGCAGCGGCGTCATCATCAGCTCGGATGGCTACATCCTCACCTGTGACCATGTCGTGAGCGGCGCGTCCAACATCACCGTCACCATCGGCGACAAGGACTACACCGCCACCGTCGTGGGCGAGGATTCCACCAGCGACATCGCCGTCATCAAGGTCGATGCCGACGGCCTGACCCCCGCCATCGTGGGCGACAGCGACAAGCTGGCCGTGGGCGACAACGTGCTGGCCGTGGGCAACCCGCTGGGTGAGCTGGGCGGCACCGTCACCAGCGGCATCGTCAGCGCCCTGAACCGCAGTGTCTCCATCCAGAGTTCCAGCTCTGTCAACACCATGTCCCTCATTCAGATGGATGCTTCTGTCAGCCCCGGCAACTCCGGCGGCGGCCTGTTCAACATGAACGGCGAGCTGATCGGCATCGTCAACGCAAAGTCTTCCAGCTCTGACGCCGAAGGTCTGGGCTTCGCCATCCCCATCAACGACGCCATCAAGGTGGCGCAGGACCTGCTGGAGAACGGCTACGTCACGGGCCGTCCCTACATGGGCATCACCTATCTGGCTGTCAACGACGCACAGACGGCGGCACAGCTGGGCGTTAACGCCTACGGCATCTACGTCGTGGACGTCGTGTCCGGTGGCCCTGCCGATAAGGCTGGCCTCAAGGCCGGCGACCGCATCGTCAGCATCGACAACACCGAGGTAGCCCAGAAGACCGACCTTGGCACCCTGATGCAGGAGCACTCTGCTGGAGACACCCTGTCCATCACCGTCGCCCGCGACGGCCAGATGCAGACTGTCAGCCTGACGCTGGGCGAAAAGAACGCCTCCAACAGCGGAAATGGCACCAACGGCGCATCTCGTCAGGAGAAGTCTGCCGAGTCTGCACCTCAGCAGAACCCGCAGGGCTAAATCAGGACATTACTGGGTGGCTCGCCGCGCAAAGCGGCGGGCCGCTTTTTGTTATACCTGGCCGAAAATCGTTGCACTGTATGGCAGCAGTGTCACTTCGCCGCCGCAGACCCGGCTGGGGCCTTTCCAGAGCGCAGACGATACGCCGTCGCTCAGCAATTTCCACTGGCCGTCGGGCAGGTGGACCCGTTTTTCTTCTTCCGTGGGATTGTAAAAGACGCAGAGCGCCCGCCATGCCGCGCCGTCGCCGGGTGCGGCGGGCAAAGTCCAGCCCACGAGGGGCTGCTCCAGCGAGAAAAACTTGATGGCCGCCGGGCTGGCTGCGTCCGAGGCGCTCAGGCGGGGGAACTGCGCCCGCAGGCCCAACAGGCCCCGGTAATAGTCCACAAGACCGTGGAACTGCGCGGCCCGCTTCCAGTCCAGACGGTTGAGGGAGGGCGAAGAGCGGTAGGTGTTGCCCTGACCTTTTTTGGTGCGGGCGAACTCCTCGCCGGCCTGCAGGAAGGGCATCCCCATGCAGGTGAGATAGATGCCCGCCGCCAGCCGGTTCTGGGCCAGCGCCGCCGAGTCGGCGGCAGTGTACTCGGGACGGGCGTACCGGACGAGCATGAGTTTATCCCAGAGAGTGAAATTGTCGTGGGCAGAGACATAGCTGACGATTTGGGAGGGCGAATGGGCGGGCAGTTTGTCGCTGCGGCACCACGCGGCCACGGCCCCGCCGATGTCCCAGAAGCTGCCCGGTCTGCCCTCGACGTAACCCGGCTCCCGGGCGTCAAAACAGCCGCCCTTGATGACGTCGCGGGTGTTGTCGCAGAAGATGCCGATGCGCTCGGACAGCATGGCGAGGTTCGCCTTGTTGGCCTCGTACCGGTGGAGCTGGCTCCCGCCGCCCTGCCACGGCTCACCGTACATCAGGATGCTTCTGCCGCCCGGCAGAGCGTCCAGCGCGGCCCGCAGTTCGTTCATGGTGTCCACGTCATAGAGGCCCATGAGGTCGAAGCGGAAGCCGTCGATGTGATATTCCTGCGCCCAGTAGAGCACCGAGTCGATGAGGTATTTCCGGGCCATGGGCCGCTCGCTGGCAAACTCGTTGCCGCAGCCGCTGCCGTTGGAGAAGCTGCCGTCTGGGTTCTGCCGGAAGAAATAATAAGGCACCGTGCTGTTCAGCGGGTTCTCATTGCGGTACATATGATTGTACACCACGTCCATGATGACGCCGATGCCCGCCGCGTGGAGAGAAGCGATCATCTCCTTGCACTCCCGTACCCGGACTTCGCCTTTCGCGGGGTCGGTGGAGTAGCTGCCCTCGGGGACGTTGTAGTTGGTGGGGTCGTAGCCCCAGTTGTACTGCCGGGTGAGGGGGCGGCTCTCGTCCACACTGCCGAAGTCGAAGATGGGCATCAGCTGCACATAGCCCACTCCCAGCCGCTTGAGGTAGTCGAGGCAGGTGGGGAAGGTGCCGGCGGAAGAAAGGGTGGTCCCCTTCTGGGTAAAGGCCATAAATTTGCCCCGCCATGCATTCCGAACGCCGCAGGCCGGGTCTTGCGAGAAGTCACGGACGCTGACCTCCCACACCGTCCGGCGGGAGGCCGGGACGATGACCCGGTGGTCGTGGCTCCAGTCGGGCGGGTCGATGCGGGGCGCGTCTAAAATCATGCTCCGCAGGCCGTTGACGCCTGCCGTCCGGGCGTAGGGGTCGCCCGTCTCGTATGCTGTGCCGTCCACCTCGACGGTAAAGGTATAGTAATGTCCGTGCTGGTCGCCGGGCAGATAGACCGACCAGACGCCCTGCCCGTTCTGTTCCAGCGGCAGGGTCCCCATGCAGGCCCCGCCGTCGCCCCGGCGGTAGAGGTTGACCGATACCTTCTGCGCCGTGGGCGCCCAGAGCCGGAGCCGGGTGCCGGAGGGGTTATATTCCGGCCCCAGCGGGCCGCTGTAGCTTGTCTGCCGTGCAAAGGCGCTGCTCTCAAACAGCGTTTTCCACTCTGCGGGCGTTTTCATTTCGTTCCATTCCCTTCGCATATCAAATCAATATAAAATTAGTGTACCCGCCTGCCCGTGGATTTTCAAGACTTTTCTTGCAAAAGGGGGCAAAGTACACTATACTGGGAAAAAACGCAGGACGGAGGCAGGCAGATGGCATACACCGACGATTGGGAGAACTTGATGAACGGAGTGTTCGGCCCGGGAGGAAAACTGCGCTTTGATACGCAGAAAACGCCGCCGGAAAAGCCCGGCCTGCCCGATATGAACGCAGCCCTGCTCGAGCAGCAGAAAAAGCTGGACGAAATGCTGAAAAAACAGAACGCCGAGCTGCGCAGAGACACCACACAGGAGGCGCTGGCCCAGAGCCGGAAGATGCTCGAGGATATGGAGGCCGACGGCCTGCTGGCCAAAGGCACCACCGAAGTCAGACAGGAGCATCTGGGCAGCTTTGAAGGGCTGGCCGCTGAGGTGAAAAAGACGGTGCTGGGGCAGGACGCCTTCGTGGACGGCGTCGTGCGGGCGATGCGCCGGCCTTTCGTGCTGGGGACGGAGGCCCCCACGGCCCGGAACGTCATCCTGCTCTGCGGTGCGCCCGGCACGGGGCGGCATTTCACTCTGACGGAGACGGCCCGCTGCATGGCCGTCCGGGGTCTTTTGCAGAGCGATAAGCTGGCCGTTATGGATCTGGCGCTTTACCCCAACTCAGGGGCTGAAAAGCTCTTTTTGCAGGATCTGTATGCCGCCCTCCACGCGCCGGGCGAGATCCTGGTCTTTGAGCACTACGAGAGCTGCTACCCGGGCTTTTTGAGGACGCTGGCAGACCTCGCCGTCAAGGGCAGTGCGCCCCTGTCCAGCCGGTATCTTGTCAACAAGGAGGGCATCCTCGTGGACGCCGGAACGGCGCTTGCCCCCGGGGCTGTGAGCCGCATCACCCCCTGCGGCAAGTACCTCGTTTTCTTCTCCCAGAAGGGCCGGGAGGCGCTGGCTGACAAGTTCGGTGCGGCCTTCGTCTCGGCGCTGGGCGATGTCTGTGAGACCAGCGCCTTTGCGCGGGAAGCCCTCGCCGCGCTGGCAGCCCAGCAGCTCAACGCGCTGGCCGCAAAAGTGAAGACCCGCCTCGGCCTGACTCTGTCGGCGGGCGCGGATGTGCGGGACTATGTGGCGGCCCAGTGCAGCCCGAAGCAGGGTGCGGAGGGGCTGACCGCCTGCTGCGATAAGATATTCCGCGCTCTGAGCGAATACTGTCTGCAAACAGATGCCGCGCTTACCGGAACGATCACACTGACTGCCCGGGAGGACGGCCTGGACTTTGCCCTCAACGACGCCGGACCCCAGAAGCTCTTCGACCTGCTGCCCGCCGCCTATACCGGCGCAGTGGAAGAAATCAGGAAAGAGCTGAACGACCTCGTGGGCCTTGCACCGGTGAAGGAATACGTCTTCGGTCTTGCCGATAACATTCAGGTGCAGCAGCGCCGTGCGGCGGCGGGCCTCAAGACCGCCAGCCTCTCGATGCACATGATCTTCACCGGCAACCCCGGCACCGGCAAGACCACCATCGCCCGGCTCGTGGCAAAGTACCTCAAAGCCATCGGCGCCCTCAAGGGCGGGCAGCTGGTGGAGGTGAGCCGGGGAGACCTCGTGGGCCGCTACACCGGCCACACCGCCCCCCTGACCAACAGCGTCATCCAGAGCGCGCTGGGCGGCGTCCTTTTCATCGACGAGGCCTACAGCCTCTACCGGGGCGAGCAGGACAGCTTCGGTCTCGAGGCCATCGACACGCTGGTGAAGGGGATGGAAGACCACCGCGACGAGCTGGTGGTCATCCTTGCGGGCTACACCAGGGAGATGGAGACGTTCCTGACCGCCAACAGCGGCCTTGCCAGCCGCTTCCCGAACAAGATAGAGTTCCCGGACTACACCGCCGATGAGCTGCTGAACATCACGAACGTGCTGGCAAGGGGCAAGGGCTACAGGCTGGCCGAGAGCTGCACGGAACCGCTGCGGGGCTACTACGAGCGCCGGCAGGCAGAGGACGCCCGCACGGCGGGCAACGGACGTCTCGCCCGCAACACGCTGGAAAAGGCCATCTTCAACCAGAGCCGCCGCCTCGTGGCAGAGCCTGCGGCGGAGCTGGATGTCATCCTGCCCAGTGATCTGGAGCTCTGATGATAAAAACAAACGCTGGCACGAGCGTGCCAGCGTTTGTTTTTTACAGATTTTCCATCCGCAGCAGGTAGTAGAGCACCTCGATAAGGACGTTCGGCGAGAGCAGCGATGCCGCATGGCTGCCCTCGATGAGCCGCTGTTCGCGGTTGGAAGCCGTCATCACATAGTCGGCCAGCTGGGCCAGCGGGCCGTGGCTGTCGCAGGTGATGAGCAGCACCGGTACATTCCGCCCTTTGGCGGCAGCGGACACCTCTTCCAGCCTGGCGCTCTGCCCGGAGGCCGAGAGCACGATGAGGATGTCTTTGGGGGTCAGCGTCTGAGCAAAGGCAAGGTTCTTCTCGTGGACTGCGCTGGAAACGCACCGCTTGCCCAGGTGGCTGAACCGGATGGAGGCATCGAAGGCCACCGGCAGGCCGCCGCCCTCAGAGACCACCTCCATGACCTCGCAGCTGCGTAGCAGAGAGAGGATCTGCCGCAGCTGGCGGGTATCAATGGCCTGAATGGTGGCCCGCAGCTCCTCTTCGCGGTTTGCCAGAATGTTCAGAAGTGCCTGATGCAGCTCGTCCTGCCCTTCGTCCCGCATACGCTGGGCTTCCTGCTGCTCCATGGCGTCCCGTGCCAGCGCCAGCTGGAATTTGCGGTAGTTCTCGAATCCCAGTTTGTGGCACAGCCGGGTGATGGTGGCCTCGGACGAACAGCTCAGCCGGGCCAGTTCTGCTGACGTACACATCGACGCCCGCTTTACATCTGCAAGGATGCAGTCCGCAATGCGCCTCTCGGCGCTGTAAAGCTGGATGCCGGAACATAGCAGAGTTACTACGCTTCCGGGGGCTTCGCACATAAGTGATCCCTCCTCGCATTATGCGCAAGACACAATTTATTCTTGAGTTCTACTTGAGATTGTAGCAGTTTGAACGAAGAAAATCAATTCAAATTCCCATAAATTTTCAGTGTTGACGGAAATTGACTTTTTCTGCCGATTTTTGTATCCTGCACGGTTTTGCCGCAGGAAGCGCAAAAAATGCCCCTCCGCAGAGTGCGGAGAGGCATCGGGAACCAAATATTCAGCGCAGCTTAGTGCAGAAAGGCGTTTCAGCAGCCTTCCTTCTCAGCCAGCTTGCGGCCCATCAGCACGCCCATGACGGAGGCCATCATCAGGCCGCGGGTCCAGCCGGAAGAGTCGCCGAGGCAGTGCAGGCCCTTGATGTTGGTGTCGAGGTTCGAGTCCATCTTGACCTTGTTGGAGTAGAACTTCAGCTCAGGGCTGTACAGCAGGGTCTCGTTGGCGGCGAAGCCGGGGACGACCATGTCCAGCATCTTGATGAACTCGATGATGTTGGTCATGGCGCGGTAGGGCATGGCGGCGGTGATGTCGCCGGCCACGGCGTCCTTCAGGGTGGGCTTGACGTTGGACTGGGCCAGCTCCTTCGCCCAGGTGCGCTTGCCGTCGAGGATGTCGCCGTAGCGCTGCACCATGATGTGGCCTGCGCCCAGCATATTGGTCAGCTCGCCCACCTTCTGGGCGTAGGCGATGGGCTGGTTGAAGGGCTCGGTGAAGTTGTGGGAGACGAGGATGGCGAGGTTGGTGTTTTCGCTCTTCTTCTCCTTGAAGCTGTGGCCATTGACCACGGCCAGGTCGTTGTCATAGTTCTCCTGTGCCACGAAGCCGCCGGGGTTCTGGCAGAAGGTGCGGACCTTGTTCTTCCAGGGCTTCGGGTAGCCGATGAGCTTGGACTCATACAGCACCTTGTTCACCTTTTCCATGACCTCGTTGCGGCACTCGACGCGGACACCGATGTCCACGGTGCCGGGCTTGTGGGCGATATGGTGCTCTGCACAAATTTTCTCAAGCCAGTCTGCGCCGCGGCGGCCGGTGCCGATGACCACGGTGTCGCCGTAGACGGCGCGGGGCTCCCCGTTGCCCTGACGCAGCAGCACGCCCTTGCACTCCTCGTCTTCGAGGATGATGTTCTCGCACTCGGTGGAGAAGAGCATCTCCACGCCGTTGTCAGCCAGATAGTTCTGGATGGCGAGATAGAGCTGCTGTGCCTTCTCGGTGCCGAGATGGCGGATGGGGCAGTCCACCAGCTTCAGACCGGCGTGGATGGCGTTCTTGCGGATCTCCTTGATGTCCTCGCCGGTGTAGATGCCCTCCACATGGGGGTCAGCGCCGAACTCGAGGTAGATCTTGTCGGTGTAGTCGATGAGCTCCTGCGCAAATTCTTCGCCGATGAGGCTGGGTAGGTCGCCGCCGACCTCATAGGAGAGGCTCAGCTTGCCGTCGGAGAAGGCGCCTGCACCGGAGAAGCCGGTGGTGATGGCGCAGGTGGGACGGCAGTTGACGCAGTGGCCGATCTCGGCCTTGGGGCAGTGGCGCTTTTCCACCGGCTTGCCTTTTTCCACCAGCAGGATGTGCTTCTTGCTGCCGCGGCGCAGCAGCTCCACAGCGGTGAAGATGCCAGCAGGGCCGGCACCAACGATGATGAGATCGTACTTTTCCATAACTCTTTTTATCCTTTATGTTGAATTGATTTTGGGTTTCGTTTTTCAGCAGAGGGTTAGTCTGCGGTCAGCGTCCTTGCCCTCTCCGTCTGCTCCCGCTGGTCGCATCCACCTCTCCCAAAGGGAGAGGCAAAAATCTTCCGGCAGGCCAGAGGCTCTCCCTTTGGGAGAGCTGTCACCGAAGGTGACTGAGAGGGCAAGCCCGCTAACGTTATTTGTTCTCCTGCTCCACCTCGGCGCTCTCATCCACATAGTCGAGCTCCACAGCGGTGGACTCCACATCTGCGTGGGAGACATCCGGGGCGATGACGCCGTCGCCGTTCAGATCCTGGCCGGTGATGGCTTCCAGCATGGACTGGGTCTCCGGATGCAGCTTTATAAAGCGCCGGACGGCCAGCATGGTGTACAGGGCGCTCAGCAGGTTCAGCGCACCTTCCAGGATGAGGATGAGGCCGATGGCCATCACCAGCGTCTCCATGGTGCCGAAGGGGTCCACCACCATCACGATGCCCAGCACGACGCTGAGCACGGCCAGCAGCAGAAAGATCTTCCAGCTCGAATACTCGCACCGGCGCAGCTCGAGAGCGTTCTGGATGCGGCCCAGACTGTCAAAGATGACGAACAGGCCGAACACGATGGGCAGCACCCGCACCACCACATCGCTGCGGATGATGAGGAATGCGCCCAGCGCCAGACAGACAAGCCCCGAGATGAGGGTGAGCTGGCTCTGGAACACGCCGCGCTCTACGACAAAATACCGCACCAGCTGCACTGCCGCGCAGGCCAGCACCACGCCGCCCAGCGCATAGCAGACCACGTTGAGGGCCGTGCCAGGCACCATCAGCAGGAAGATGCCCAGCGCCAGATAGAGCAGGCTCATGAGGATAAGGTTCCACTTCAGCTTTTTTGCCATAGAGTTCACGTTCCTTTCAGGTTATACGGCCGCGTCCTGCTTTTCGGAGAGCGGGACGATGACGGTACGGTTGATGCGGGCCATGAAAACGAGGCTCAGCGCAAGGCTGACCACCTCCGCGATGATGAAGGCCCACCAGACCATGTTCACCTCGCCGGTGCGGCTCAGCAGCCATGCAGCGGGGATGAGCACCACCAGCTGACGGCAGATGGAGACGGTCAGGCTGAACACGCCGTTGCCCAGCGCCTGGAACACCGAGCTCAGCACGATGCCGGCACCCGCCAGCAGGAAGTGGGGGCAGATGATGCGCAGCGCCGGGACGCCGATGGCCAGCATGGCGTCGCTGGCGGCGAAGAGACCCAGCAGCTTATCCGGCAGGAACTGGAAGATGCAGAAGCCCACCAGCATGATGCACTCGGCATAGAAGACTGCGAGGCGGATGGTCTTTTTGACCCGCTCCGGCTTCCGTGCGCCGTAGTTGTAGCTGATGATGGGGACCATGCCGTTGTTCATGCCGAAGATGGGCATGAACACGAAGCTCTGCAGCTTGAAGTAGACGCCGAAGACGGCGACAGCCGTGGCCGAGAAGGCCATCAGGATCTGATTCATGAAGAAGGTCATCACGCTGCCCACGCACTGCATGGCGATGCTGGGCAGGCCGACGGTGTAGATGCGGCCGATGGCCTTGGCACTGGGCCGGAAGCCCCGGAAGCTGATCTGGATGTCGGGGTTCTTATTGAGATTAAAGTACAGCGTCATGCCCGCGCCGCAGAACTGGCCGATGACGGTGGCCGCGGCAGCACCGGGGGTGCCGGACCGGGCCTCGCCCCCTCATCGGTCTACTTCAGGCAGCGCCGGTGGTGCCGGACAGGGCCTCGCCGCAGTAGCCGAAGATGAAGATGGGGTCGAGAACGATGTTCACGACAGCGCCCACCAGCTGGCTTATCATGCTCAGATGGGTGCGGCCGGTGGCGGCCAGCAGTTTCTCGCCCATGGTCTGGGTAAAGAGGCCGAGGCTGAGCACGCAGCAGAGCTGCAGATACTGGATGCCCTGCCGGGCGATGTCCATGTCCGAAGTCTGTGCGTAGAAGTAGGGTTTCATGCAGGTGAGGCCGATGACGAGGAAGACGGCGTAGCTGCACAGGGACAGGAAGATGCCGTTCTCGGCGGTCTGATTGGCCCGTTCCTGGTTCTTTTCGCCGAGGCTCTTGGACAGCAGGGCGTTGACGCCCACGCCGGTGCCGACGCCCACGGCGATCATGACGTTCTGCAAAGAGAACGCCAGCGAAACGGCGGTCAGGGCGCTCTCGCTGACGTGGGACACGAAAATCGAGTCCACCACGTTGTAGAGGGCCTGCACCAGCATGGATACCATCATCGGCACGCTGAGCTTGATGAGCAGAGGGTTGATGTCCATGGTACCCATGATGTTTTCCCGCTCACCGGCGGGAGAGGATAAGGGTTGCTTGTTTTCCACGATTTCTCCTTTTGATGTTGATAATTTGAGGATGCAGAGTTCTTCTATGCCGCAAACGTGGGCAGAGCGCAAAAGCACCCCACCCACGCAGCATCATTATTTATTTGCCCCTTCCGGGGCGGCGGGCATCAGCCCTCCATGGCCTTCTCCTTGGCCTCTGCGGCGGCAAGGATCATCTGTACACAGGCGTCATGGCCCAGTGCGGCGTTGATGGCGAGGTCATAGTTGTGGGCATCGCCCCAGCGGTTCTGGGTGTAGTAGTTGTAGTAGGCGGCACGGTTGCGGTCGGTCTTGTCGATCTCGTCCTTGATGCCCTTTTCGTCCTTGGCCTGCAGCATGTTGTTCTCCTTGCCGTAAGCCAGACGCCACTCCTTGGGGGCGTAGACGAAGATGCGCAGCACGTCCTTGCGGTCGCGCAGGACATAGTCGCCGCAGCGGCCCACGATGACGCAGGGGCCTTCGTCGGCCAGCTGCTTGATGATGCGGCTCTGCAGGATGAAGACCTGATCGCCCAGCGGAAGGTCATTGCCCATCGTATACAGGCTGTACAGCAGGCTGTGGGTGTGCCGCTTCTCGCTGGCGGCCACGGCCTCCTCGGACAGTCCGGAATTCTTGGCGGCCATCGTGATCAGTTCCTTGTCGTAGAGCTTGATGCCCAGTGCGCGTGCCACGTCCTTGGCGATGTAGCGTCCGCCGGTGCAGTACTCACGGCCCAAAGTGATGATCGTCTTTGCCATAATATGTTCCTCCCATGTTGATGATTTATTCCAAAAAGCTCTTGGCTGTGCTGCCTCTCAGGAGACAGAAGGCGCGGTGCTTTGGTTTGCTTCCAATAGCGGCAGCGCGGGCGGCGGAGGCGCAGGCAGGCGCACCTCTGCAAACTGCATGGTGCCGGTATGGTCCACGATGTAAACGCTGCACCGCCCGCCTGCGGCGGTCTGCTCGGGCGGGAAACGGAAGCCGCCGGTCCGTGTCCGCTCCATCCGCCGGAAGGTGCG
>OBYB01001086.1_pt1 | contig 13383 bp, 9 predicted proteins | sample 1538181 | NCBI WGS metagenome assembly OBYB01 (sample SAMEA2580157, study PRJEB22360) | human gut metagenome | biome: human gut; feature: human-associated habitat; material: faeces | place: Denmark | collected 2008/2010 | reverse complement strand
TGAAGAACCGACACATCCAGCTCATCGCGCTCGGCGGCGCAATCGGCACGGGCCTGTTCTACGGCTCCAGCGAGTCGATCTCGCTGGCCGGCCCGGCCATCCTGCTCGCCTACCTGATCGGCGGCATCGCCATCTTCATGATCGTGCGCGCGCTGAGCGAGATGTCGGTGGAGGACCCGAAGGCGGGCGCGTTCAGCTACTACGCCACCCGCTACTGGTCCAAGCGCGCGGGGTTCGTCTCCGGCTGGAACTACTGGTTCAACTACATCCTCGTCTCGATGGTGGAGCTGTCCGTGGTCGGCTCGTTCGTCAACTACTGGTTCCCGAACATCCCGCAGTGGGCGTCGGCCGCGTTCTTCCTGGTGGTCATCACCGCCGCCAACCTGATGGGCGTCAGCAAATTCGGCGAGATCGAGTTCTGGTTCGCCATCATCAAGATCGTGGCGGTGCTCGCCATGATCGTCGGCGGCGTGGCGGTCATCGCGTTCAATCTGCCCACCGACTCCGGCGTCCGCGCCAGCTTCGCCAACTGGTTCGCGCTGGACGGCGGATTCCTGCCGAACGGCGTCATGCAGCGCAACGCCGACGGCACCTGGACCGGTCTGCTGATGGCGCTCGTGGTGGTCATGTTCAGCTTCGGCGGCACCGAGCTGATCGGCGTGACCGCCGGCGAGACCGAGGACCCGCGCACCACCATCCCGAAGGCCACCAACGGCGTGATCTGGCGCATCCTGGTGTTCTACATCGTGGCGCTCGGCGTGATCATGGCCGTGGTGCCGTGGAACATGATCGACGGTGCGTCCAGCCCGTTCGTGCAGATCTTCGATTCGATCGGCGTGCATGTGGCCGCCGGGATCCTCAACTTCGTGTGTCTGACCGCCGTGATGAGCGTGTACAACTCGGGCCTGTACGCCAACTCGCGCATGCTGTATTCGCTGGCACGCCAGGGCAACGCGCCCGCCTACCTGGGCCGGCTCAACTTCCACGGCGTACCGGTGGCGGCTGTGCTGACCTCGGCGGCGATCACCGTAATCGCCGTGGTGGTGGTGTTCGTGTGGCCGGAGTTCGCCTTCAACTATCTGATGAGCATCGCCACCATCTCGGCGATCATCAACTGGTCGATGATCATGATCACCGAGATGAAGTTCCGCCGCGTGGTGGCCGCCGGCGGTTCGCCGCACGATTCGGCGCTGGCCGGCAAGAGCGGCCGGGAGGCGCTGGACGCGATCGCGTTCAAGCTGCCGGCGGCCCGCGTGATCCCGTGGGTGGTGCTGGCGTTCCTGGCCATGATCGTGGTGCTGATGTGCTTCTCCGCCAGCTACCGGATCGCCGTGGTGGCGGGCGTGATTTGGCTGGCCGTGCTGCTGGTGGCCTATCAGCTCACGCAGCGGCGCCGCTAGGGGCTCCTCACCACGCCAATGTGGTACGGAACCATCAACCACACGCCTGAACGGTTCTGTACCACAAACACCGGCGATGCAGCCGGCTACATCGCCAGCCGCATCATGGTGGTCACCAGATGCACCGCGGCGATGGCCACCAGCACCACGCCCACAATCCAGATCACCGACTTATAGGTCCGGTCCGGCTGCTCGCCCTTGCACAGCGACAGCCGGACGCCCAACCTCCAGATCCAGTCGGGCTTGAGCAACGTCATCGCCCCCGCCCCGGCGCATAGCACGATGATCACAGCCTCCAACACGATCTCGCCGACACCCATATCGCCTCCGTTTCGTCGCACTCCCCGCCATTATCTCAACGTTGTAAACCGTTGACAACCCCGCATCAACCGGTGCCATCCACGAGCCCACCGCCTTATACCCAACAATCACAAATCCGTAACCCCGGCAACCTCACATCGCGCGCGCCGAACGCCATGGCATGCGGATAATGGATGGTGATGAAAACATCCGCCACGCCACAATCACGCGGTTGTGCCAACCACGGTCGCGCCAACTGCAGTCGCGCCGGCCACAGTCGCACCAACCGCGGTTGTGCCGAACACGGCCGTTCAAAGGAGACACGCATGTTCATCCCCCGCCACTACGAGGACCCCCACACCCTGCATGTCGGCACCATGCCGAACAGGGCCTACTTCATCCCCGCCTCCACGCGCACCGACACCGTCGGCGAGCGCCGTGCGGATTCCGACCGGTTCACGCTGCTGAACGGGGATTGGATGTTCCGCTATTACGCCAGCATCTACGATCTGGACGCGGAGGTCTCGCGTCGGCATCAGGCCGGTCTGCCCGCGTTCCATGACCGCGGGTTCATCGACTCGCTGGGCGTATCAGACGAGCCGCGGCCGGACGAGCTGCGCGCCGCGGGGTATTCGTCGATTCCGGTGCCGTCGGTCTGGCAGAACCATGGGGTCGACCGGCATCAGTACACGAATGTGAACTATCCGTTCCCGCTCGATCCGCCGTATGTGCCGCAGGACAATCCGTGCGGCGTGTACCTGCATACGTTCGAGCATCGCCGTGATGCCGCCGCGCCGAGGTCGTTCCTGAATTTCGAGGGTGTGGATTCCTGCTTCTACGTGTGGCTCAACGGCGTGTTCGTCGGGTATTCGCAGGTCTCGCACGCCACGAGCGAGTTCGATGTGACCGACGTGTTGGCGGACGGCGCGAATACGTTGGCGGTGCTGGTGCTCAAGTGGTGCGACGGTAGCTACCTGGAGGATCAGGACAAGTTCCGCATGAGCGGCATCTTCCGCGACGTCTACCTGCTGGATCGCCCCGCCGCCGCGATCCGCGACTATGCGGTGGGCACCGAGATCGATTGGCGCGAGACAGCGCAGGATGGTGCGGTGCCGGAGGCCGGCCATGCGACGGTGCGCATCGCGTTCGACTTCCTGGACGGCGCGACCACGCCGGCGACGGTGACGTTGCTCAACGAGTACAACGAGACGCTGGCCAAGGTCCAGGCCGAGCCGACGGATGCGGCGGACTCCCCCGCTCCCGCGCGGCCGACCGCGGACGGCGACGACACCGACTATGCGGGTTCCGATTTCGTTGCGCGCGCGACCGCCACGTTCATCGTCGACGACCCGCACCTGTGGAGCGCGGAGACCCCGTACCTGTACACGGTTGCGATCGAGACGGCCGGCGAGACGATTGTGGACCATATCGGCATCCGCGAGATCTCGACCGAGGGCGGTGTGCTGCGGGTGAACCGGCAACGGGTCACGCTGCACGGCGTGAACCGGCACGACTCGGATCCAGTGACCGGCCCGGTGATCGCGCAGGAGCAGATCATGCGGGATCTGAAGCTGATGAAGGAGCATAACGTCAACGCGATCCGCACCAGCCATTACCCGAACGCGCCGTACTTCTACGACCTGTATGACCGGCTGGGCTTCTACGTGGTCGGCGAGGCGGACGACGAAAGCCATGGCGCGTCGTGCGTGGTCGCGCCGGATATGTCGGAGCGGGCCGCGCTCGAACGTTGGAACCGGATGATCTCCGACAATCCGGAGTTCACGGGCGCCACCGTGGACCGTGCGCGCCGCTGCGTGGAGCGGGACAAGAACCGGCCGTCGATCATCATGTGGTCGATGGGCAACGAGTGCGCGTACGGCTGCACGTTCGAGGCGGCGCTGGCGTGGACGAAGCGCTTCGACCCCTCGCGGCCGACCCACTACGAGTCGGCGCGCTACGTGGCCGACGGCAAGACCTACGACTTCTCGAATCTGGACGTGCACAGCCGCATGTACCCCACGTTGGAGTCAATCGAACGGTACTTCTCCGACGAGGGACCGCAGGGCGACGGGTCGAACGGCGACGACGGCGCGAACGGCACCAGGCCGTACGTGCTGTGCGAGTTCTGCCATGCGATGGGCAACGGCCCGGGCGATCTGGAGGATTACTTCGAGCTGATCCAGCGGTACGACGGGCTGGCCGGCGGGTTCATCTGGGAGTGGTGCGACCATGCGATCGACCGGGGCACCGCGCCCGACGGCCGCCGCGTATACGCGTACGGCGGCGACTCGGGCGAGTACCCGCATGACGGCAACTTCTGCATGGACGGACTGGTCTACCCGGACCGCACGCCGCACACGGGCCTCAAGGAGTTCAAGAACGTGTACCGCCCGGCCCGCGTGACGGCCTTCGATCAGACGTCCGGCACGCTGACGCTGCGTAATTATATGGATTTCACGGATCTGGCCCGGTACATGACGATGCATGTGGAGCTGATGTGCGACGGTGAGCCGATCTGGATGTCCACGCCGCGCGTGCCGTCGATCCCGCCGCATGGCGAGGCCGACGTGGCGGTGCCGCGTCTGGTCGACGCGATACCGGACGAGGGCAAGGCCACGCTGGTGGTGCGCTATTCGCTGAAGGCGGCGGACGAGCTGCTGCCGGCCGGGTTCGACCTCGGATTCGACGAGGTGCCGGTTGAGACGTCCGACCCGCGCAACCAGACGGTGGTCCGGGCGGCGAACGCGGCGGGCAAGGCCAACACCATGCAGCCGACGGTTGCAGAGCGCGGGGCGACGCTGGTGATCGAGAACGCGCGGTTCCGTTATGTGCTCGACCGGCGCACCGGATTGTTCGACACGATGACGGTCGGCAACCACAGCCTGCTCGACGCGCCGATGAGCATCGACATCTGGCGCGCCCCGACCGACAACGACCAGTATGTCAAGGCGCAGTGGTTCGCCGCCCGGTACGACCATGCCGCGACCCGCGCCTACGACATGACGTGGTCCGCGGACGGCGGCGTGGCGCGCGTCTCCGTGACGATGGGCGTGGTGGCACCGGTGGTGCAGCGGATCGCCACGGTCAAGGCCGTGTGGACGATCACCTCGGACGGTTCGGTGGATCTGCGCATGACCGTGGAGCGTGACACGCGCATGCCGTTCCTGCCGCGGTTCGGTCTGCGGATGCTGTTGCCGCGGACGATGGACCGGGTGAGCTACTGCGGCCTGGGCCCGCTGGAAAGCTATGTGGACAAGCGCCGCGCCAGCTGGCACGGCGTGTTCTCCGGCACCCCGCAGACCCTGTTCGAGCCGTATATCAAGCCGCAGGAGAACGGCAACCACCACGATTGCGACTGGGCGCGCGTGGCCGGCGACGGGATCGCACTCGGCGTGTACGGGGCGCAGCCCTTCGACTTCCAGGCATTGCCGTACACGGCCGAGGAGATGACCGCCAAGGCGCATAACCACGAGCTGGAGCCGTGCGGTTCCACCGTGGTGTGTGTGGATGTCATGCAGAGCGGCATCGGATCGAACAGCTGCGGTCCCGAGCTGCAGGCCAAGTACCGGCTGGACGCGGAGCGGCTCACGTTCAACGTGCTGCTGCGCCCGGAGATTGGCTGAACCGCGACTGCGGAGCGCGTCTGGCTGAGCCCGCGCACGTAAAGAAGCCCTTATGATGCAGAATCACGAAGCCACTGCGCCAAATGGACCACTTCCAAGCTCATTACTGGCCCATTTGATGCAGGATTACAAGCCCACTGCATCATAAGGGCTTCTTCATGCTCCACATCTGGCCCATATGTCACAGGATTGCGGTGCCACTGCGCCGAAAGGGCTTCTTCGGGCCTCCCATCTCACCCTTTTGATGCAGGAGCACTGAGCTTGTGAGACAGAAGGACCTTGTGTGGTTCCATCTACCGCGCCGGAAACAGGCGGCGTCGTCGTCATTCACGATATCTGTCACCGCATTGTCCTTTAAGCTACACTTATCCGGATATCTGTTGCTTAGCGAGGTTGCAAGCAACGGATATTCAACAATCGCAAGGCCATTACCCGGTCCGCCACCGTTCGAGCATACGCAAGGTCCCTTTGGCGCATGAGCAGCCAAAGGGACCACGAGAACAACGGTTACGACCCCTTATGATGCGGGAGATCATGGTTGCTCAACACCGAAATGGCGGTAAAACCAGATACCTCGATGTCCGTCAGTCCGGCTCGAACCAGTCCTGGCGGACATCGCCATCGGCCCGTGCGGTATCGGTCGTATCTCGGCAGCCCATCGATATAGTGGAAGGGACGATTATCACGCAGCAAGGAGGTACACCGATGGCACGCTCCACCATTCAGGACGTCGCCAGGCTCGCGGGGGTCTCCGAGGCCACCGTCTCCCGGGCCCTACGCGGACTGAGCAACGTAGCGCCCGCCACCAGGGAACGCGTGGAGGCCGCGGCGGCCGAACTGCGGTTCACCTTGTCGAAGAGCGCATCATCGCTTGCCTCCGGTAAGACGCACCGCATCCTGCTGCTCGTCTCCGGCGGGCTCAACAATTGGTTCAACTCGTCGGTCCTGCAAGGGGCGTTCGAAACCCTCTCCCCCGAAGGATACGACATCGTCCCCTCGTTCGTCACCAACCGTGCCGAACTCTCCCGACTCATCGAGACACTGCCCAGCAATCGTGACGTCGACGCCATCATCGTCACCTCGTTCACGCTCGACGCCGCGTTCCGCGCCGCGCTCGCCTCGCTGGACATGCCGCTCGTCGGTATCAACAACCCGGATATCGAGGGACTGGATGCCTCCGTGCGTATCGACGACCTCGAAGGCATGCGTCAGGCCGTCCAGCTCCTGCACTCGCTCGGGCACGAGCGGCTGGCCTACATCGGCAATCTCATCCCGCCCGATCTGGACTACAGCACCGATCTGCGCGGCGAAGGATTCCACAAGACCGCCCTGGAACTCGGGTATGACGAGGGGAACCTCTACATCTCGCCGCCGGATGAGGCCAACCAGTTCCGGCCGACTCCCGAAATCGCCCGGCGCAACGTGGCCGCATTGCTCGCCGCGCCACAGCGACCCACCGGTGTATGCGTGCAGACCGACGAGATGGCGGCGCATATCCTCAACGAGCTGCGCCGGCAGCATGTGCGCGTGCCCGAACAGATGTCGCTCATCGGCTTCGACGACAACCAGCTCGCCCGGATCCAGGACATGACCACCATCCATCAGGATCCGGTGATGCTGGGGCGCGAGGCGTCACGCCTCGTCCTGGATCTGCTGCAGGGCAGGCCTGTGGACGAGCCGCATATCATCGTGCCGACCACGCCCGTGCTGCGCGGTACCACCGGCGTGCCGACGGACCGCGGCTGATTGCCACACAACATCCGGCCATCAGCCCCTTCGCCGCCAGATGCCAGCAGTGCCATCATATGATTCCGGCAGCATGGCGTTCTCCGCAATCCTGCCCAGGTTCACCTATCATGCAACTTCGGGATATTGACCCCGGGTGTCACCTTCAACGCCGACCATACGCTGCGCACGAACAGCACGGCCAGATACGCCACGAACAGGTTCGCGCCCATGCGCGGCGTAATCATGCCGGCGAGCATTGTGCCCAACGGCGCCGTCACGGCAGGGGCCCCCCCCCCGAACACCATTCAGCTGCCACACCGATGATCAGACCATGCTTGAGATACACCAGGCCGCGCTTCCAATTCGCCGCCGTGCCGGCGATCGCGCTCGGGAACATCGCCAACAACGACGTACCGCGTGCAATCAGGTCGGAAGCCCCGAACAACAGCGACAGCGAAGGCACGGCCACGGCCCCGCCGCCAATGCCCAGCAGACCGGACAGGACGCCGATCACCACGCCCAACGCCACCAGCAGGATGCCCGTCACCACATGCAGATGAATGGCCGAATCACGCAACGGCGTGAACACCACCTGCGAGACGATCACGAACACCAGGAACGCCGCATAGAACCAGCGCAGGAACACCTCGGGCAGCCGCGAGAGCAGCCAGCTGCCGATCTGCGAGCCTGCCACCATGCCGCAGGCCAGCAGCAACGCGGCGATCCAATCCACATCGCCAGCGGTCGCATAGGAGATCACACCGGAGATCGATGTGGGCACAATCGCCGCCAGCGATGTGGCCGCGGCCTGCCGCTGCGTCAGACCGACCAGCACCAGCGCGGGCACGATCACCGTGCCGCCGCCGATGCCGAACAACCCGGACAACAAGCCGGAAACCACACCGACGACCAATAACGTCACCGTAACCCGCACATTGATGTTCCTCATGAGCCCCTCGTTCCTTGCAATCGACTGCCAGTGTACCGCCGAACCTTCGATTCGACCGCTATTCCTCCGGATTATGGCGGCATTGACCGCACGGCACGGAAAAGTAGGTTCGCACTACCTCGACGTTGAAAATCACAGGGTGCTTTTTCCAAGGGGTCTGAAATTAATCCTTGAGGTAGTGCGAACCCCTATTCAGACGCTCAAGAAGTCGACGACCTCTTCAACCGCCTTGTCGCCGTCCGCGCCGTTGATTCCGTGGTCTAGACGCGGATACAGGCTGACCGTGCAGTTGGGCATCATCTCGCCATAGCGGCGCGAAGCCTTGGAATCCACAATGTCGTCGGCAAGCCCGTGGATGGCCAACGAAGGCCCGGTGAATCGGGCCGTCGTCTCATAAATCGGCAGCACCTGGGCGATGCGGAAGTAGTGGCCGCCGACTTCACCGGCACCGGGCACCTTGACGATGTCGGGGATGTGGTCGGGGTCGTACCGCTGCCCCATGCAGGTGCCGGCGAGCGCATCGTCCTTGAGCGTGGCCGCGGGCGCCAACAGGGCCAACCGGTCGATGACGTCATGATACAGTCCGGCGGTCATGCCGGCCACTACGCCACCTTGGGAGTGGCCGAGCAGACGGACGGCGGTCACATCGCCGCGGGAGCGAATGTACCGCAGCACGGCGATGAGATCCTCGATCTCGTTCAGCACGTCCATGTGGGAGAGGTCGCCGTCGCTGCGGCCACGCCCCGGTCCGTCAGACGATCGGCGATCCGTTGGTACAGACTGTCCGGATAGGCGTCCATGCTGCCGCCGAATCCATGGCACAGGATCACGATGGGGCATGGCCGGTCATGGTCGGGTCGTTCGAGCAGAGCGTGCAGACACAGGCCGTCGCGGCTGATGGACAATTCCATGTAGGCCCCTTTCGATGATGGCGAATACGTATGAGGCCGCCAGTCTTGCGACTGGCGGCCTAACTTATGTCATATTAGGCTGGCTCCGGCGGCACGGAAGCCCACAGGGCTTCCTCTACGGCCGCCTCACGTGCAATGACCTGTGAAATTCCCTACGGGAATTTCTGTCATTGCACCTGGGCGCGGGCAATCTTGCCGGTGAAGGAGTTGGCCTCGTCGGCATCCTTGACGCCGTCGTTGTTCCAGGAGAACATGGCGCGCAGCTTCGGGCCGACCTCCTCGATGCGGACGTGCGAGTACTCCTCCTGCAGCTGCTTGAACTTCGGGGCGCCGGCGTCCTGATCCTCGATGAACTCCTTGGCGAAGGAGCCATCCTGGATGCGCTTCAGGTGGTACTCCATGCGCTCACGGACATGCTCGTCGATGCAGGTGTTGACGTAGTCGCCGTACTGGGCGGTGTCGGAGCAGGACCAACGATCCTTGTTCAGGCCGCCTTCGTTCATCAGATCCACGATCATCTTGAGCTCGTGGCAGACCTCGAAGTAGGCGATCTCCGGCTGATAGCCGGCGTCGGTGAGGACCTCGAAGCCCATCTCGACGAGCTTGTTCACGCCGCCGAGCAGCACGTTCTGCTCGCCGAACAGATCGGTTTCGGTCTCCTCCTTGAAGGTGGTCTTGATGGCGCCGGCGCGCAGGGCACCGAGGGCCTTGGCGTAGGCCAGGGTCAGATCCCAGGCGTCGCCGCGCGGATCCTGCTGGACGGCCACGACCACCGGCACGCCACGGCCGGCCGCGTACTCGCGGCGGACGATGTGGCCCGGGCCCTTCGGGGCGACCATGAAGACCGGGTGGTCCTCGGTCGGCTTGATGTAGCCGTAGTGGATGTTGAAGCCGTGCGCGAACGCGATGGCGGCACCCGGCTTGAGGTTCGGCTCGATCTCGTTGGCCCACACCTTGCGCTGGGTCTGATCCGGGGTCAGGATCATGATCACGTCGGCCTCGGCGGCGGCATCGGCCACGGACTTGACGTCCAGGCCCTGCTCCTTGGCGAACTCGACCGACTTGGAGGTCGGGCGGAGGCCGACGACGACGTCGACGCCGGAGTCGCGCAGGTTCAGCGCGTGCGCGTGGCCCTGCGAGCCGTAGCCGATGATCGCGACCTTCTTGCCGTTGAACACGGAAAGATCGCCGTCGTTCTCGTACCAGATCTGTGCTGCCATAATGGCACTCCTTTATGTCACTCAGTGTTGAGTTATGAAACTTGTTTCGTTATGTGGCCGGATGGTGCCCGGCCGCGGGTTGCCCCGCCCTGTCTGGTGCTGAGGATTTTGTCCTCACAAACTGCTGACCATTATTACTCGGAACATCCAGCATGCAAAAACAGGCGTTCCATCTTTCGGGCGCACTCACATTGCAATCCAGAATGCCAACACTCCACCATTGTCACTCATGTTGCAACTCTAAGTAGCAACATACGGAAATATCCTCTATAGTTGCAACTTAGGATTACATGTTGTAGTACTATCAAAACATGAACAGCCTCGAATCAGATGCCTTGACCCCACGTCCACAGTATATGGAACACCTTGCGGCATTCGCCGGCAAACACGTCATCAAAGTCATTACGGGGGTGCGCCGCTGCGGGAAGAGCACTTTGCTGCGTCTGTACCGAGCATGGCTCAAAGACGAATGCCACGTGCCGGATGAGCGTATGGTCGTAATCGACCTCGATCTATTGGAGAACGAAGCGCTGCGCGAGAAACACGCGCTTCACCAGTACGTGCTCGATCGGCTCGTTCCAGGGCAGACGACGTATGTGTTCATCGACGAAGTGCAGCGCTGCTCCGGTTTCGAGGATGCAGTGGAAAGTCTCTACGCCAGACCGGGTACGGACCTGTACGTCACAGGTTCCAATGCGGAGCTCATGTCTCCCGAACTCGGCACTCTTTTATCCGGACGATACGTGGAAATCCCCGTATACACATACTCATTCCACGAATATGCGCAAGCCAGGCACGCTCCCGAAGGATACGAGGCGGCGCTGTTCCCCGAATACATGCGATGGGGAGGATTCCCGGAACTGGCGACGTTGGACTCGCCGTCCGCAAAGAACGCATATCTCGAAGGCATCTATAACACCGTGTTGGTCAAAGACATCGCGGAACGCCACACCGTCAGGGATATGCCGACGCTCATCCGCATCGCTGAATACCTATACGGCAACATCGGTTCGCTGATTTCCACAGCGAAAATCAGCGGCGCACTCATCTCCGGAGGAATCAAGACATCGCGGGCAACCGTCAACAACTACATCGCTCATCTGACGGATGCGCAGTTGTTCTATACAGCGGTACGCCACGACCTGCGCGGCAAGGAACGGCTGACCATGCCGACGAAACATTACGCATCCGATGTGGGATTGCGCAATCATGTAGCGGGCGACAACGCTCTGGATTCCGGGCATGTGCTGGAGAACATCGTCTATCTGGAATTGCGCCGACGCGGCTATAACGTATATGTTGGCATGACACAGGGTGGCGAAGTGGATTTCATTGCGCGTAAGATGCAGGACATCGCCTACATCCAGGTGTCCGAAACCGTTACCGACCCACGAACGCGAGAGCGCGAGCTATCCTCGTTCCGAGGAACACCGGTGGGAACGCCCTGCTATCTGATAACCAACGATACGCTGCCGCCCACCGGTATGGGCGGCGTCCGCCACGTGAACGTTGTGGAATGGCTATTGGGACGAGATACCACGCTTGCCTAGCCGACACGCACCGCCGCATGCGTACCGACTACCGGTCGGGCCGCGGCATCGACCGGATGACCGCCACATACGAAGTCAGGCCGTCAACCCCACGGTTGGCGGCCTGACGCGCTTCACACGCAATGACCTGTGAAATTCCCTGCGGGAATTTCTGTCATTGCACCTGTGCGCGAGCGATCTTGCCGGTGAAGGACTCGGCCTCGTCGGCATCGGCGGCCGGGCCGTTGTTCCAGGAGAACATGGCGCGCAGCTTCGGGCCGACCTCCTCGATCTTCTCGTGGCTGAACTTCTCCTGCAGCTCCTTGAACTTCGGGGCGCCGGCGGCCTGATCATCCATGAACTCCTTGGCGAAGGAGCCGTCCTGGATGCGCTTGAGCTGATAGCGCATGCGGTCCTTGGTGGACTCGTCCACCACGGTGGAGGTGAAGTCGCCGTACTGGGCGGTGTCGGAGCAGGACCAACGGGCCTTGTTCAGACCGCCCTCGTTCATCAGGTCAACCAGCATCTTCAGCTCGTGGCACACCTCGAAGTAGGCAATCTCCGGCTGATAGCCGGCCTCGGTCAGCACCTCGAAGCCCGCCTCGACCAGATGGTTCACGCCGCCCATCAGCACGTCCTGCTCGCCGAACAGATCGGTTTCGGTCTCCTCCGTGAAGGTGGTCTTGATGGCGCCGGCGCGCAGCGCGCCCAGAGCCTTCGCATACGCCAGGGTGATCCCCCAGGCATCACCGCGCGGATCCTGCTCCACGGCCACCACAACCGGCACGCCACGGCCGGCCGCATACTCGCGGCGGACGATATGGCCCGGGCCCTTCGGGGCCACCATGAACACCGGATGATCCTCCGACGGCTTGATGTAGCCGTAGTGGATGTTGAAGCCGTGCGCGAACGCCAGAGCGGCACCCGGCTTCAGGTTCGGCTCCACCTGCTCCTTGTAGACCTTGGCCTGATACTGATCCGGCAGCAGGATCATCACCACATCGGCCTCGGCGACGGCATCCTCGATGGACTTGACCTCAAGGCCCTGCTCCTTGGCGAACTCCACCGACTTGGAGGACGGACGCAGGCCGACGACCACGTCCACACCCGAGTCGCGCAGGTTCAGCGCGTGTGCATGGCCCTGCGAGCCGTAGCCCAGGATCGCGACCTTCTTGCCGCTGAGCACGGACAGATCGCCGTCGTTTTCATACCAGATCGTTGCTGCCATAATTGGCGCTCCTTCTTGATCGTTGTCGCGCCGCCCTCTTTTGCTGGCGGCGTGCCGGGCGCGTTCGGCGTCCGAAACTTGTTATCGCCCGGCATCCGATCAGAGTCGTCCGACGTGATCGGGTGCCACTGTTGCGGCCCGTTCTAGTACCGCAACCGAAATATTGGATGGTGATGTTCGCATACTGACCGACTGCCGTAGGCAGACCGGATGGCTGATGCGGACACCCGGTGGGGGGATTGTCCGAATCGGGGGATTCTTGCGTTTTGACCGGAACGTTACCGCTCGCAACGTAAGAATCTGGGGATTCGGACAAACCCCGTCCGTCACTTGGTGAAATCGACGTCCTTGGTCTCGCGGCAGGTGACCACGGCGATCAGACAGCAGACCGCCATCACGCCCAGGTACAGGCCCACGGACTGCACGCCCCAATTGGCGGCCAGCCAGGTGGCGATGGTCGGCACGAAGGCCGCGCCGACGATGGCGATCGGCCGG
>OBYB01001068.1_pt1 | contig 13524 bp, 11 predicted proteins | sample 1538181 | NCBI WGS metagenome assembly OBYB01 (sample SAMEA2580157, study PRJEB22360) | human gut metagenome | biome: human gut; feature: human-associated habitat; material: faeces | place: Denmark | collected 2008/2010 | reverse complement strand
CTCACGAATTAACGCACTGTTAAACGCTTTTGAAAACGGTCCTTGCATACAAATAATATTTTTCATCTTGAAACCTGCATTTTTACACAGTTCCAGCGCTTCCTCCGACGGCAGTACGCGTGCAAACGCTCTGTCCGCAACAACCGAAAACTTTGCAATTTCCTTTGAACCCGTCGTTATAAGTATGTTTCCTGCTGTTTTTTCAAGGTATTCTGCGGCTGCTTTGATATTTTCAAAATACGTCCCGTCTGCCTGAACGTCCTCACGCACAACCCTTATATACTTCACTTTACACGCTTTTTTTATGTTTTCAGTCACAAATTCGGCGTAAGGATGAGTTGCGTCAATGACCAATCTAACACTGTTTTCGTCAAAAAAATCAGCCATTTCTTCCGCTGTCATTCTTCCGACGCGCACATTTTTCATATCAAGCAATTCCGCACCGTATTCTGTCGCAACGCACACAACGTAACTGACTTTTTGCTCACTCAAAAAGTCTGCGATTTTGTGTCCCTCGTCCGTACCGCCAAACAATACTACATCATACATTTTTATACCCTCTCGGTGTAACCATTTTTCCGCCGATATTTTTCGTCATAGAATTACCGATAAACACAGTCGTAAACATATCCGCGCTGTAATTTCTAAGTTCGGCAAGGCTCATAATCGCATATTCCTCACCGTCACGACCGATATTTTTTGCAACGGCACACACCGTATCACCGTTTTTGTGTTTCAGCATTATGTCACACGCACGCATTAAATAATCGTGACGTTTTTTACTTGACGGATTGTACAGACATATCGCGAAATCAGCCGCCGACGCACATTCAAGACGTTTTTCGATTTTCTCCCAAGGGGTGAGCAAATCGCTAAGGCTTATAACCGCAAAATCGTGTCCCAACGGTGCTCCCACAAGTGCACCGCCGCTAAGCATTGCCGACACGCCTGCCACAACGCTCACTTCAACATTTTCATAGCCTGCCGCAATTTCATACACAAGTGACGCCATACCGTAAACGCCTGCATCACCGCTGCAACAACCTGCACATTTCCTGCCGTCACCCGCCATTTCAACCGCTTTTCTGCAGCGCTCCGCCTCCTGTTTCATCGCCGAAACGAAATATTCTTTTTCAGGAAACAGCTTTTTCACAAGCTCTGCATACACCGTATATCCGACAATCACATCGGCTTTTTCAAGCACATTTCTCGCCTCAAAAGTCATTCCGTCTGCACTTCCTGCGCCTATTCCAACAACATAAATTTTCATTCAAACTTAACCTTTCAAAAAATCAATTTCCGTATTTATTCTTCCGAGTGCCAAAGCCGTACCGTTTAAAGCCGTCTTTTTTTCTGTTATTTTCGCACCGACCGCACAAACCGCTCTTTCGCACACATTGTCGACTCCGACAGTCTTTTTCACAAATTCGGACGCTGTAAATTTCCCCTCAACCGCCGCCAAAGTTTCAGCCGGAAACGTCAAAAGCGGTATATCGAATTTTTCACAAAATTCAACAATGCCCTTTTCATTTTTCTTTATATCCACCGTCGCAACCGCAAAAAGCGAATAAACCGACACTCCGTTCACTTTTAAAAATGCCAATATACTTTCTTCGACAGTTTCGCAGCCTTTTCTGCAACCGATTCCGAGTACAACATTTTTCGGCATTAAATTAAGCGTAATTCTAAACGGCTTTTTATCGTCATCACTTATGCAAATTCCGACTTCATTGCTTTCTTCAAAACAATCGGGAACGTTTTTTAATTCGTAATCGGTATACAATCCGACTTTTTTGTCGTTCAAAATCCGTGACGATATTTCTTTTATAAGTTTAGTGTCCCCGATATGCAAATTATTTCTTACCGCAAATGTGTCGACAGAGAATTTTTTGTTAATATCGGTTGCCGTAGTTATAACCGCCACTCCGCTTGTCAATGCGGCGATTTTCTCCGCCAAATCATTCGCACCGCCTATATGTCCGGACAAAATCGGTATCGCAAAATTGCCTTTTTCATCAACCACCACAACTGCCGGATCTTTGGCTTTATCCTTGACATACGGAGCTATCGAACGCACCGCAATTCCGCACGCGCCGACAAACACAATCGCATTATATTTCTTGAAAACATCTCTGACAAGTGACGAAACATTATTAAATGTTTCCAAGCCGTCAGTCTTATATTTTTCAAAAACGTAGCCCTTTACGTCCATTTCATGCACGAGCATTTTTACGATTTTCGCACCGTTTTCCGTAAAAGCTATTGACGCAATTTTCATTCCGTCACGCCCTTTCTGAATTCGGTTGTAAATGTCTTATCGTAAAGTTTCGACAGTGAATAATCATCGCCGAGAAAATCACCGACTGTTATAAGTGCGGTCTTTTTTATACCGTTTTTCTCTGCCGTTTTATTTAGTGTCCCCACTGTGCAACGCATAACTTTTTCGTCTTTCCATGTAGCCTTGTAAACTATCGCCGCAGGTGTATTTTCACTGTAACCGCCTTTTACAAGTTCAGCCGACAATTCCTTTAATAAACCTGTTGATAAAAATATCACCATTGTCGCATTATGTGACGCGAGCAAATGTATTTTTTCTTTCGGAGGCACGGGAGTTCTGCCCTCCATACGCGTTATTATGACGGTTTGCGATACATCAGGCAACGTATATTCCGCCTTCAAAGCCGCCGCCGCACCGCAAAACGAGCTTACACCGGGGCAAACATCATATTCAATTCCAAGTTTATCAAGCCTGTCCATTTGTTCACGAATTGCACCGTAAACACACGGATCACCCGTATGCAAACGCACAATATTTTTAGTGTCCCCCTGTTTCATCACGTCAATAACTTCATCAAGATTCATTTTCGCACTGTTATAAATTTCAGCACTGTCTTTTGCGTATTCCAAAAGCTCGGGATTCACAAGCGAACCGGCATAAATAATAATATCTGCATTTTCCAAAAGTTTTTTTCCCCGTATAGTTATAAGATCCGCTGCACCGCTGCCCGCTCCAACAAAATGTACCATTTTATATCCTTTCCAAAATACCGTCAACATCAGCAGTTTTTCCGATAATTCCCTGTTTATTCAAAAACATTATTGCACCGATATTGACATCACTTCTGTGCTTTAGGTATTTATCAATTCTTTTCATCAATATATCAATAGTTTTAGTGTCCCCAATGATTTCATAAGCCTCATCGGTCGTCACACAATCGAGAATATCCGCAAAATTATCCACACCGGCCAAAGCCGCACATAACGCAAGCGTTTCCATTCTGCCGTCCGCATATTTTGAATGAGTATTCATAATTCCGCTGCCAAGCTTAACAAGTTTACCCATATGCGAAATTATCAGTATATCCGAAAAACCCAAATCGGACGCATAATCTATCGCGTCACCAATATAATTACTGCACTGAACGGTATTTTTTATACCAAAAGTTTTTTTAGCAAAATCCTCGCCGTAATTGCCCGGCACAAGCACCGCAATACTGTCGCCGGCACTTTTTCGTGTATTGAGTTCAAGAAAAATCGTGTCCAAAAGTGCCTTTTCGCTCATAGGTTCAACAATTCCGCTTGTACCCAAAATCGAAATTCCACCCTCAATACCGAGTCTTGAATTAAACGTCTTTTTCGCGATTTCTTCGCCGTTCGGCACGGAAATAATCACATCAAAACCACCGTCATAATCACCGCAAATCTCATTTATACTGTTTCTAATCATTTGACGCGGAACACTGTTTATCGCGGCATTTCCGACAGGTTGATCAAGTCCGTTACGAGTCCCGCGACCTACGCCCACACCGCCGTCAATTTTTATACCGCCACTGTTTTTTCTGACAGTCGCACAAACAAGTATACCGTTTGTTATGTCGGGATCGTCACCGCTGTACTTTTTAACTGTGCAAGTGACACTGTCACCGTCAATCTGCGTGTCGGTTATGTCAATACTTATGCTCTCACCTTTGGGAAGTGTAATTTGAGTTGTTACTATTTCGTCATTTAACACAGTCATAACCGCCGCTTTTGCCGCCGCCGCGGCACAGCTACCAGTCGTGTAACCTTTCTTTAAAAACCTGTTGCTTTTCATCTGTTTTTCTCCACAAAAAAATCATATACATTATTATATAATGTATATGATTTTCTGTCAATCCAAATTAGAGTTTCTTAACACCAAGTGTTACCTTTTCACCGTTGATGTTCCATTCTTTTGTATTACCGTCGGCAGAATTTGTATCAACTTCATCTGCAAGAGTTTCGTCTTTGATAGTGCTTTCATTATCAGTGATAATCTTAGCAATCTTATCATTACCCTCACAGCTTACTTTGATGTGGTCCATAACCTCAAAATCAGAATCTTTTCTCATTGTCTGAATTTTTGAAATCACTTCACGAACAAATCCTTCTTCGATAAGTTCTTCAGAAAGGTTTGTATCAAGCACAACAGTAATACCGTAATCGCTGTTTGATTCAAAGCCTTCCTTATGAGCCGATTCGATAAGCAAATCTTCTTCTGCAAGCGATTCTTCATTTCCGTCAACAGTAATCTTTAGTGAGCCTGTTTCCTTAAGTTCAGCCATAGCCTTGCTACCGTCAATATTAGCAAGAATTTCTCTTACTGCGTTGATATTCTTACCGAAACGTCTGCCAAGAGTCTTTAACTGCGGCTTAAAGCTATATGCAGTAAATGCGGCAACGTCATCTGTAAATTCAACCTTTTTAACGTTAAGTTCGTCCTCAATAATGTCAATATAGAAATCACTAAGTGCCTCCGGTGCTTTAACGTACATCATACCGATTGGCTGACGGTTCTTAATATTTGCAGTATTACGGCACGCACGACCAAGCACAACTATATCAAGAACTTCTTCCATATCATTTTCAAGTTCTTTATCAATAAGTTTTTCGTCATATTCAGGGAAGTCGCACAAGTGAATACTTTCCGGAGCGGACTTATCAATATTTCTTACAAGATTTTGATAAATATCCTCTGTCATAAACGGAATCATCGGTGCAGCCGCCTTACAAAGCGTTACAAGTGCGGTATAAAGAGTCATATACGCGTTAATCTTATCCTGAGTCATTTCCTTAACCCAGAAACGCGCTCTCGAACGTCTTACATACCAGTTTGAAAGCTCGTCAACAAAGTTATCAAGCACTCTTGCCGTTTCTGTAATCTTGTAATTTGCAAGGTTATCGTCAACTGTCTTAACAAGTGTATTAAGCTTTGACAAAAGCCACTTATCCATTACCGAAAGTTTATCGTATTCAAGAGTATACTTTGTTGCATCAAACTCGTCAATATTCGCATACAATACGAAGAACGCATATGTGTTCCAAAGTGTACCCATAAACTTACGTTGTCCTTCCGAAACCGCACCGTCATGGAAACGATTCGGCAGCCATGGAGCACTGTTTGAATAGAAGTACCAGCGAATTGCGTCCGCGCCGTGCTTTTCAAGTGCGTCAAACGGATCAACCGCATTGCCCTTAGACTTAGACATCTTCTGACCGTTTTCATCCTGAACGTGTCCCAAAACGATTACATTCTTGTACGGTGCTTTATTGAATAGCAAAGTCGATTCCGCAAGAAGTGAATAGAACCAACCTCTTGTCTGGTCAACCGCCTCACTGATAAAGTCAGCAGGGAAGTTTTCTTCAAATATATCCTTATTTTCAAACGGATAGTGCCACTGTGCAAAAGGCATTGCACCCGAGTCAAACCAGCAGTCGATAACTTCAGGAACTCTGTGCATTTCCTTACCGCATTCAGGACACTTAATAGTTACAGCGTCAATAAACGGTCTGTGAAGTTCGATTTCATCAGGACAGTTATCAGACATTGACTTAAGTTCTTCGATAGAACCGATTGCGTGTCTGTGACCGCATTCACATTCCCAAATATTAAGCGGAGTACCCCAATAACGGTTACGGCTTATACCCCAATCCTGTACGTTTTCAAGCCAAGCACCGAAACGTCCTTCACCGATTGTCTTAGGAATCCAATTAACTGTATTGTTATTTTTAATAAGGTCATCCTTAACATCTGTCATCTTGATAAACCAAGTATCACGTGCATAGTAGATAAGCGGTGTATCACATCTCCAACAGAACGGATAGCTGTGTTCAAACTTAGGTGCATTGAACAGCTGTCCTCTTTCTTCAAGATTTATAAGAATTTCTTTATCAACATCTTTACAGAATGTACCTGCCCAAGGTGTTTCCTTAGTCATTTCACCCTTACCGTCAACAAGCTGTACGAAAGGCAAGTCGTACTTTCTGCCGACATTCGCGTCGTCCTCACCGAATGCAGGAGCGATATGAACGATACCTGTACCGTCTGTAAGAGTTACATAACTGTCGCAAGTTACATAATAAGCCTTTTTATCAGGTGTTACGAAATTGAACAACGGCTCATATTCCTTGTATTCAAGGTCAGTACCGACATACTTTTCAACCACTTCATATTCTGTATCAGGGAAGTTTGCCTCAACAAGAGCCTCTGCCAAAATAAACTTTTCGTCACCTACTTTAATTTTTACATATGTTTCAACAGGGTTTACACAAAGTGCAACGTTTGACGGAAGTGTCCAAGGAGTTGTTGTCCAAGCAAGGAAGTATGTGTTTTCCTCACCCTTTACGATAAACTTAGCAGTAGCACTGCGTTCTTTAACGTCCTTGTATCCCTGTGCAACTTCGTGTGAAGAAAGCGGAGTACCGCAACGCGGGCAATACGGAACGATTTTGTGACCTTTATACAAAAGTCCCTTTTCCCAAATTTGCTTTAATGCCCACCATTCAGACTCGATAAAGTTGTTGTCGTAAGTTACATAAGGGTCGTCCATATCAGCCCAAAAGCCGACTGTACCGGAGAAATCTTCCCACATACCCTTGTACTTCCATACACTTTCCTTACATTGCTTGATGAACGGTTCAAGACCGTATTCTTCGATTTGTTCCTTGCCGTCAAGACCAAGTTTCTTTTCAACTTCAAGTTCAACCGGAAGTCCGTGAGTATCCCAACCGGCTTTACGAAGTACCTTGTAGCCTTTCATTGTACGGTAACGCGGAATCATATCCTTGATAACACGCGTTAAAACGTGACCGATATGCGGTTTACCGTTTGCAGTCGGAGGGCCGTCATAGAAAGTATAAACCTCTCCTTCTTTTCTTTCATCAATACTCTTTTGGAAAATGTGATTGTCTTCCCAAAATTTTTCGGTTTTCTTTTCTCTTTCAACAAAATTCAGATTTGGTGAAACCTTGTCGTACATTATATTCATTCCTTTCAAATAAAAAAGCTTTCGTCCTGCATAACAAGACGAAAGCCAAATGCTTCGTTATACCACTCGTCATACTAACATATGCGTTTCCTTTTACGGAGAAAACCCGTCACAGTCTACTCGGCAAAGCCTTTCGGTGTGAAACTCGGAAGTGATATTCAGCCATATTTACTCACCGCCATGCTCTCACCGTCCACAGCTCGCTCTGTGTTTTCAATATGACATACTGTCTTCGTCATCGTCTTTATTGTTTTATTATATTACAAAATATTTTTTTAGTCAACAGTTTTTATTGAAAAATTTCCTGTCTGCCAATGTTTTTAGTCGATATTATCGACCATTTTCATAACATTTGCACAAAGTGACTTAATCTGCATTTTATACTGTTCAATCTCGCCTTTCAGCGAAAGCATTTCTTGATGGCGTTTCATATGTTCATCATCAATCTGACGTGCAAGATAAGACGCGTCAAGCTTTGCTTTACTGATAATTGCATTCGCCTCTGTTTCGGCATTTCTCTTTGCGTCCTCGGCAGCTTGCTTGGCAATGTCAATCGACTTCTGCATTGTGTTTTCCATTTGCTTGTAACGCTCCACAGTTTCGGTCAAAAGTCCGATTTTATCTTTAAGCGTCTGATTTTCTTTACACAAAAGTTCGTAATCCTGTATTACAACGTCAAGAAAATCGTCAACCTCATCACAATTATAGCCCTTGAGTTTCTTTTCAAATTCCTTATTTTGAATATCAATAGGTCTTAGCACAATGCTCCCCCTCCTTACACGAACTTCTCCACAGTTATGTGAAGTCTTCCTTTCCTGGTATTGTTCCCAATATCCTTTAAAATAAATCTTCCGTAATTGCGTATGGATAATAAGTCACCCTCACCGACTTGCTTTGAACGGTCAAGCACTTCCCGGTGATTCAGTTTTACATATCCCGAACTTATTAATTTTTCCGTATTTCCTCTTGATATATTGAGTGTCGCCGCGACTACCGCGTCAAGACGCAATGACGCACATACGCACATTTTTTCGGTCGTTTTCGGTTTAGGCGGTATAAAGTCCGCCATATCAACGATTTTCGTATTAACACCCGCATTTGCAATCTTATTCACGTTTCGTGCAACATATTCCGCTATATCAGACATTACAAACACATATGCGCCCTCATCATCTGTCAAAATATCGCCGGTTTTGCTCCTGTCGATGCCGAGCGACATAAGCGTACCGAGATAATCCCTGTGCGTCAATTTACGAAACTTCGGCACATCAAAACGTATAACGGAAATCGGCACTTCGCTTTCCTCAGACTCCTGCCATTCGGGAAATACGCAAAGCACCTTTCTTTCCGCATTTTCATAACCGCCGAAAAACAACGTATTATATCCGTACGGAATTTGAAATTCGTCCTCAATCACGGCAAGTTCACCGCCGTCAAGGAAATCGGAACATTTCATTTCACAATGCTTATCGCAAAGCGAAAACAAATCGTTTATCCTTGCAATAAGCAACTTATGATTTGTATTCATATCCACCTCATATACAAAAGGGTGGTAATATCCCATACCACCCAGCCGTATTTTGTTTAATTATAAGCAAATCCGAATATCGGATTACATAAAGTTCCAATCCATACCGTTTTTAACGTGTTCTTTCATTGTATCGCCTGTTATATCAATATTTTTCGGAGCGGCAACAAAAATACCCTCTGATACACGTCTGACTTTTCCGTTTACGCCGTAAGCCGCACCGGACATAAAATCAACAATTCTTCTTGCTTCTTCATTGTCAATCTGTCCTACATCAAAAATAACAAGTCTGCCCTCTTTTATTTCATTGGCAACATTTGTCGAATCGTTAATATCAGAAGGTCTCATTATCTTTATTCTTGAAGATGATGTCGGATTGATAGGCACTACCTTTGAGAAAGTCTTTTTCGGAGCAGAGTGCTGCGAACTTCTCTTGACACGCGCGTTTTCTTCGTCTTCTGTCTCTTCCTCATCATAATAGTCGTCATCATAATAATCGTCTTCACTTTCAAAGCCTAAAAAGTGCTTTACTGTGTTTAAAAAACCCATTTGACTGTATCCTTTCATAAATTACTTATTTTGAGAATAATCTCTTGCACCGAATATGGCACTGCCGACACGAACCATATTTGCTCCGCATTCAATGGCAGTTTCAAAATCCCCACTCATACCCATTGATAGGTATACCATATTAACATTATCATATTTTTTTTGCTTTATGTCAACAAAAAGTTGTCGCATGTTGTCAAAATGTAATCTGTTTGTAACAGAATTGTCAGTTTTCGGTGCTATTGTCATCAAACCTTTAACTTTTACGTGCTTTAATTTACCGGCATATTTTAACAAATCTTCAACTTCTTCTTTTGATATACCCGATTTTGTTTCTTCGCCGGAGATATTTACCTGTATCAAAATATCCATATCAAGATTATGTTTTTCCGCCTGCCGTTCGATTGAATCAACCGAATGAATAAGGCAAACCTTATCAATGACATATTTAACCTTGTTTGTCTGTAAATGACCTATAAGATGCCACTTTACAGGCAAAACGCTGTCATACTTGTCCCTTACCTCCTGCGGCTTATTCTCGCCGATGTCCGTTACACCAAGCTTTATAGCCTCGTTCATCATTTCGGCAGGGTGAGTTTTTGTAACGGCAACAAGCGTTATATCTTCACGTTTGCGTCCGCTCCTCTTAGCCGCCGCACTTATTCTCTTTTCAACTTCTTCAAGATTTTCCGCTATACTCACTTTTATCATTCCTTTACCTATCTTTCACCGACAACAATTCTCTCCATCTGTGAAAGTTTATTTTCCGCGTTGTCTGTCGATTCTATTATTGCATATCCGGCGTCCGTATTTGTAAACAAGACATCGCAATAACAGTCATGCTCTCTGTTTTCTTTTATTCCTATGACCTTCTTAGATCCGTCGTCTTCCGTTCTGACAGACTGTATCGGCACTTTGTAGCCCTCATAGCTTTCAAAAATCAAGTCCACATCCACAAGTCTGTAAGAAAACGCACTTTCAAGATATGTCGGGCATTTGACCGTCAATATAACTCTGCCGTTTTCTTCGGCTGAAACGGAATTTATACTGCCCTTAACAACTGCGTCCGCCATATTGTTAAACCTAAGTTTTACGTTATCGCCGACTTCTCTTCCCTCTATGGTATCTGACGGTATATCCATCATAACATACCAAACGTGGTTATTAACAATTTTGCACACCGCACCGCCGGCATTGATTTTATTGTCAATCTTCTGAATCTTCGGTGACTGCGACAAACTTTCAAAATATGAAACATCATAATTTTCTATGTCATTCGGAACAAGCTCCGTTTCGTATCCGTCTACATAAGTTGTAAACACACCCGAAATCTGTGCATAAATATCCTCTTTGTTTACGCCGATACTGTTTAAAATCTGCTCTCGCTGATTTTCAAGTTCCTGCTCTGTGTTGTCCGCCGCAAGCTGATTGCTTTGTCTTAGGCTGTTAATATCCTTCTTGTATTTTTCAATAGAAAGAATATCGTTATCCTGTGCCGCGTCAATTATATCGTTTTCACGCTCGTATATGTTATTCTCCAAAGTGTTTGAATCAAGCGTTGAAATTGATTCTTCACTTTTTTCTGTTTTTATCTTGTTGTCAACAACGGTAAGTTCTTTAATGCTGTCATCGCTGACATCGCCGTAAAACAAAGAACCGATTGTACTGTCTTTGCTGACTCTCTCACCCTCCGCAACGGAATGATAAGCCGTTCCTGCACTGCGTGAATACATAACCCATTCATCGCGTATAATAAAACCGTTTGTATTTATAGCATTTTCTTGCGTTATATAGCTTAATTTCTGCGTGTTTATCGGTGTGACGGCATATTTAATACCGTATCCGACCATAGCGGCTATCGCTATACAGATTACTGTGATAAAGAATTTCTTCATCTGTTATTTTCCCCTTAATCCACAAAAATGTTTTGTGGTTTCTGTCAATATAATTATATTATATAATTTTTTTCGACTAAATACAATAGCAAACATCATTTTTGTGATTTAAAATATAAAATAGCCGATGCGGCGTCATATTTTTCACCAAGTATTGACAATTTTTCTTTCACAAAATCACTTTTACCATTTTCAAGCACATCAACAATCCACGTCATAAACAGCCGTTCATCTGCATTTTTTATTTTTTCAAACACACCGCCCGATATTTCGCCGTTATGCTGACGGACATATTCAAAATATTCATTCATAACCGCACCGACAAGTTCATCAACCGTATACAGTTTATACGGATTTACGCCGAATATATTCGCCGCAATTTCAATACCCTCAATAAGCTCCTTTGAATATGCTTTTCTTGCAGCTGCGTAATCTCTCGCTTTAAAACTGTATAAACCGCCGCTGAATTTGCCGAACGCTTTCATACAGTCGTAATATCCGTCCTGTATACTTTTTCTTATTCCGTCCCTGTCAAAATCAAATGTCCCCGTCTGCGGACGTGAGCATTTAATATTTATCACATTCTTACCGGCAAGATTAAAAGTTCTGTAAAAACCCACTCCCTTTACGTCTATCGCAATAATATTGTCAATCCCTTTTTCAAGCAGCATATTAATCGGCATATTGTTTGACACACCGCCGTCTATGAATTTCTTTTCGTCAATCGTCCTCGCCTTAAATCCCGGAAAGCACGCACTCGCCATAAGGTATTCGGTCAGTTTACCGTAAGGTATGTCTTTGATAAAATAATAATTTTCGCTTTTCTCCGAAAGTGAAAAAGTCGCTATACCGAAATCAATTTCGGAATTACGAATTTTATCCTCGTCGACTATTTCATTTAACAGATTTTCAAGCGGTGACATATCAAGTCCGTTGTTACTGTAAATTTGTTTTGCGATTTTCATTAAGTTTTTGACTTTAAAAAGATTTTCGTCATTCTCCATTTCTTTCGGCAACAATATAATATCGTCAATCGCAATTTTGTTCCATAATCTTTCGGCTTTTGTTTTACTGCCTTGCACGAAAAGCGCACCGTTTACCGCACCGATTGAAACACCCGACACCGCCGAAACTTTAATTTTCAGTTCTTTGAGTGCTTTCCATACACCAATCTGATATGCCCCTCTGACGCCGCCGCCGGCTAAGACAAGTCCGTATTCCATATTTACCCTCCAATCCGATAAATGCAGTTCTATAAAACATTTGGTGTGCAAAATATGCACATCGCCGGAAAGTCAATAAATTGTCCGTAACGTGCACAATTCTCGTCTTTATAATTAACAAAACAACAGGCAAGCCTATCTTTGATATACGGCTTGCCTATGCACTTTCTGCGAAAATAAACTCTAACGTACGCACGTACGCTGACAAGTTCATTTTCGCACAATCCGAACTAATTTCCCGACATCTGTCTAAATTATTAGCTGTTATATAGTTTTGTATAAAATCCGTTCTTGGCAAGCAATTCATTGTGAGTACCCTGTTCAATAATTCTGCCCTTGTCCATAACAAGAATTAAATCAGCCTCACGAATTGTTGAAAGACGGTGAGCGATAATAAAGCTTGTTCTGCCTTCCATCATCTTTAGGAATGCCTTTTGTATTCTCTGCTCCGTCATTGTATCGACATTTGAAGTTGCCTCGTCAAGAATAAGTATTTTAGGATCTGACAGCATCGCACGCGCAATAGTCAAAAGCTGTTTTTGACCGCTCGACAAATTTCCGCCGTCCTCTGTAATCATTGTATCATAGCCGTTCGGCAAACGCTTGATAAAGCCGTGTGCAGACGCAGCCTTTGCGGCATTTATAATTTCTTCGTCTGTCGCCCCCTCTTTACCGTATGCGATATTTTCTTTTACAGTACCCGCAAACAACCAAGTATCTTGAAGTACCATACCAAAATTCTTACGCAAGCTGTCACGCTGAACAGAATCAATAGCCTGTCCGTCAACGAATATAGTACCCTTATCCACACCGTAGAAGTTCATCAAAAGATTTACGATAGTTGTTTTACCTGCACCCGTAGGTCCGACTATTGCTACTCTTTGACCCGGTTTTGCAACAATATTCAAGTCTTTGATAAGTTCTTTATCCTTATTATATGAGAAATCAACGTCTTTAAACATAACTTCACCGTTTTTAACTTCAAGTTCGGGTCTGTCCTCGTCAGGTGTTTCAGGCTCAATTTCACCAAGTGCGAAAATTCT
>OBYB01001049.1_pt1 | contig 13797 bp, 10 predicted proteins | sample 1538181 | NCBI WGS metagenome assembly OBYB01 (sample SAMEA2580157, study PRJEB22360) | human gut metagenome | biome: human gut; feature: human-associated habitat; material: faeces | place: Denmark | collected 2008/2010 | reverse complement strand
TCCGTATGGAACCAGGTGCAGCGGGTCGAGATCCCCCCCGCCGCCGGTCACGCTGATGCGTACCGGCTGGGCGACGTCGCCGTGCAGGGTCACGACGGTCGCGGTCTTCACGACGTTCCATTCGACCGCGGAGATGCGGTCGCTCGGCTTGGACACGGTGCCGCTCGGCGCGACGGTCTTGTCCACGACCTCGACGCCGACCTGCGCGGGGTCCAACGGCGAACCGTCGATGCCGGTCACCTCGACCGTGGTCAGGCCGCTCGGCTCGAACACATCGAGGAATTCGGCGACGCGGTCCAGCGGCGTGTACCGCCACTCCTCCTGACGGGAGGTCGGCATCGCGAACGCGTCAAGGTCGAAGCTGCGCGGCGCACGGTCCGCGCTCGACGGCATGGCCGCCGGCACCGCGTACGGGTCGTTCGGATCCGCCACGGGAATGGTGATTTCGGTTTTCTCTGCCATCGGACTCAGCCCACCGATCCTTCCATCTGCAGTTCCACCAAACGGTTCAGTTCCAGCGCGTACTCCATCGGTAGCTCACGGCTGATCGGCTCGACGAAGCCGCGTACGATCATGCCCATCGCCTCGTCCTCGTTCAGACCGCGGCTCATCAGATAGAACAGCTGGTCCTCGGAGACCTTGGAGACGGTGGCCTCATGCGCCATCGACACGTCGTCCTCGCGCACGTCCACATGCGGATAGGTGTCGGAACGCGAGTAGTCGTCGACCAGCAGCGCGTCGCAGACCGTGGAGTTCGAGGAGCCTTCGGCGCCTTTGACGATCTTGACCAGGCCGCGGTAGGCGGAACGGCCGCCGCCGCGGGAGATGGACTTGGCCACGATCGTGGAGCTGGTGTGCGGGGCCAGGTGGATCATCTTGGCGCCCGTATCCTGATACTGCCCCTTGCCGGCGAAGCCCAGCGACATGGTTTCGGCCTTGGCGTACGGTTCGGCCAGGATGCAGGCCGGGTACTTCATCGTGGCCTTGGAGCCGATGTTGCCATCCACCCATTCCATCGTGCCGCCCTCGCGCACGTAGGCGCGCTGGGTGACCAGATTGTACACGTTGTTCGACCAGTTCTGCACAGTGGTGTAGCGCACGCGGGCGTGCTTCTCCACGATGATCTCCACGATGGCGGCGTGCAGCGAATCGGTCGAGTAGATCGGCGCGGTGCAGCCCTCCACGTAATGCACGTAGGAGCCCTCGTCGGCGATGATCAGCGTGCGTTCGAACTGGCCCATGTTCGGGGTGTTGATGCGGAAATAGGCCTGCAGCGGGATGTCCACATGCACGCCCTTGGGCACATAGATGAACGAGCCGCCCGACCACGCGGCCGTGTTCAGCGCGCCGAACTTGTTATCGTCCGGCGGTACGACCGTGCCAAAGTACTTGCGTACCAGATCCGGGTATTCGCGCACCGCGGTGTCGGTGTCCACGAAGATCACACCCTGGTCCTTCAGCTCCTGCTGGATGGAGTTGTAGATGACCTCGGACTCGTACTGGGCGGCCACGCCGGAGACCAGACGCTTCTTCTCCGCCTCGGGGATGCCCAGACGGTCGTAGGTGTTCCGGATGTCGTCCGGCAGATCCTCCCAGGTGGCGGCCTGCTTGTCGATCGGCTTGACGTAGTACTTGAAGTCGTCGGCGTTGAAGCCGCTCAGGTCCACGCCCCAATCCGGCATTGGTTTGTCCAGGAACGCCTGATAGCCCTTGAGACGGATGTCGAGCATCCACTCGGGTTCGCCCTTGTCGGCGGAGATGGCGCGCACCACGTTCTCGTCGATGCCCTTCTTCGCCGCCTCGCCGGCCGCATCCGAATCATGCCAGCCGTACTCGTATTCGCCGAACTGGCTGATGATCTCGTCATCCTGCCTGATCTTGTCCTCGTTGACGCGGGACCGGCCGGCCACGTACTGGCTCATCTCCACGTCAGCCGCGGCGCCGCCCGTCTGCCCGGGCGACTGTGGCGTCATCTCGTCCGTCACTGCGCGCTGCCTCCTTCATACGAATTGCTTCCATCCGCAACACTAATGGAATCAGCGGGAAAACACTAGTATCCGCCCGAAAAATCATCCCCGAGCGGATGTGAGGAAGCTCACGGGGTATCAACGGAGTTGTTCGCCGTCCAATGGCATCCTCCGAAAAACAGACGGTGCCACACGAAAATCGTGTGGCACCGCAATCAGCACAGTACTGAATCGTCAGCGTTCGGACTGGTGAACCAGCGCGGCCCTGACCAGACCGGCGAACAGCGGATGCGGCTTGGTCGGTCGGCTCTTGAACTCAGGGTGCGCCTGCGTGGCCACATAGAACGGGTGCACCTCGCGCGGCAGCTCCACGAACTCGGTGAGCTCGCCGTCCGGGCTCTGGCCGGAGATCACCAGACCGGCCTCGCGCAGACGGTCCTTATAGGCCACGTTCACCTCGTAACGGTGGCGGTGCCGCTCGGTGACATGCGTGGTGCCGTACAGTTCGGCGACCAGCGATCCCTCCAGCAGCTCGGCCGGGTAGGACCCCAGACGCATCGTATGGCCCATGTCGCCCTTGCCGGCCACGATATCCTTCTGCTCCTCCATCGTGGCGATGACCGGATTCGCGCAGTTCGGATCGAACTCGGTGGAGTCCGCATCCTCGATGCCGAGCACATCGCGGGCGTATTCGATGACCATCGACTGCAATCCCAGGCACAGGCCAAGCGCAGGCAAACCGTTCTCGCGCGCGAACCGCAGTGCACCGATCTTGCCTTCGATGCCGCGGATGCCGAACCCGCCCGGCACCACAATGCCGTCGACCTGATCGAGCGCGGCCGCCGCGCCCTCCGGGGTCGCGCACTTGTCGGCGGCCACCCACTTGACGTTGACCTTGGCCCAGTTGGCGAAACCGCCCGCCTTGATCGCCTCGGTGACGGACAGGTACGCGTCTGGCAGGTCGATGTACTTGCCGACGATCGCGATGTTGACCTCATGCTTGGGATGGTGCACGCGCTCCAGCAGATCGGCCCACTCGTCCCAGTCCACGTCGTGGAACGGCAGACCCAGCTCGCGCACCACGTAGGCGTCGAGCCCCTCGTCGAACAGGATCTTCGGCACGTCGTAAATGCTCGGCGCGTCCACGCAGTTGACCACGCCCTCCGAATCCACGTCGCACATCAGCGAGATCTTGTCCTTGATGGACTGGTTGAGCGGACGGTCCGAACGCAGCACCAGCGCATCCGGGGAGATGCCCAACTGACGCAGCATCATCACCGAATGCTGGGTGGGCTTGGTCTTCAACTCGTGCGCGGCGGAGATGTACGGCACGAGGGAGACGTGCACGAACATGCAGTTGTCCGGCCCCAGGTCGCGGCGCACCTCGCGCGCCGCCTCCAGGAACGGCTGGGATTCGATGTCGCCGACGGTGCCGCCGATCTCGGTAATGATCACGTCCACGTCGTCGGAGGCCTGGGCGCGCATGCGGGACTTGATTTCGTCGGTGATGTGCGGGATGACCTGCACGCACTGGCCGAGGTATTCGCCGGCGCGCTCCTTGCGCAGCACTTCCTGATAGATCTGACCGGTGGTGACGTTGGCCTTCTGGCTCAGGAAGACGTCGAGGAAACGCTCGTAGTGGCCGATGTCGAGATCGGTTTCGGCACCGTCTTCGGTCACGTAGACCTCACCATGCTGGAACGGGTTCATGGTGCCCGGGTCGACGTTGATGTACGGATCGAGCTTTTGCTGCAGAACATGGATACCGCGGCTGCGCAGCAAACGACCGAGCGAAGATGCGGTCAGGCCCTTGCCGAGAGAGGAGACAACGCCGCCAGTGACGAAAATATGCTTGGTGACGTGTTCTTGAGAATTACCATGTGTTCTTCTAACCATGGAATTTCACTCTATCATCCGTGTATGACCCGGCGTGTTCACCAGACGCGTCGGCCCCGACATGGCGTACTTGAACAATACGAATAGTAGGCTCGTCAAAAAGCATACGCAAGGTCATAATCACGTCAAACGTCTTATCCGCCAGCTATTGCAGGTATTGGTCGAGACGCACTAGGCCTAACGCATATAGGACAAACGCTGTTTTCAGGTTTTTCAGCGAGGCCCATTCATCGGCACCGTGCGCGTTGCCGGCACCTGGTGCGATGAATGGCGGGGTCTCCAGGTCGATGCCGTCGACCGCCGGCACATGGTCGGCATGGAATTCGGGACCGAAGTTGAGTGCGCGCGGGATAAAGCGGGCGTGGGTGCCGTCGCCGACAGCCACGGGTCGAGCCTCGCAACCGAGCACGTCGTTGTAGGTTGCGGTGAGCAACTGGACACGCGGGTCGTCAGCCTGCACGTAGTATGGGTCATCGTTAAGGATGTCGACAATGCGGCCGCCCGCCGCTTCGGCTTGTGCTTGAATACGCTCGATGATTTGTTCGTGTGCCTGGCCTACCGCATAACGGATGTCGAAGTGCAATACGATGGCATCTTCAGAAGTCTCACCTGATACCGCGCCTAATACCTTGTCTGCTTCAGCGAACTCATTCGCCGGTATAATCAAACCACCATTGGCGGTAGTCGGTCCGCTTTCCGCATTCTCGCAATCGATACCCAAGCCGGTGCCATATGAGTCTTTTGTCCATTGGGCAATCGCCTGTGCTGCAGTGAGGTCACGGCCTTCGAGCAGACCGGACCGGGCAAGCGCCGTAGTGAGCACCGCTATAGCGTTTACGGTACCGGACGGCTGGCAGGCATGACCGGCAACACCGGTGGCCTCAATCGTGACGCCTTGCGCTGTTGCGTTGATATGCAATCGCTCGGCGATATCTGGAGCGATGTTGCCGCTCTGGCAGAATGCTTGCCGCACGGTAGATTCGTCGACGCCGGTGAGGGTGATTGCGGCGGCCCCGGGAACCGTGTTAGTGGCGGTGCCGGCATGCCAACCGCGCAATTGCGGCCCGACCGGCAGTTCGACATCCACATCGAGCAGTCCTTTTTGGATATTGTTCACCGGGAAGGGACCATCGATGACGATGGCCTGGTACGGCGCGCCGATGTTGGCGACGAACCATTTGATGTCGTTGAGCGCGATCTCTTCGGAGCCGCCGAACAGTATACGTACGCGGTGGCGGAAACGGTGGTCGTGTTCCTTGAAGAAACGGAGTAGGAAATAGCTGGTCAGCGCGACGCCTTTATTGTCCAATGAGCCGCGACCGATAACAATATCGCCAATAGCCTGCGGATCGAAGGCATCGTGCGTCCAACCGTCGTCGGCGGGGACTACGTCGAGGTGGTCGACGAAGGCGATGTCACGGTCGGTCTCCACGTTCTCCTGTGGATAAACGACTTCCATGACGTGGCCGGTGTAGTCGCGCGTAGGCAGCCCGTCTCGTCCTGCCTTGGCCAGCATATGGTCGAATACACGGCGTACTTCGGGTCCATAAGGCGCGCCCGGACGAGGATTCGGGTCCGATTCGTCGGAAACCGACGGGTAGCGCAGCAGCTCACACAGCTCATCGACGAACTGTGCGCGGTGGGCGTCAAACCAGCGTGACGCGGCATCGACGAGATCACGTTCCGTGGCGGTGAGAGTCATGGCTTCCTTTACTTGGACGCTTATGGTTTCCTCAGGTAACAGGAATCCCGGGCGCAACGTCGACTGCTACCCGGGATTGGCTGGAGGGCTTGGTTCTATTCGCTCAGCAAGTGCGCCACAGCATCGAGCGCGAGCTTGTAGCCGTAGAAACCCATGCCGGTGATGGTGCCGGTGGCCACAGGGCTGATTACGGAACGCTTGCGGAACTCGTCGCGGGCGGACGGGTTGGAGATATGGACTTCCATAAGCGGCAGGTTCTCGTCAATGACCATGTGCGCGGCGTCGGCGAGAGCATACGAATAGTGCGTGAAGGCGGCGGGGTTCATGACCACCGGGGTTTTCTCGTCGGCGGCATCCAGTGCACCATTTCGGCTTCGTCGTCGGTCTGGCGCACCTCGACTTCGAGGCCGAGGTCCTTGCCCCATTCGGCGCAGAGCTTGCGCAGGGTGTCGAGGTCCTGACGACCGTAGACGTCGGGCTGGCGGACGCCGAGACGTCCGAGGTTAGGGCCATTGACAACGATGACTTTGGTCATTGGGACTCCTTTTGTTTGTGCTTCTCTCCCTCCACCCCTTCGGGGCACCTCCCTCATCAGAGGGAGGTAGAAGGTAGATCCGACTCCGGGGCACCTCCGTTAGAGGGGAGCCAAGTACTTTTTTCTGAGGGGATGGCGAACGGCACGGCCTACGGCCGTTCAATTACTGCTGGATACGACGGAATGCTTCTTCTACGGCTTCGGCGGGCGGGTTGTCGAGGTGTACGACGTGACCAATCTCGTCGAGGACCACGAAGCGCAGTTCGTTGCCACGGGCTTTCTTGTCGCGATGCATCAATGCGAGCACGTCGTCGAACGAGCCGCCATTCCACGACGTCGGCAGACCCAGCGAAGCGAGCAACGAGCGGTGATAGTCAACCAGATCCTGATCGATGTAACCGATCAGATGGGCCAGCTCGGCGGCATACACCATACCGACGGCCACCGCATTGCCATGCCTCCAGCGGAAGTGCTCGAGCCTTTCGATGGCATGGCCCATCGTGTGCCCGTAGTTGAGGAATTCACGCAGCCCCTTCTCCTTCAAATCGGAGGAGACGTGGTAGGCCTTGACCTTTACCGTGCGCTCAATGAGCTCGGCAACCACGTCTTCGAGCGGCGAGCCGAGGAATGTAGAGCCGTCGAAAGCGCGCAGTTCAGCTGCGTGGTCTTCGAGGATATGCAGGATTTCGGGGTCGCGGATGAAACCGGATTTGGCGACTTCGCCGAGACCCTCGATGAAGATGTCATTGGGCAGCGTAGCCAGCGTCTTGGTGTCGGCCAGCACACCGGCAGGCGTGTAGAACGAGCCGACGAGGTTCTTGCCCTGCGGGGTGTTGATGCCGGTTTTGCCACCGGTGGAGGCATCGACCATGGCCAGCAGCGAGGTCGGGCAGTTTACATAGCGCACGCCGCGCATCCACGTGGCAGCCACGAAACCGGCCAAATCGGTTGCGGCACCGCCGCCAAGCCCCACCACGGCATCGGACCGGGTGAAACCTTCGTCGCCAAGGCGTTCCCAAATGCCGTTGGCCACGGTAATGGTCTTGCCGGGTTCGGCATCCGGAATCACGATGTCGGAAACCTCATAGCCGCCCTGACGCAACAGGGCGCGGGCACGATCGGAGTGTCGCTGCACCGGCTGAGTGTGGATAAGCGCGATTTTGGCGGGTTTGGGTCCCAGCACGTCGACCAGATGGTTCATGGCACCTTCGCCAATGACCACATCATACGGCTCAATTGCCGCTCCGGTAACATGCACTGCTCGCTCAGATACCATATCAATCACTTTCTTCGCTGCGCCCTGAGGCGTAAGCCCCCGGGTATGGACATGAACGTTGGCGACCTCGCGGAATACTGGGTCACGCTGCTTGAACAGTTTTTTCCAACGGGAGTTGGCGTTGCCATTGAGCATGGGCCGGCCTCCCCCACGGTTCGCGCGTTCCATGGCTTCCGCCGGATCGGCATCAAGGTAGACCACACGACCGCCATGGTCGATGTAGGAGGCGAGGGCATGCTGGGTGGATGGCGTCATGGGAGCGCCACCGCCCAGCGAAAAGATACCGTCGAAATCCTCAAGCATATCGGCGATGAGATCGGCCTCGACCTCGCGGAATGCCGGCTCACCGTATTCCTCGAAGTAGGAGGGAATCTTCATGCCCACTTCACGTTCGATCTCCACATCGGCATCGGCGAACGGCAGACGCAACATATGCGCCACTTCCTTACCGACACGTGTTTTGCCGGCTCCCATCATGCCGATGATGACGGCGCGGGGGCGTGCGGTCATAATCTACGAATCCTCTCGACGATTGGTGGGTACAGTTGCTGATGGTTCCGCGGCAGTCGTCACGAAACCATACGCCCTTCGTTCAGCGCATGTGCTCCGGCCACGAGGCGAGATACGACTCAAGGTTGCGCCGTGTTTCGGCAACACTGTCTCCACCGAACTTATCCAGCGCGTACTTCGCCAAAGTCAGACGCACCATGGCCTCGGCCACCACGGATGCCGCAGGCACGGCGGTGCTGTCGGAACGCTGGTTGATGGCTTGTGCGGATTCGCCGGTCAGCACGTCGACCGTACGCAGGGCCTTGGGGATGGACGGAATCGGCTTCATGGCACCGCGTACGCGAATCACCTGGCCATTGGACATACCGCCTTCAATGCCGCCTGCGCGGTTGGACAGACGGTCGATGCGGCCGTCGGCGTTGACCACGATCTCATCATGCGCCTGCGAACCGGGGCGGGAGGCTTCCAGGAAGCCGTCGCCGATCTCCACACCCTTGAACGCCTGAATGCCCATGATCGCGGAGGCCAGAGCCGCGTCCAGTCGACGGTCGGACTCCACATACGTGCCGATGCCGGCAGGCACACCGTAAGCCAGCACTTCAATCACGCCGCCCAACGTATCGGAGGCATTCTTGGCCTCGTTGATGCGTTCGATGATGCGGGCTTCGGCCTCTTTGTCCAGCGTACGGACAGGCGAGGCGTCAAGCGCTTCCAGATCGTCAGGTGTGGGCAACGGCAAATCAGGGTTGGTCTGCACGCCACCGAGCGCCACCACGTGGGCTACGGTGCGGATGCCGAACGCCTGATCCAGGAACTGCTTGGCCACCTCGCCCAAGGCCACACGGGAGGCGGTCTCACGGGCGCTGGAGCGCTCCAGTACCGGGCGGGCGTCGTCAAAACCATACTTGCGCATGCCGGTCAGATCGGCGTGGCCCGGGCGCGGGCGGCTCAGCGGCGCATTGCGGCCTTCGCGCGGCAGGTCATGGTCGAGTGCATCGGCGCTCATGACCTCGGTCCACTTCGGCCATTCGGTGTTGGCGATTTCGATGGCCACCGGCGAGCCGAGGGTCAGGCCGTGGCGTACACCGGTCAGCAGACGGACCTTGTCTTGCTCGAACTTCATGCGGGCACCGCGACCATATCCAAGTCGACGGCGTGCCAGTGCGGAAACGATATCGTCCGTGCTAATACGCACGCCGGCCGGCAACCCTTCAATCATGGCCACCAATGCTTCTCCGTGAGACTCCCCTGCCGTCTGCCAACGCAGCATAACTTCCCTCGTTTCATGTGTGTACGTCTATGTGTACGTCTAGCTAGGGGTTAATGTTAAGCCATGCCATACCTGTTCACGCTACCCGGTCTGCTATGTGGGCTTGCACTGTCCATTGAGGATGTTCGTCATCGGCGGGTGCCGATCGCGTGGGTGGCTGCGGGCGCGTTGCTTCAGCTGGCCGCCGATTTCGCGTATGGAGTGGTGGTGAACGACCTGTTCGTGCTGTTGCAGGCGCTGTTGTTCACCGTGCTATGTTGCCTGATCCAGTTCGCGTTGGCGTTGCTGGTGCCTCGGTCATTGGGATTCGGCGATGTGACCGCCTTGATACCTATGGGATTGTCTGTCGGACTGTTTGGCCTGTTGCCTGTGGTGGTCTGGTGGCTGGCGATGGGCGTTGCCGGCATCACATGGATTGCCTTGTGGACGCGATTCGACCCACAACGCACATCACCGGCACATGCGGGCAAGGTGCCGTATGTGCCGGTGATATTGGCGGGCGCGATTGTGGCGGTGGTTGTTGGGGCTTAATCCCGTATTACTCCCCTCAGTCCGCTTTGCGGACAGCCCCCCTCGGGGAGGGGAGCCAATGAGGTGACTACTGGTTTTCGGCTTGCCACTTGCGTAGTTCGGCCACATTCTGGTCATGTTCATCGGCGGTTACGGCGAACTTGGTTTCGCCGGTGTCCAGATTGACCGTGCAGAAGTACAGCCAATTGCCGCTTTCGGGGTGCAGTGCCGCTTGAATGGCGCTATCGCCGGGATTGCTGATCGGCGTAGGCGGCAGGCCGGAGATCTTGTACGTGTTGTACGGGTTGGACTCGTCCTGGGTCATCTCGGTGGTCACCTGCGCGGGCTTGACGTTATTGCCATAGGCCACGGTGGAATCCATGCCCAACGACATGCCCTGCTCCAAACGGTTCTCGATGACTCGCGTCACTTTGCCGTAGTAATCGGCTTTGTTGACCTCGGCCTCGGCGATAGAGGCGATGATCATCACCCGTTCGCGGTCACTGCCGGCCGGCACGCCCAATTCATCCAACTTGGCGATACGCTTATCGACCATGGCCTTGAGGATTTCCGAAGCGCTCTTCATGCTCTTGACGTTGTAGGTTCCCGGCTCCAGCCATCCCTCAAAGCTACCGCCTGCTTCATTGGGCAGAATATCCTTACCCTTGTTCTTGATAATCGTGTCGAATTCGCTTTGGGCAACGCCGGAAAGCTTCGCGGCGTCGGCGAACACATCGGTGGCACGTTCACCGGGATGAACCTCAAGGAAGCCCGCCGCCTGGTTGGTGTCGGAGAGAACGGCGATCACATCGGATGCGGCCATATGCTTCTTCAATGTGAACGTTCCAGGATAGAGTGTCGAGCTATTGGCGTTGACCACGCTGGTGAACGCGGCAGTGGACTTGATGACTTCGGCCTTGAGCAGATTATCGGCGATCTCCGCAGCGCCTTGGCCCTCGCTCACGGTGAATTCGACCTCGCCATAGCCCGGTCCCGGATAGTCCGCGATGGCCGTCGACTGGTTGCTCCGGCTGTCGCGCCATGCGATGAGCTTGGTTACGCCGAAATAGCCGCCGCCGATAAGCAGGGCGACGATGGCGATAGCGATGATAATGCCACTGATACGCTTGCGCTTGCGATGTGCACGTCGCTTGCGCATCTCCTTGCGGGATTTCGGCGGTTCTGGCGGCTTGGCCCCGCGCATTGGTTCTGCCCCCTGTTCGACCCAATGCGTGTTGTCATCAAAGAACTCGTTAAAATCATCGGTCATAACCGATACCTCACTACTCCCGGGTACGGTCGAGTGCCGTCTGCAAAATCACCACTGCCGACTGCTGGTCAACCACCGGCCTGTGCTTGTTCGAAGCTTTATGGGCCTCGAACAGCTGACGATGCGCACTGACTGTTGTCAATCTCTCATCTATCAATGATACCTGCGGAATCTGATACTCCGTAGAATCACTGTCTTCACTCTCTGCTTGCAGCCTCTTCTCCAGATTGGCCGCCCACCTGCGCGCTTTTTTGGCGCTTTTGCCTTCTGTACCGTCCATCTGCAGGGGCAGTCCGACGATTACATGGTCCACATGTTCGTCTTCGATGACGTTCAGGACCTCGTCAATAGCAAAGAAATAGTCGCCGGCAACATGAATGTTGCCAGCAGGATGTGCAAAGGTAAGCTCCGGGTCGGACAGTGCCAGTCCGACCCGGGCATTACCCAAATCAACGCCTAACCACACCACTGGCGGAATCAGGCTTTCTGCGCCTCGTGCTTGAGCGCTTCGAGGGCCTCGTCGATCTTGGAGGCATCGACACCGCCACCCTGGGCGAAGCCCGGCTTCCCGCCGCCACCGCCGCCGAGGACCTTGGCTGCGCCACGCACCAGATCACCGGCCTTGATGCCGGCCTTGCGGGCGGCCTCGTTGGTGGCCACGGCGACCATCGGCTTGTCATCCTCGTTCACGCCGGCAAGGGCCACCACCACGGGGGCGTCTTCACCGAGCTGGGCGCGCACGTCGAGTACGGTCTTGCGCAGGGCATCGACCGCGCCAAAGTGGCCCACGTTCTTGACGGCCACCTTGACCGGGGCCGCGGAGTTCTTGGTGTCAGCAACCAGCGCCGGAACCGAGGCGGCCAGCTGGGACTCGTACATGGAGGCCAAGCGACGATCGGATTCCTTGAGCTTGGCGAGCAGGGCGTTCACACGCTCGGCGAGCTCGTCCGGACGAGCGTTGAGCTTGTCGGACAGCTGGGAGACCAGCGCGTGCTCACGAGCGTTGAAGTCATAGGCACCCTGGCCCACGACGGCGTCGACACGACGCACGCCGGAGCCGATGGAGGCTTCGGACAGGATGTTGACCATGCCGATCTTGCCAACGTGGTCCACGTGGGTACCACCACACAGCTCGCGGCTCCAGCCGTCTTCGCCGATGGAGACCACGCGTACGATGTCGCCGTACTTCTCGCCGAACAGGTGCATGGCACCGAGGGCGATGGCGTCGTCGAACTTCATTTCCTTGGTGGTCACGGCGAGGTTGTCGCGCAGCTTGTCGTTGACGCGCTCCTCGACTGCGGAGATCACGGACTTGGCCGGGGCCTTGGACCACTGGAAGTCGAAGCGCAGACGGTTCGGGGCGTCTTCGGAGCCGCGCTGGGTGGCCTGCGGGCCCAGCTCCTCACGCAGCGCCTTGTGCACCATGTGCGTGGCGGTGTGCGAGCGGGCGATGGCGCCACGGCGGGCCAGGTCGATGTTGGCGTTGACTTCGGCGCCGACGACCAGCGTGCCTTCGGTCAGACGGCACTGGTGGACGATGAGGTCCTTGATGGGCTTCTGCACATCGTCGACTTCGAGCACGGCGCCGTCGTCGGACAGGATCTCGCCCTGGTCGGCGAGCTGGCCGCCGGCCTCCGCGTAGAACGGGGTGCGGTCGAGGATGACCTCGACGTTGGCCGGGCCGGTCACGGCGGGCACGGAACCCTTGCCTTCCTGCATGATGCCGATCACCTTGGCGCGGGCGGACATGTCGGTGTAGCCGAGGAAGTCGATCGGGCTGACGAGCGTCTTCTTGAAGTCGTCGTAAACGGAAAGATCCACGTTGTGACGCTTCTTGAGGGCGTCGGCGCGGGCGCGGGACTTCTGCTCGGCCATGAGTTCGCGGAACTTGGCCTCGTCCACCTTCACGCCCTGTTCGGCGGCCATCTCGAGGGTCAGCTCAATCGGGAAGCCGTAGGTGTCGTGCAGCTTGAAGGCGTCCTCGCCGGCCACGACGGGCTCGGCGGAATCGCTCTTGGCCTTGTTGACGGCCACGTCGAGAATCGTGGTGCCGGTCTCAAGGGTGCGGCGGAAGGCGTCTTCCTCGCCATACGCGGATTCGGACACCTCATGGAAGGTGTCGTTGAGCTCCGGGTAGCTGGCCTCCATGGCGGCCTTGGAGGTCGGGAAGAGGGTGGGCAGCACCGGATCGGTCACGCCGAGCATGCGCATGGAGCGCACGGTGCGGCGCAGCAGGCGGCGCAGCACGTAGCCACGGCCCACGTTGGACGGGCGCACGCCGTCGGACATGATCATCAGGGCGGAGCGCACGTGGTCAGCGACCACGCGGAAGCGCACGTCGGCGTCCTCGTTCTCGCCGTACTTCAGGCCGGAGAGCTGCTCGGCGGCCTCGATGACCGGGAAGACCTCATCGGTCTCGTAGATGTTGTTCTTGCCCTGCAGCAGGTAGGCCAGACGTTCCAAGCCGGCACCGGTATCGATGTTCTTGTTCTCAAGCTCGCCCACGATGTGCAGGTCGGTCTTGGACTTGACGTTGTCGACCTCGTAGTTCTCGAACACGAGGTCCCAGATCTCGATGTAGCGGTTCTCGTCGGCAATCGGGCCGCCTTCCTTGCCGAAGGCGGGGCCGCGGTCCACGTAGATTTCGGAGCAGGGGCCGCCGGGTCCGGGGCCACCGGTGGTCCAAAAGTTGTCTTCCATGCCCATCTTCTGGATGTGCTCGGGGTCCACGCCCTCGTTGATCCACATGGAACGGGCTTCGTCATCGTCGGTGAACGTGGTCATCCACAGCTTCTCGGGGTCGAAGCCGTAGCCGCCCTCATCCTGCGAGGTGGTGAGCAGCTCCCAGGCGTAGTGGATGG
>OBYB01001048.1_pt1 | contig 13803 bp, 10 predicted proteins | sample 1538181 | NCBI WGS metagenome assembly OBYB01 (sample SAMEA2580157, study PRJEB22360) | human gut metagenome | biome: human gut; feature: human-associated habitat; material: faeces | place: Denmark | collected 2008/2010 | reverse complement strand
AAGGATTAGAGTAAAAACGGGCTTGCCCTCTCCGTCACGGCTTTCGCCGTGCCACCTCTCCCAAAGGGAGAGGCTTTTGGCTCCCCCTTTGGGGGAGCTGGCGCGTAAGCGCCTGAGAGGGCAAGCATGCTATAGTAGTGCTATAGGGGGATTTTCAGATGCAGTATAAAGAAGTTGCGGGCGGCATCTGCGCGCCCAAGGGTTTTGCAGCAGCCGGTGTCCATTGCGGCATCCGGGCAAATCACAGTGAAAAGTACGATCTGGCGCTCATCAAGGCCGACGTCCGCTGCGCCGCCGCCGGTGTTTACACCACCAACAAGGTCTGCGGCGCACCCATCAAGGTAGACCGCGCCCACCTGGCGGACGGCTATGCACAGGCCATCGTGGTCAACAGCGGCAACGCCAACACCTGCGCCGCCAACGGCGTGGCACTGGCGGAGGAATGCTGTGAGCTGGTGGGCAAGGCGTTGAACATCGACGCAAAGGATGTCCTGCCCTCTTCTACCGGCGTTATCGGCCAGCCGATGGTCATTGACCCGTTTGCCCGTGGCATCCCTGCCGCCGCCGCCAAGCTGGCGGCTGACGCACAGGGCAGCACCGACGCGGCGACGGCCATCATGACCACCGATACCCACAAGAAGGAATATGCCATCCAGTTTGAGCTGGGCGGCAAGACCTGCACGGTGGGCGCTATCGGCAAGGGCAGCGGCATGATCGCCCCCAACATGGCCACCATGCTGGCATTCTACACCACCGACGCCGCCGTTTCCCCCGCCCTGCTGGAAAAGGCCCTCAAGACCGTCGTCCCCGGGACCTACAACCAGATGAGCGTCGATTTGGACACTTCCACCAACGATACCCTTATCATCATGGCCTCCGGTCTCGCGGGCAACCCGGAGATCACCGAGGAAAACGCCGACTACGACGCCTTTGTGGCCGCACTGACCGCTATCGCCGAGCATATGTGCGCTGAGCACGCCGGTGACGGTGAGGGCGCGACCCACCTCATCACCTGCGAAGTCACCCACGCCCCCGACCTCAAGACGGCCCGCGCCGTCAGCCGCAGCGTGGTCTGCTCCAACCTCTTCAAGGCCGCTGTCTTTGGCCGCGACGCCAACTGGGGCCGTATCCTCTGCGCCATCGGCTACACTCCCGGTGACTTCTCAATCGATAAGGTCTGCGTCTGGCTGTCCAGCAAGGCCGGTGAGGTCTACGTCTGCGAGAACGCCGCCTACCACCCCTACAGCGAGGACGAGGCCGCAAAGGTCCTGGCCGAGCACGATATTCTGGTCAAGGTGGATATGGGGACCGGTGACGCCGGCGCCAAGGCATGGGGCTGCGATCTGACCTATGACTATGTGAAGATCAACGGCGATTACCGCACCTGAGAAGGAGAACAGCAATGAAAAACGAAGAAATGGCCCTCCTTTTCTCGGAGGCGACCCCTTATATCCAGAAGTACCACGGCAAGACCATGGTCATCAAATACGGCGGCAACGCCATGATCAACGAGATGCTGAAAAACGCGGTCATGAACGACCTTGTCACCCTGACCCTGCTGGGCGTGCGGGTGGTTCTGGTACACGGCGGCGGCCCTGCCATCAATGAGATGCTCAAAAAAGTGGGCGTCGAGAGCCACTTTGCGGGCGGCCTGCGCGTTACCGACGACGCCACCATGGAGATCGTCCAGCAGGTGCTGGCCGGTAAGGTGAACAAAGACCTCGTGGCAAAGCTGCGGGGCCGCGGCGTCGGCCTCTGCGGCATGGACGGCCAGATGCTCCGCTGCACCGAGCTTGACCCTCAGCTGGGCCATGTGGGAGAGATCGTCCACGTGGACCCGACGCTGATCTCCAGCCTGCTGGACAGCGGCTATATCCCCGTTATTGCAACGGTGGGCATGGACGACCTGGGCCAGGCTTATAACGTCAACGCTGACACCGCCGCCGCACAGATCGCGATCGCGCTCAAAGCCGAAAAGCTCGTCTCCATGACCGACATTGCGGGCCTGCTGCGGGATAAGGAAGATGAATCCACCCTCATCCCCGAGGTGGAGGTCTCCGAGATCGAGGGCTACAAGTCTGCCGGCATCATCGCGGGCGGCATGATCCCCAAGATCGGCGGCATGGCCGACGCGATCTATCAGGGTGTCCACGAGGCTGTCATCATTGATGGCCGCGTGCCGCACTCCATCCTGCTGGAGCTGTTCTCCGACCGTGGCTCCGGTACCCGCTTCTATCGCCGCAGCCATCACGAATAAGGGTTGCGCGATGCGCCGGAGTACCCTATAATAGTTGATAAGAAAACTTTCCGATATGCCAAGGCCTCCCCTCGATAGGCAACAGCGATGACCGCCGCCAGCCGTGACGGAGAGGTTTAGCCCCGCTGCGATTCACGGCTAGGCTCTCCTTCGTACAACCTCTCAGGCGCTTCGCGCCAGCTCCCCTTGTAGGGGAGCCTTTGGCAAAGAGGAAAAGTATGTGGCTCCACCGTCAGGAGGTAGATATTATGGATTCCGAAAAAGTCATCAAGCGGGACAACGAGTATGTCCTGCATACCTACGCACGCAACCCCATCGTCCTCGAGAAGGGCCACGGCCTCTATGCCGAAGGCCCCGAGGGTCAGAAGTACCTCGACTTCACCAGCGGCATCGGCGTCAACAGCCTGGGCTACTGCGATATGACCTGGGCCGAGGCTGTCTCCGGGCAGGCACACAAGCTGCAGCACACCTCCAACCTCTACTATACCGCCCCCTGCGGCAAGCTGGCCAAAAAGCTCTGCAAGCGCACCGGTATGAGCAAGGTGTTCTTCGGCAACTCGGGCGCAGAGGCCAATGAGGGCGCCATCAAGGCCGCCCGCAAGTACAGCTTCGACAAATACGGTTCTGACCGCTACAACGTCATCACGCTGGTCAACAGCTTCCATGGCCGTACCATTGCTACCCTGACCGCCACCGGGCAGGGCGTGTTCCACAACTACTTCGGCCCCTTCAACGAGGGCTTCCAGTACGTCAAGGCCGGCGACATCGACGCCCTGACCGAGATGGTGGACCGCCACACCTGCGCTGTCATGCTGGAACTGGTACAGGGCGAGGGCGGTGTTGTGGCGCTGGAACCCGAGTATGTGCAGGCTGTCCGCGCCCTCTGCGACGAAAAAGACCTCGTCCTCATCGTGGACGAGGTGCAGACCGGCGTGGGCCGCACCGGCACCTTCCTGTGCTGCGAGCACTACAACCTCCAGCCCGACGTCGTCACGCTGGCCAAGGGTCTGGGCGGCGGCCTGCCGATTGGCGCTGTCCTGATGAATGAGAAAGTCGCTGCCGGTATGGGACCCAGCAGCCACGGCTCCACGTTCGGCGGAAACCCGGTGGTCTGCGCCGGTGCGAATGTCGTCGTGGACCGGATGGACGCCAGCTTCCTCGCCAACGTCAACGAGCGGGCCGTCCAGCTGCGCACCGGTCTGGAAAAGCTGCCCCGCGTCAAGAGCCTTTCGGGCATCGGCCTGATGGTCGGCATCGAGTTTCTCGAGGGCATCAAGGCCGCTGACGTGCTGGCCGCCTGCCGCGAAAAGGGCCTGCTGGTGCTTACCGCAAAGACCCGCCTCCGCCTGCTGCCGCCGCTGACTCTGACCGCCCACGATGTGGAGATGGCGCTGGAGATTCTGGGTAGCGTCCTCGCGGAGATGGACCCCAGCAAAACGGAGGAGCAGGCATGAAGCATCTGCTGAAAATGAGCGACCTCACCCCTGCCGAGGTGGCCCACATCCTTGATGTGGCCGATGAGCTGAAAGCGCAGCAGAAGGCCGGAGGCACCGAACCTCTGCTCAAGGGCAAGAGCGTCGCGCTGATGTTCTCGAAAAACTCCACCCGTACCCGCACCAGCTTCGAGGTGGGAGTCTACCAGCTGGGAGGCCTCGGCAACTACATGAATGCCGCCACCGAGCTGCAGTCCGGCCGCGGCGAGCCGCTCAAGGATACCGCCCGGGTGCTGGGCCGCTATTATGACTGCGTTGTCTGGCGCACCTACCGCCAGAGCGATTTGGAAGAGTTCGCTGAGTTTGCGGGCGTCCCCGTCATCAACGGCCTGACGGACTATGCTCACCCCTGTCAGGTGCTGGCCGACCTCATGACCATCCGGGAGCGCCGGGGCGCGCTGGCGGGCCAGAAGCTCTGCTTCGTCGGCGACGGCAGCAATATGGCCAACAGCCTCATCGTGGGCGGTCTGCTCTCCGGCATGAAGGTGGACTGCGTCTGCCCCCACGGCTACCGCCCGGCGGCAGATGTGCTGATGTTCGCCCATAAGTACGGCAGTGCGTTCCGCCTGCTGGAAGACCCCGCCGAGGGCGTCAAGGACGCCGATGTGGTGGTGACGGCTGTCTGGAATACCGCCGCCCCCGGCACCTCCGAGAGCGAGAGCCGCCTGCGGGACTTTGCAGGCTTCCAGCTCATCAGCGGCCTCCTGAAAGCCGCAAAGCCGGACTGCATGGTGCTCCACTGCCTGCCCGCTCACCGCGGCGAGGAGATCTCTACTGCCGTCTTTGAGGCCCACGCCGACGAGATCTTCACCGAGGCTGAGAACCGTCTGCACGTCCAGAAGGCTGTGCTGGCGGTATTGCTGGCGGGAAAGTAAATGTGCAATGAAAAAAGGGGCTGTTGCAAATGTGATTTTATATTTGAGATTGTGATGAAGCACATCCCATTTGATGGCGGAAGGGCATAATAGTTATGAATATCAATTCGTCTTATAGGAAAGTTTGGTTTGCAAGATTGATTTCCATTTTGGGGACAGGATTAACGTCATTTGGGGTAAGTGTCTGGGTTTACACGGTCACAGGAAAAGCGACCCCAATGGTTTTGATTCTCCTTTTCTCTATATTACCAGCGATATTTTTAGCACCTTTCAGTGGTTATTTATGTGACAAATACAATCGTAAGGCTATCATTATTTGCGCCGACTCCATTGCCGCTTTGATAAGTGTGTTTATCTATATTTGCGTCAGTTATTATGAATTCAATTATTTTGTTCTTTGTGTTTTTACCTTTCTTGATTCTTGTGCAAATTTCTTTGATAATAATGCATATCAAGCATCAATTACAACTTTGGTTTCTCCTGATGAAGTAAAAACTGCTAACGGCATGAGTCAGATTATTGATTCATTGGATAGTATTGCTTCCCCGATTGTTGCCGGAATGCTCTATCCATTAATTGGACTAAATGGGATTATAATAATTGATTTAATAAGCTATCTTGTTTCTTTAGTAATTCTTGTTACGATAGATTCAAGCAAGTTTTCAATGGACAACGAAAATCAGAAGAAACGAAATACAAAAAGAGAAATTTTGCTTGGATTCAAATTTATTTTTTCTCAAGGAAGTTTACGTGTACTTTTGATTTACTTTACTATTTTAAACTTTACGTTTAATCTCGCAACCTCATTAATAGAGCCTTTCGGCTTGACACTTGGGAATACATTTGACCTAGGCATTATTAAGGCTTGTGGTGGATTCGGGATTTTATGCGGAAGTTTGGTTGTTACATTTTCAAAGAAAATACATTTTACTTATAAAACGATCGTTATTGGTGGCTTGGTTGCTGGCATAGCTTTGCAACTTATGGGGTTCACACATATTACTTGCATTGTTGCAATCGGAAGATTTTCCTTTTCATTTGTTACGCCAATTTTGAATACGGTTGCCGGCACATTGTGGATGCAGGAAACACCACGGATTCTTCAGGGGCGTGTGTTTGCATCGCGTTCCATGATTGCAAGGTGTTTTGTTCCTTTGTCATACGTTGTCGTAGGCCCGCTTGTTGACATTGTTTTACCGAAGCTGTTGCAATCAAATCTTGGACTTATTATTAATGTAGTCGGCACTCAAGCACTTGAATACCGTCTCGTTTTTTGTGGAGCGGGGGTTTTGTGCGTTTTAATAACTTGCTGTGTTGCAGCAAATACAAATTTCAGAAAACTTTAACTTTTCCGCATCAAATTGTTTTATCAATGTTGTAAGAATTGTTATTAATATGCTTCAATTTTTTGTATGTTCTTTTCGCTATGCTATGGCAATGCGTCAGCATGATGCCATACGCCCACAAGACAGGGTGGACGGGCGATGTTCCGGCAAAAAAGAATGGACAGACGAATAAAATTCATCTGTCCATTCGATTTGGCGGAGCATCAGGGAGTCGAACCCTGGCACCGGTCTCCCGGCCTATCGCATTTCGAGTGCGACCTCTTACGACCACTTGAGTAATGCTCCATATTCACAATACAGCTTAATTATTATAGCAAAATCCCGCCTTTCCGTCAACTGGAAATACAAAAAGCCCTTCCCCTTGTGCTTGACAGGCAGAACGGGGTGTGCTATATTTATTTCAAATTTGAAGTATATGCTCAAAGGAGAACCTATGGCACAGAATCGACAGGATATGGGCAGCGGGCCGGTCAAGCCCCTGCTTTTGCAGCTGATGATACCCGCCGTGGTGGCGCAGGTGGTCAATCTGCTCTATAACATCGTGGACCGCATTTACATCGGCCACATCGAGGGCATCGGCGCGGCGGCGCTGACGGGCGTGGGCCTGTTTGCGCCGATCCTTATGCTCCTGAACGCCTTCGCCATGCTCATCGGCGCGGGTGGTGCGCCCCGCACGGCCATCGCGCTGGGACAGGGCAATAAAAACGAGGCCGAAAAAATCATCGGCAACAGCTTTACCATGCTGCTGTTTTTCGCTGTGGTGCTGACGGCGGGCTTCTATGTCGGTGCGCCCGCCCTACTGCGGCTCTTCGGTGCCAGCGACGCCACTCTCCCCTATGCGGTGGCCTATGGCCGCATCTACATCCTCGGCTCGGTGTTCGTGCTGCTGGTCATGGGCATGAACCCCTTCATCACGACCCAGGGCTTTGCGAAGATCAGTATGCTCACGACGGTCATCGGCGCAGTCATCAACATCATCCTCGACCCGATCCTGATTTTTGGTCTTGGCTGGGGCGTCCGGGGTGCGGCAGTGGCGACGGTGCTCAGTCAGGCCGTGGGTGCCTGCTGGATATTGAAGTTCCTCACCGGCCCCAAGACCATCCTCAAGCTGCGGAAAGAAAACCTCAAAGTGGAGCGGAACATCATCCTGCCGGTGATGGGGCTGGGCATCTCCACCTTTGTGATGCTCTCCACCGAGAGCCTGCTCTCCATCAGCTTCAGCTCCAGCCTCGCCCGCTACGGCGGTGATGTGGCGGTGGGTGCCATGACGGTGATCACCAGCGTGTCCCAGCTCTGCACCCTGCCCATTCAGGGCATCTGTCAGGGCGGCCAGCCGGTGATGAGCTTCAACTTCGGCGCAGGCAAAAAGCCCCGCGTCAAGGAGGCGTTCCGCTTCCAGCTCACCCTCTGCTTCGGCTATACCACCCTGTTCTGGCTGCTCATGATGCTGGCCCCCGGCGTGGTGGCGGGCATCTTTACCTCGGATGCCGCCCTCATCGAATACACCACATGGGCTATGCGCATCTACATGGCGGGCATCCTCGCCATGGGCGTTCAGATCGCCTGCCAGCAGAGCTTTATGGCGCTGGGTCAGGCCAAAGTCAGCCTCCTGCTGGCCTGTCTGCGGAAGATCATCCTGCTTATCCCGCTGATTTTTATCCTGCCCTGCTTCATGGCAGATAAGTGCTTCGGCGTCTTTCTCGCCGAGCCGGTCAGTGATATTCTGGCAGCGACCATTACCGCCATCACCTTCTTTTCCCGCTTCGACAAGATCCTGGACAAGGGTGCCGGGGAGGTATGATTTCACAGGAAATAAAGCCATCCTGCGGGCATTGCCTGCGGGATGGATACAACGAAATCCGGACGATGAACAGATGGAATTTCAGAATGACTGTATGCATCAAAAATACATCAGCAAAGAATTTTGGATGTAAGAGCTAAGAATCGAAAGGAAGGCTTGCAGAGGGCTTCAAAAACCAATCAAACGGGTCACTTTGTACAAACATTGCCTGAAAAATTTGTGCTTGAATCTAATTGCGGGATGAGAAAATATGCGCTATCATAATATCCAAAGGCGACCCGTATGCGGAAGGAATGGCGCTGTGAGCAAAGCACGGCGCTGCCATAATACGGATAAACGCAACGTGAATCGGAGGTAACAAGAAATGAAAAAGATCTCTCGTCGTGACTTCCTCGCAGCTTCTGCTGCTGTGGGTGCAGCTGGCGTCCTGACCGCTTGCGGCGGCTCTTCCAGCACCGCAGCATCCACCGCAGGTTCTGCTGCAGCCAGCTCCGCTGCCGGCGGCAAGTCCACCGACTACCCCACCAAGGGTATTTCCGTCATCTGCCCCTGGTCTGCAGGCGGCGGCACGGACTCCTGCCTGCGCGCATTCTGCGAGGCTATGGGCAAGAACCTGGGCGTCACCCTGACCGTCGATAACCAGACTGGCGGCGGCGGCATTCTGGGCCATCAGGCAATCGCAGATGCCAACACCGACGGCTACACCATCGGTATGATCACCTTCGAGCTGGCCACCTACAAGAAGCTGGGTACCAGTGAGCTGACCTGGGAGAATTACGCTCCCCTGTGCCGCGTCAACACCGACGCAGCTGCCATCACCGTCGGCGCAAAGTGGGCTGCTGACAACGGCATCACCGACCTGCCCGGTTTCATTGATTACTGCAAGGCTCACCCCGGTGAGGTGCAGATGGGCGGTTCTTCCAACGCTTCTGTCTGGCACATCGCTGGCGGCTACCTGATGAGCGCTACCGGCATCGACATCCAGATGATTACCTATCAGGAAGGCGCTGCTACCGCTGTCCAGAACGCAGCCGGCGGCTTCATTCAGGGCGTTACCGTCTCTCTGGCCGAAGCTCGCAGCTTCATCGAGTCCGGCGACCTGATCTGCCTGGGCGTCATGGACGAAGAGCGCAACCCCGTCTTCCCCGATGTTCCTACCTGTAAGGAGCAGGGCTACGACATCACCTACTACACCCAGCGCGGTATGGCCGCTCCTCTGGGCGTTGATGATGCCATCATGACCCGTCTGGAAGAGGCCTGCGCCGCTGCCATCGAGGACCCGGACTTCGTGACCTTCATGAACAACAACGGTCAGGCGATCTCCTATCTGGATGCACAGGGCTATGCTGACTACCTGAAGCAGGCTGCTGTCGATGTCGCAGCTGCTATGGACGCTGTCGGCCTCTGATTTGTCTCTCTGAGTATTTGCTGGGGCAGGCAGTTCATGCCTGCCCTTTTTTATGAGAAGATATAGAGAGGAGGAACCCCTTTTGAACAAAGACAAAATGAAAACGATGGCCTTCTCCAATCTGGTAGGCTCCATCATTTTCCTCGCCATCGGCATCTGGGCGTGGTTCCAGACCGATAATTTCCCTGAGGTGGCCAACACCTATGTGCAGGCTTCCACCTTCCCCCGCGTCATGATCGTGGGTATGCTCATCTTCTCGGTGGTCCTGCTCATCCAGTCCATCTTCAAGCTGATGGGTACCATGAAGCCCACCGACCCCGTTGCTGCCGAAGTCGGCACTCTGAATCCCCTCAAGGATAAGGGCGTGGCCGCTGCTTACCTCGTCATGCTCCTCTGTGTGCTGTTCGCGGCTCTGTTCAAGAGCTGCGGCTACATCCTGTGCGCTGTGGTGCTCTCGATGATCATCATGTTCCTCATCGGCAAGCGCAACTGGGTGCAGATGATCCTTGTGAGCGTTCTGGTGCCGCTGCTGATGTGGCTGGTGTTCTACAAGGTGCTTACCGTCAATATTCCGCTGGGTCCGCTGAACTTCCTGCGCACCCTCGTGGACATGATATAAGGAGGGAGCACAGTTATGGATTTTAGTCTGCTTCTTTCCAGCTATGCGACTGTCTGGTCCAACCCCGAGGTCCTTCTGATGACCTTCATCGGCGCACTGGGCGGCGTTCTGCTGGGCGCTATCCCGGGCATGACCGCCACCATGGGCGTGGCGCTGCTCATCCCCTTCTCCTTCGGCATGGACCTCATCCCGTCCATCGGCCTGCTGCTGGGCATCTACTGCGGCGGTATGTACGGCGGTTCCATTTCCGCTATCCTCATCCACGCCCCCGGTACGCCCGCCGCAGCCGCCACCCTGCTGGACGGCTACCCCATGTGTAAGAAAGGTCAGGCCGGCAAGGCACTGTCCGTTGCCATGTTCTCGTCCTTCTGCGGCGGCGTCATCGGCGCACTGGTCATGACCTTCCTGTCTCCGCTGGTCGCTGACATGGCCATGAACTTCGGCCCCGGCGAGATGTTCATGCTGGCCGTCTTCGGTCTGTCTGTCATCGTCGCAATTTCCGGTAAGTCTGTGGCCAAGGGCCTCATCAGCGCCTTCTTCGGTATGCTGCTCTGCACCGTCGGCCTCGACCCCACCAACGGCATCCCCCGCTTCATCACCACCAAGCAGACCGGCCTGCTGGATGGCTTCCAGTTCATCCCCACTCTGATCGGTCTGTTCGCTGTCTCTGAAGTCATCGCCGGCGTTGAGCGCATCATCCGCGGCGAAGAGCATGAGCAGAAGTCCAACGAGAAGATCACCAACGTCCTGCCCGATTGGAAGACCATCAAGAAGATCTGGCCCAACATCCTCTCCGGCGGCCTCATCGGCACCTTCATCGGCGCCATCCCCGGCGCAGGCGGTGACATCGCCGTCTTCGTCTCCTACGGCGCCAGCAAGTCCGCCAGCAAGCACCCCGAGCTGTACGGCACCGGCATCCCCAACGGCGTTGCTGCTACCGAGTCCGCCAACAACGGCTGCTCCGGCGGCGCTATGATCCCCCTGCTGTCTCTGGGCGTCCCCGGCGACTCCGTCACCGCCATCCTGCTGGGTGCCTTCATCATGAAGGGAATCACCCCCGGCCCCATGATGTACGTCACCGAGCTGCCCACCGTCTACCGCGTCTTCGCAGCTCTGATGCTGGCAAACCTCTGCATGCTGGTGGTCGGCTGCCTGGGCGTCCGCTTCTTTGCAAAGATCGTCTCCGTCGAGAAGAAGATGCTCTACCCCATCATCCTCGTCATCTCTCTGCTGGGTGCTTTCTCCATCAACAAGAATGCCTTTGACGTGGGCGTCTGTGTCGCCTTCGGCATCATCGGCTGGCTGATGAACAAGTACGAGTTCCCGCTTTCTCCCATCCTGCTGGCCCTCATTCTGGGACCCATGTGCGAGAAGAACTTCGTGCGTTACATGAACATCCAGCGCGGCAACTTCTTCGCCATCACCACTTCTCCCATCGCAATGGTCTTTGCAACGGTCGCTATCTTGGTCATCGTCTACTCTGTCTATAACCAGAGCAAGATCAACAAGCGTGCTGCTGCAAACGCTGCACAGGAGAAGGCATAAGCTCAACATCCTGACAAGCTCTGTCTGTTACATTCCCATGAAGCTGCGGCTGTCCCGTTCCGTCGGGGCGGCCGCGCTTCGCTTTTATGAGATAATGAGAAAGGGACTGTTGCAAAATAGCCCCTTCTTTTTGGGACATATCGGGAAAGTCACACCATTCATGAATGTACGCTGGTATGTCATGAAAAGGACTTGACAAAAATATAGGGGGGGGGGTAAAATAAAACCGCAGAAGCCTGCAATAATTCAGGAGGTAAAAAAGTATGCGGTTACGGAAAAATATGAAGCGTGCGGCGGCAGCCGCGCTGGCCCTGAGCATGGCGCTTTCGGCGGCAGCCCCGACGGCACTGGCAAAGGATTATTACATCAATAACGGTGATATTACGGTGACCGTTACGGAAAAGGGCGAAACCTATGTCCGTGTCGGCGATGCGAAAAACAAAGATGACATCGGCGAAATAGACAAGACGGAGGTAGTCATCAAGGGCGGCGAGGACCCGGACAAACAGACCAAGAACAACTCTGACGGGTCGGCGGACGAGGTCGAAAAACAGAAGCCGGTGGTGGATGCCGAGCCGGGAGAGCCTGCGGAGAATACCGGCACGGAGCTCGTCGTCTGGCCCGAGGACGCGAAAAGCGGGGAAGCCCAGGAAAAGGACGACCCGGAGCCTGAAGAAGGAGAGCCGAAGACACCGGACACGCAGAAGCCTGTCGAGAAGGCCGCAGAGGACGAAGATGACGACGAGGACGTCATGACCTTTGAGGCCAACACTGCCAGCACGGTGACAAAGGCTGTGAACGAAGCGGTACAGAATATCATCAAGATCATCAATAATTGCACCAAAAAAGACACGACGGTCACGATCGAAAACGTGAATATCTATCAGTACGCCTATGATTATAAGGCCGCGATGTCTGTCGAGGGCGCAGGCGACACGACCCTGAAGCTGGTGGGGGACAATACCTTGAGAGGTGGACATTCTTGTGCGGGCTTGGAAAAGGATGATGAGTACTCTACCGGAAAACTGACCATCACCGCAGAAGATACAAGCGCCTCTTTGAAGGCGTATGGTGGTCAGAATTCTGCGGGCATTGGTGGAGGATCTTATGATAGCACCTCGAAGCTGGAAATTGCAAACGGAAAAATCTATGCAGAAAGTGGTTTCAATATGGGTGCAGGCATTGGCGGCGGCATGTACGGAAAAGGTGAAGTGACCATTTCCGGCGGGGATGTGACTGCTCATGGAGGGCATACTGCGGCAGGTATTGGCGGCGGTTTTAGGGGCTCGGGAGACGTTACCATCCTTGGCGGCACGGTAACTGCGATACCTGCTGAGGGCAGTAACTCTAATGTCACAGGCATTGGCGGCGGCTTTGGCTGCGATGAAAAATCGACCGTTCGTATCCTCGGCGGTGTTGTCGATGCCGTGGGCAACGGATGTGGAAGCGGCATTGGCGGAGGCGAAGGTGATGTAGAGGTCGAGATTGGCGGCGGTGCGCAGGTGACTGCAAAAGGCGGCCTGGGCGATAACAAGTTCAATCGCGGTCCAGGCGCCGCCATCGGCACAAACGGCGATGCAGACGGCAAAGCTGGTAAAGAGCTGGATGTAAATGCCAGCGGTGAGGGTACGGTCACCCGGATTAACTCCAAGTTGACCTCTGATTGTGAGCATAAATGGACACTTGTCTCCTCTACTCCTGCGGCTGTCGGCCAGCTGGGCGAAAAAGTGTATGAATGTTCTTCTTGCGGCTCCACAAGGACTGTATACAAGTTTGTACTTCCGGAACCTGCACCTGTGGAGGAGGAGCAGAACGGCAGGATCGTTTTGAGAGTTATAGACGCTCCCTATGAGATGCATCAGGAGTCTACCCGCTACATCGTCACGGCAGACTCTGATACCGCCACCCTCTTCGGCTGTCTGGGCAATCTGGCAGAACTGAAAGCGCAGGGCGTAGATACCCTCGTCTTCCGCACTAAGAGCCGCGAGACGGCGCTGGACATCGATACCATGCTGTCGCTGGGCGCAGAGGACACCATCTTCACCCTCACCCACAGCGGCAGCTCTGCCACCCTCACCGTGGGCGGCGCAGACCACAGCGAACTGATCCACTAACTAACCAACCCCCAAGGCGGAGCGTTTCCGCATCCCTCCGCTTTGTACGAAAAGCCCCCGGCACGTTCCGCAGCGTGCCGGGGGTTTGCCCTCTCAGTCTCACTTCGTTCGCCAGCTCTCCCAGAGGGGGAGCCTCTGGCGTGTCGGCCAAGCCCACGCTGGACGAGCAAAGCTTACTCTATCCGGAAACAGTAGTGCCCTGCTACCAAGGCCAGCAGCAGCTTGACAAGGAACATGGTTCCGCAGCTGCTGCCCTCTGTAGCAGGGCAGTATTTTTTGCGTTATATCAGGCTTCGCTCGTCCAGACGAAAGCTGACCGACATGCCAATGGCTCTCCCTCTGGGA
>OBYB01001047.1_pt1 | contig 13805 bp, 10 predicted proteins | sample 1538181 | NCBI WGS metagenome assembly OBYB01 (sample SAMEA2580157, study PRJEB22360) | human gut metagenome | biome: human gut; feature: human-associated habitat; material: faeces | place: Denmark | collected 2008/2010 | reverse complement strand
TTATTGCTTTTATTGTTATTAATTGATTTGACTTATAACATCAGAAACATCGTTTTGTTTTTTGTTTCTGATGCAAAGATAAAGGCGGAAACCCCGCCTTTGCAAAAAAAGTCCAATCGAATAATTCTATCGGATAATAGATGAAACCAATATGCCTGCCAGTGAAGCTACCTTCTTCTACTTCTTTGTTTTCAGCAAACGCATACTGAGAAAGCCTGCCAAAAAGATAACGATGGTTCCGAAGACAATGGTCAGGTTAGCATGAAACGGGCTTGCATATTCGCTCATGAAACCATCTTTAAAGAAGATAGGAGACAAGCTCATCCAGACGACAACGATAATGCCACAGATCACTCCCAAAACGGCGTCAACATTCCGCGCCTTCTTTGAAATATACCCCAGCAGGAAGAGTCCCAGCATACCACCGCTGAAGATGGAGGACAAAGCCCACCAGGCATCCAGCGCACTCTCTACATTCAGAAATGCCAGCGCTACGAAAATACCGATGATTCCGATCAGTACATTCGAAACATACAAGGCTCTCACCGATTGTTTTTCTGTCGGTTTTTTATTTATATAACGGGCATAATAGTCCGTCAGAATGATAGTAGCCGAACTTGTAATGCTTGTAGCCACCGTACTCATTCCCGCCGCAAAAATGGAGGCGATCAATAATCCGGTAAGTCCGGTCGGAAGCGCATGTACAATAAAATAGGGAAAGACCGCGTCCCCTCGACCCCTGCCGGAAGCAGTTCCGGAAACGTCTTGTAATATGCATACAATGCCGTACCTATCATAAAGAACACCGCAGAAACCGGAATAAACAAATAACCTCCGAAGAGAGCGGAGAACTTAGCCTGTTTATCACTCTTTGCCGTCAAATAACGCTGTACGTAGTTCTGATCGATACCATAATTCTGTAGATTGATAAATATACCGTAAATAAGGCATACCCAAAAAGTAGACTCGGTCAAGCTGCTGCCGAAACTTCCCAAACTGAATTTCTGGTCAGTAACGGCTATCTGAAATACCTGCGCAGGCCCTTCGGGCATCTTAAACATCAGCACACAAAGACAAACAACCGCACCGCCGATCAGAATAAATCCCTGAATCGCCTCCGTCCATATCACAGCTTTCAGACCACCCAGCATTGAATAGGCAATAATGGCAACGCTGGTTACTGCGATAATCATCTTAATATCCCATCCCAGCAGGGCATTCATAGGCAATGCGAGCAGATACAGAATAGACCCCATCCGGGCAACCTGCGTCAAAAGATAACACGATGACGCATATACACGCGCCCAGGGACCAAAGCGTTCTTCCAGAAAACTGTAAGCCGATACGCTTCCGATAGAACGATAAAAGGGTACAAAGTATTTAGCAGCAAAATACGAGGCTATCGGAATGGACAAGCTGAATACAAAAGCATTCCAATCGGACATATAGGCCTTGCCCGGATAAGCCAGATAACTGATACTACTTACATACGTTGCGAAAATAGACATTCCCACAACCCAACCCGGAAGGGAACGTCCTGCCGAAGTAAATTCCTCCGACGAACGTTTCTTGTTGAAGAAAGAGCAGCCGAAGACAACAACTCCCCCCGTGAAGAATAAAAAGATAATAATGTCGAGAATAGACATAGCCGTTCATTTTTTCTTGATTAATTACCTGAGCACTACATCAACTCCCAAATTTTGAAGTGCCTTCCATATTTTTCCTCTTTCCCGTTGTTCGAACTTATGGAAAGGCGCAGCCACATAATCGCTGCATATTCCGAGTAGACTGAGAGCACATTTCAGACCTTTCAGGTAACTGGACCCATGTTGCCCTACCGTATATATCGTAGCACTGATTTGCATTACTTTTTCCTGCAAACGTCTCACTTCTTCCATATCTGCATTCTTCGCAGCGTTGTATAAGCTCACATACAATTCGGGGAACATATTCGCACCACCGTTTACGCCGCCATGAGCCCCCAGCAGTACGGATTCCGCCATAATTTCTTCCGGTCCCACCAGCATCGAGAAATCCGGATTATCTTTCATGGCATACATCACCGACTGGAAATAAACCGTATTTGCCGAACTGTCTTTAAAACCGATTACGCCGGGATTCTCCGCTATCCGCTGAATCGTAGCCGGTGCAAAGTTCACCTTTGTATGAGTCGGCATATTATACAAGAATAATGGTAACGGCAACTGAGGCAGCAGATGCTCATAAAACTCGATCAGTTCGGGCTGACCTGTCGCAAAGTAGTAAGGAGGAGCGGAAACGACGGCATCGGCTCCATGATCTGCCGCAAGGCAGGCAAGGTTCACACTCTCCACAATCGAAGTATCGGAAATACATACCAATACCGGCAACCGTCCTTTCGCTATACGGCAGGTATTTTTAATCATTTCCATCCTCAATTTATAACTGAGGCTCTGTGATTCACCGGTAGTTCCCAACACAAAAAGAGCATGTACTCCCCCTGCTATCAGATGTTCGATCAATCTTTGCAAACCTTCCACATCCAACACATCATCGTCCAACAAGGGAGTTACCAACGGAGGAATAATTCCTGATAAAGGAATATTCATTTTGTTATTCATAGTCTGATTCTTTTAATTTGTATATGATTGTTATTAATGATACTAATAAGACGGGGTATTTAGCATTTTGTAATCACATTATTCCATATCTGAAGAAAAGATTTTATATTTTTGTCGGCAAACAATCTATTATATAAAATCAGTTATGATGAAACATCCTCTTGCCCAATTCCTATACTGCCCCGAATGCGGTTCTCCGCACTTCGAAGTGAACAACGAGAAGTCTAAGAAATGCACAGACTGCGGCTTTGTTTATTATTTCAATCCGTCTTCCGCTACCGTGGCATTGATTCTGAATGAAAAGAAGGAACTGCTGGTCTGTCGCCGTGCCAAAGAACCGGCCAAAGGGACACTCGACCTTCCCGGAGGATTTATCGACATGAACGAAACGGGAGAAGAAGGGGTAAGCAGGGAAGTATGGGAGGAAACAGGATTGAAGGTAGAAAAAGCGACCTATCAGTTCTCCCTGCCGAACATTTATATCTATTCCGGCTTTCCCGTTCATACGCTCGATATGTTCTTTCTCTGTACCGTAAAAGACATGAGCCATTTCTCGGCAATGGATGACGTAGCAGATTCTTTCTTCCTGCCATTATCAGAGATACGTCCGGAAGATTTCGGGCTGGATTCCATTCGGCGGGGACTTGTACAGTTTCTGGCTCAACACAGTTAACTAAAAGGGGCACTAAACTTTTGGGTATCAGAAAACGTTTTAAATGAGGAAAATACTAAGATTCGTATTATCTTTGTAACCGCCATTAATTATAAACCAACAATCACATGAAATTCAACATCAGACTTAATTACTCTCATCAGGAAGATGAAAAAGAGTCCCAAAAGAATAAGTATTTCGGATCCAAAATGGATGAGAGATAATTTACATAAAGATTTAAATGATTATAAAATAACTTTCAAAGGGTTTTCGTTGGAAGATATAGTCGTATTTTTGTCAAAACACTAGATTATGAAGAAAAGAATTTCACGAATTATCTGCACCTTGTTGTGTTGTGCACCGATTGCCATCTCCGCACAGACAAGCGAAAAGATAACCTCTCCTGTCAACCTTTATAAAGAAGGGAAAGAGCTTTTCCAGGAAAAAAATTATGCAGCCGCCATACCTGCATTGAAAGCATTTGTAAAGCAAAAGCCAACAGCAAGTCTCCTTCAGGACGCAGAATATATGTTAGTCAGTTCAGCTTATGAACTGAAAGACAAAAACCGCATCGAGTTACTGCGCAAGTACCTCGACCGTTACCCGGATACTCCCTACGCCAACCGAATCTATTCACTGCTGGCTTCCTGCTACTTCTACGAAGGGAAATATGATGAGGCCCTGGCACTCTTTAATTCTACACGGCTCGATCTGCTGGGAAATGAGGAGCGCGACGACCGCACCTACCAACTGGCAACCTGCTACATGAAGACTGATAATCTGAAAGAAGCCGCCATCTGGTTCGAAACGTTACGTGCCAGCAGCCCCAAATATGCAAAGGACTGTAGTTACTATCTCGCTTATATCCGCTACACTCAGAAGCGTTATGATGAAGCGTTGAAAGACTTCCTTCCTTTGCAGGACGACCCGAAGTACAAAGAACTCGTACCTTACTACATAGCAGAAATCTATGCTATCAAAAAGAACTATGATAAGGCGCAGATCGTAGCACAAAACTACCTGTCGGCCTATCCGAACAACGAGCACGCTGCCGAGATGTACCGCATTCTGGGAGACGCTTACTACCATTTCGGACAATATCATCAGGCAGTGGAAGCATTCACCGGCTATCTGGACAGAGATCACTCCGCTCCCCGCCGGGACGCACTTTATATGCTGGGACTCTCCTATTACCAGACAAAAGTCTACTCCAAAGCAGCCGAAATGCTGGGACAAGTGACGACCGCCAACGACGCCCTGACCCAGAATGCTTACCTGCACATGGGACTCTCTTACCTGCAACTGGCAGAAAAGAACAAGGCACGTATGGCTTTCGAACAGGCAGCCGCCTCCAACGCCAATCTGCAGATAAAGGAACAGGCCGCTTACAACTACGCACTTTGCCTGCACGAAACGTCCTACTCCGCTTTCGGTGAATCGGTTACTGCTTTTGAAAAATTCCTCAATGAATTCCCGACTTCTCCGTATGCCGAGAAAGTAAGCAACTATCTGGTAGAAGTTTATATGAATACCCGCAGCTACGAAGCTGCTTTAAAGTCAATCGAACGGATCGCCAAGCCGAGTGCACAGATCATGGAAGCCAAACAAAAGATTCTCTTCCAACTGGGTACACAGTCATTTGCCAATGCCAATTTCGAACAGGCTCTCCAATATCTGAACCAGTCCATCGCCATCGGGCAGTACAACCGCCAGACAAAGGCGGACGCTTATTACTGGTGCGGAGAATCTTACTACCGCCTCAACCGGATGATGGAAGCCGCCCGCGATTTCAACGCTTATCTGCAACTGACCACGCAGCCCAATAATGAAATGTATGCGCTCGCCAACTACAACCTAGGATACATTGCTTTCCACCGCAAGGACTATACACAGGCAAGCAATTACTTCCAAAAGTATATCCAACTGGAAAAAGGCGAAAACAGAACAGCGCTTGCAGATGCCTACAACCGTATCGGAGACTGTCATCTGAATGTACGCAACTTTGAAGAAGCCAAGCACTACTACTCGCAAGCCGAACAAATGAATACTCCTTCCGGCGATTACTCCTTCTATCAGCTGGCACTGGTATCCGGTTTACAGAAAGACTATACCGGTAAGATCACTCTTCTGAACAGACTGGTCGGCAAATATCCTTCTTCTCCGTATGCTGTGAATGCCATTTACGAGAAAGGACGTTCTTATGTACTGATGGATAACAACGGTCAGGCTATTACCTCTTTCAAGGAATTGCTGGAGAAATATCCCGAAAGCCCCGTCAGCCGGAAAGCTGCGGCTGAAATCGGTTTGCTGTATTATCAGAACGGCAACTTCGACCAGGCAATCAATGCGTACAAACAAGTGATTGAGAAATATCCGGGCAGCGAAGAAGCCCGCCTGGCAATGCGCGATATGAAATCTATCTATGTAGATTTGAACCGTATCGATGAATTTGCGGCTTTAGCCAATGCGATGCCGGGACACATCCGTTTTGACGCCAGCGAACAGGATTCGCTTACTTATGCGGCTGCCGAAAAGATTTATGCACGTGGCAGAACAGAAGAAGCCAAGAGCAGCCTTAATAAATATCTGCAAACCTTCCCGGAAGGAGCATTTAGCCTGAATGCACATTATTATCTCTGCCAGATTGGAAATGAGCAGAAGAATTATGATATGGTACTCCTCCACTCCGGAAAATTGCTTGAATATCCGAATAATCCATTCGCAGAAGAAGCGCTGATCATGCGTGCGGAAGTACAGTTCAACCAGCAACAGATGGCAGAAGCTCTGGCAAGCTACAAGATGCTGAAAGAAAAAGCGACCAATGTAGAACGCCGCCAGCTTGCCGAAACCGGTATCCTGCGCTGTGCCTTCCTGCTGAGAGACGATGTGGAAACAATTCATGCAGCAACCGAGGTGCTGGCTGAAGCCAAGCTTAGTCCGGAACTGAAAAACGAAGCTCTTTATTATCGCGCAAAAGCTTATAAGAATCAGAAAGCGGACAAGAAAGCATTGGATGATTTCCGCGAACTGGCCAAGGATACCCGCAATTCTTATGGTGCCGAAGCTAAATACCAGGTTGCCCAAGCACTTTACGATGCCCAAGAATATGCGGCGGCAGAAAAAGAGCTGCTCAACTACATCGAACAGAGTACGCCACACGCTTATTGGCTGGCACGCAGCTTTGTCCTCCTGTCGGACGTATATGTCGCTATGGGTAAAGACCTCGACGCACGCCAGTATCTGCTGAGCCTGCAACAGAATTACCAGGGCAATGACGATATCGAGAGCATGATTGAAGACAGACTAAAGAAACTAAACAAGTAAAGATGAAAAGTATGAAACGAACTCTTTATATAGCAGGAGGCTTTACACTGGCATTTCTGATGCCGTTCAACCTTCAGGCACAGAATACTCAGCCGAAAGATACGACCATGAACCGCACGGTCGTCGTAGAACAGGAATATAATCCGGACATTCTGGATGCTTCCAAAGTGAATGTGCTGCCCAAAGTGGAAGAACCTACCGTCAGCAAAAAGGAAGTGGAATATGCCACTACTTTCTTCCCGGCTACCTCCATTCCTGCCGACCTGATGCGTCCCTATGTAGGAACGGAAGTGCAGCCCGGCAGCAAGCCCGGATATATACGCGCCGGATATGGAAACTACGGTAATCTGGATCTCCTTGCCAATTACCTGTTCCGTCTGTCGGACAGGGACAAACTGAACGTCCGCTTTCAGATGGACGGAATGGATGGCAAACTGACTATGCCGGAAACAGACACGAAATGGAATGCTTATTATTACCGTACCCGTGCGAATATCGATTATATCCATCAGTTCAACAAGGTAGATTTCAACATCGCCGCTAATTTCGGACTCAGCAATTTCAACCTTTCTCCGGTTCAGCCCGGCAAGCAGAAGTTTACTTCAGGAGACTTCCATCTGGGAGTAAAATCGACAGATGAAAATTATCCCATACAGTTCGAAGCGGAAACCAATCTGATGATGTACAACCGTCAGAACAATAACACTTTCTTTTTCAATGACAAAGTCGGAGAAACACAAGTGCATACCAAAGGATTGATCAGCGGCGCTATCAGCGACGAACAGAGCATCAACATCGGACTGGACATGCGTAATCTCATCTACAATAAAGACCTGAAGCTTGCTGACGACCTCCAGGTATACGAGAACCGTACCGCTCTGGCACTGAATCCGTATTATAAACTCAGCAGCGACAGCTGGAACCTGCGTGCAGGAGCCAATGTGGATCTCTCATTCGGCAGCGGTAAATCATTCCGCGTTTCTCCGGATGTAACAGCACAGTATATCTTCTCCGACAGCTACGTACTTTATGCACAAGCTACCGGAGGCAAGCTGGTCAACGATTTCCGCAGACTGGAAACAATCTGTCCCTATGCCTTGCCGGCAGCCCCTATTCTTGATACATACGAACAGCTGAATGCAGCGATAGGATTTAAAGCGAGTCCTTATCCCGGATTATGGATCAATCTGTATGGTGGTTATCAGGATTTGAAAGACGATTTCTTTGAGGTGCAGGAGGAAATGGATTACAACAACAATCCCTCACTTCCCGATGGTGATGGTCAGGGAGAGAACACTCCGTCTCCGGTCACAGCACATCAATATCTGAATCTGGAATTCAGCAATGCCAACAACTTTTACGCCGGTATGAAGATCAGCTATGAATATAAAGACCTCATTGCATTGTCCGCTGCTGGAACTTACCGTAACTGGGATGCGAAAGAAAAATACAGCCTCTATATGAAACCCGCCTGCGAGATTAATTTCAGCGCAGACTTCCGCCCGATCACAGGACTGAATATCAATCTCGGTTACGATTATATCGGACGCACAAAGGTAGAAGGCATTAAAGCCGCAGCTGTCAGCGACCTGCATGCCGGAGCCAGCTATAATGTGTTCAAAGGAGTATCCGTGTATGCCCGGATTAATAATATCCTCAATAAGAAATACCAGTATTATCTGGGCTATCCTACAGAAGGTCTTAACTTCCTGGGAGGATTAAACTTCAGCTTCTAGACAAGACATATTCTTCAGAGAGAAGAAGCAATCAGATGCCCATCCTGTTATTGCCTATGTGCAATATAACAGGATGGGCTTTTTCATTGTTCCTTACAAAGTCCCCTTTTCCATCCCGTCTATAATTTTGTATCAAGGTCTACCCATTTGTTACAGATAGTGTTTCTAGCTATTTGTGCACCTAATTTGGTGAATATTGCACGTCCATTTTTCACATCGCCCCTAATTTTGCATCATCATTAAAAGATAAATGAAGTTAACCTTATTGCACATAAGCAAAGGATATATTTAGAAACTGAAGAGAGAATAAAGAGAATAAAAGTCACCCCCAATCCGGTTGACCTAACTATAAACTAAATATATTATTAACCTATCAAATTAAACAGTATGAGAAACGCGCTCAATTTAAGATTCTGCTTTCTTGTTACGTTTCTTTTATTCATACCGATGATGTATGCCTTGCCCCCGGAAGGTATCACAATTAAAGGTAGAGTAACAGACGAAACACTCAAAGAAGGCGTTCCCGGAGCTAATGTGACTGTGAAAGGCACGAGCATTGGGACAATCACAGACTTTGACGGTAACTTTACGATCGTCGCCCCAAGCAAAAAATCCGTATTGAACATTTCCTTTATCGGGTATGTAACCCAGGAGATCGTGGTCGGAGACAGGACAATCATCAATGTTTCCTTAAAAGAAGATGCACAGAACCTCGGTGAAGTGGAAGTTGTAGCTATCGCCTATGGTAATCAGGACAAGCGCATGCTTACCAGTGCCGTCTCCTCCATCGACAACAAAGAGCTGATCAAATCTCCGGCAACAAGTATCACGAACCTCCTTGCAGGAGCACTGCCGGGTGTATCTTCCGTACAGACTACCGGACAGCCTGGTAAAGATGCTGCTGCCATCTACGTACGTGGTGTCGGTTCATTAAATGATTCACAATCCAAGCCACTGGTCTTGGTAGACGGAATAGAACGTGAGTTTTCACAAATCGACCCGAACGAAATCGAAAGTATCTCCGTATTGAAAGACGCCTCTTCCACCGCTGTATTCGGAGTAAGAGGTGCTAATGGCGTAGTACTGATCACCACCCGAAGAGGTAAAGCTGGCAAAACGCAGATTTCCGCCAGCACCAAACTGGGTCTGCAACAGCCCATCTCACTGGTAGAACAGACTGGAAGTTACGAGTTCGCACGCTTCTGGAACATGAAGCAGGAGATGGACCACGTAACGAATCCTAAATTATACTTCACCCCGGAACAGGTAGAAGCCTATCGTACCGGCTCAGACCCGATCATGTATCCCAGTATGGACTGGAAGAAGTATATCTTTAATAATGTCTATCTTCAAAGCCAGAACAACCTAAACATCTCCGGTGGTAGCGAAAATGTACGATACTTTATCTCAGTAGGTTATACTTATCAGAACGGACTTCTGAAAGAACTTCCCGGACAGATGTACGACAACAACTATCGTTACAACCGCTATAATTACCGTGCCAATATCGATGCCAATCTGACCAAGACTACTTCGATGAAACTCGGTGTCGGTGGTGTTTTAGGCAAGATACAGGAACCGCGCAGCGTCGTTTCGGGCACAGGCGAAGACCAAAACCCCTGGGTAATCGCACAAATCTGGTCACACCCGTTTGCCGGACCGGGATTTATCAACGGAGTACGTACACTAGTTCCCAAAGACATGGTTCCCTTGGGAGAGGTAATGCGTGACGGTATGTTCGTTTTCTACGGACAAGGTTATAATCAGACGTATGACACGACATTGAATCTGGATTTGGACATCACACAGAAACTGGACTTTATCACTCCGGGACTGAGTGTTTCCGTGAAAGGTGCTTACGACAATAAGTTCAAACTGGAAAAAGTACGTACGGGAGGCGCCATCGAAGCGCAGACTGTGTACTACAAATCATACTTTGACACTAACGGTACGATGTCACAGACCGATCCCGACTACGATAAATCACTTATCTATGTTCCCAGCGGCAGCGATACTCCGCTCACTTACTCGGAAAGCAGCGGACGCGGACAGAACTGGTATCTGGAAGGACGTATCAACTATGACCGTACATTCGGCGACCACAGAATATCCGGTCTGTTCCTTTACAATCAGTCGCGTAATTATTATCCGGACAGCTACACTTATCTGCCCCGTAACTACGTAGGACTGGTAGGACGTGCTACTTATGCCTATCAAAGTAAATATCTGCTCGACGTAAACGTCGGCTACAACGGTTCGGAGAACTTTGCTCCGGGCAGCACACGTTTCGGTGTATTCCCTTCCTTCTCTGCCGGCTGGATCGCAACTGCCGAGAAGTTTATGGAAAACCAGAAAATCGTAGACTACCTGAAACTCAGAGCATCCTGGGGACGTGTAGGTAATGACAAGGGTGTAGACTCACGTTTTATGTACATGCCTGCCGTATGGGGATCATCGGGCAGTTACAGCTTCGGTGTGGACAATCCGATTTCCCAATCGGCAGCAGCCATCTCACGTATGGGTAATCCGGCAGTAACCTGGGAAACAGCCGACAAGCAGAACTACGGTATCGACCTTAAATTCTTCAACAGCCGCCTGTCCGCTACCTTCGACTACTTTATCGAACACCGCACAGGTATTCTGATCTCTCCGGAATCGACTCCAAGCATCATCGCAACCGCACTGCCTAACCTGAACATTGGTAAGGTAGACAACCACGGTTACGAAGTTTCTCTTGGCTGGCGCGATAAGATCGGAAAAGACTTCAATTATTATGTGGATGCCAACGTCTCTTTCGCACGCAACAAAATCCTCTATATGGACGAAGTGCCCAAGCAATTCTCTTATATGAACCAGACCGGTGGCTCTACCGGACGTCAGACCGGAGTATACAACTACATCCGTCTCTATCAGTACAGCGACTTCATCACCGGAGCCGACGGCGAACTGACCTTAAAGCCGGAATTGCCTCAGCCTTATCAGAAGGTATATCCGGGTGACGCCATGTACGCCGACCTCAATGGAGACCATATCGTGGACGGTAATGACAAGAGCGTAGCAGGTTATGCTACCCGTCCAGAATATGTTTTCGGTATGAACATGGGATTCGACTGGAAAGGATTCAACTTCACCATGCAATGGGTAGGTTCCAAGAATGTCAACAGAATGTATGACATCGAATACCGTATCCCCTATACAAATGCCGGAAAGCGTGGTTTGCTGACCTACTTCTACGACGGTTGCTGGACTCCGGACAACCAACTGGGAGCTACTTATCCGCGCCCGTCGGAAGAATCGGAAAGCTGGAACTCCGAACCTTCTACCCTCTGGTTGGTAGATGCTTCCTATCTCCGTTTGAAGAGTCTGAGCTTCGGTTATACCATCACCGGAAAGAAATTCCTGAAGAAACTGGGCCTCAGCTCACTCGGATTAAACTTCAGCGGCTACAACCTGCTGACCTTCTCACCGCTTAAATATCTTGATCCGGAAAGTGATCCTAACCGGTTCGGAGATTATCCGCTGATCAAAGTATATAGCTTCGGTTTAAATCTTAACTTCTAAAAAACGACTGTATGAATAGAATAATAAAAGGACTCGGAATAGCATTAGGTTGCGTACTGATAGCCTCCTCCTGTTCTGAAATCAGCTTCGGGGATAAATTTCTGGGCGACCAGCCTGAGAGTTCCGGAGCGACTACCGAAGAAATGTTCTCTTCGAAAATAAATGCCGAAAAGGTGCTGACCCAAGCATACACCGGACTACCCTACGGATTGCCGACCGGTTCCGACTTTAAATTGGGTGTGAACATCCTTGAATCAATCACAGACTTATGCTATAGTTTCCGTGATAATATCAGTGACGGTCCTGTTAAGCTCTATTACAACGGAGCACTCAGCGCCAACAATGTCCCCAAAAATTCCGCTTACCGTTATGGAAGCAAATCCGACTGGACTACGATCCGTTATGCCTGGTTGTATATTGAGAACGTAGAAAAAGTGCCCGACATGACAGCCAGTGAAAAAAGCGAACGAATTGCGGAAGCCAAAGTTTTGATCTCCCTCTGCTATTTCGAAATGCTGAGATACGTAGGCGGTGTGACATGGCTGGACCACTATGTAGACGTAAACGAGACAATGAATTTCCCCCGTATCACTTTTGCCGAGACGGTAGAAAAGATCGTCGGACTGCTCAACGAAGCGATCAACTCCAACCTGGCTTGGAAAGCGGAGAAAGCAGATGACGGACGTATGACCCTCGCAGGTGCGATGGCATTAAAGTTCAAGGTACTGCAATGGGCAGCCAGTCCGACTTTCAACTCCAACACCAAATGGCATCCGGAAGCAGACGAATATACCTGTTACGGAAACTACAGCGACCAACGCTGGAAAGATGCCGCCGAAGCAGGTGCAGCCTTCTTCACGGAAGTACAGAGACGGGGTGAATACGAACTGATTCAACCTACGGAAGAAACGCACCGGGCAAGACGTCTGGCCTATCGTCAGGCCTATTACAACCGTGGCGGAACAGAAATACTAATCTCCACCCGCAAGGGATACGGTTCCGGTGTTCACGAGAGTTTTATTGGTCAACGTTATTACAGCGGCCCTACATTGAACTATGTAGATATGTTTCCGTGGGAAGACGGAACTGATTTTCCGGCAAATTTCGACTGGAAGTCACCCTCCAAGCAACCGTTCTTTACAAAAGGCGAAATGGTGCCCACCCGCGACCCGCGTCTGTATGAAAATGTAGCTTGCCCCGGAGACACCTACTGTAACGGAACAACCGCTCCTGTTTATATCAACCACGCCGACTACAAAGACGGTAGCGGATTCCTGATCATGAAGTACATCTTACAGGAAAACAACGACCGCGAAGGTCCGGTACAATGGTCACACACCCGTCTGGCGGAAATCATGCTGGGATATGCGGAAGTACTCAACGAAGTCAATGGACGCCCTACCGACGAAGCTTACAAAATGGTAAACGATGTACGAAAGAGAGTAGGTCTGCCGGAACTTTCCAAGGCGATGAATCACGATCAGTTCCTCGAAGCCGTACTGAGAGAAAGAGCACTCGAATTAGGATTTGAAGAAGTACGCTGGTTCGACCTCGTTCGCAGAGACCGTCAGAGCGACTTCAAAAAGAAGTTGTACGGACTCAGAAGCAGAGGTAACGACCTGAACAATCCGACTGAGTTCACCTTCGAGAAGATCGAACTGGGAGACCATTACTGGGCTACCAACTGGGATACCAAGTGGTATCTGGCTCCGATTCCTCAGGAGGAAATCAACAAGCAATATGGAATGACCCAAAACCCGGGCTGGTAAATGACACGTTAACTAATATCGTTTGAACAATGAATAAAATAAATTATATATTAATCACTCTGCTCCTGGGAGGTTCGGTATCCCTGAATGCACAGACATCGAAAGCTGCTTCGGAAATGCAGCTGGCAGATACACTGAGCATCGGCTAACGGAATTTCCATCG
>OBYB01001038.1_pt1 | contig 13887 bp, 9 predicted proteins | sample 1538181 | NCBI WGS metagenome assembly OBYB01 (sample SAMEA2580157, study PRJEB22360) | human gut metagenome | biome: human gut; feature: human-associated habitat; material: faeces | place: Denmark | collected 2008/2010 | reverse complement strand
GTAAACTGTCGGAGTATTTATCGACCGGCGGGGGCGTACTATACCCTTTCTGGCCGGTCTAGGAAATAAGGAGCAACCGTATGGGTAAGTATCTTCTGCGACGCATTCTGCAGATGATTCCCGTGGTTCTCGGTACGACTCTTCTGGTATATGCCCTTGTATTCGCCCTGCCGGGCGACCCTGTCAAGGCCATGTTCGGAGACAAGCCCGTCAATGCGGCCGTCGCAGCCCAGATCCGCGCAGAATACCATCTCGACCAGCCGTTCATCGTTCAGTACTTTATCTACCTGAAGAATGCACTGACCCTGAACTTCGGCGATACCTTCGCCGGCCAGCCCGTTCTCGACGAAATCACCCGCGCCTTCCCGGTCACCATCAGGCTCGGCTTGATGGCGTTCGTGTTCGAGGCGATTTTCGGTGTCGTCTTCGGCATTATCTCGGGCCTCAAGAAGGGCAAGTGGTACGACACCGTCATCCTGATCGTCTCTCTGCTGCTTATTTCCGTGCCGACCTTCGTCACCGGCTTCGTCATGCAATATGTCTTTGGTATTCAGTGGGCGATATTGCCGGTGACGGCAGGCGCCGACCCCGGCTTCCTTGATCTGCTCATGCCGGCCATGGTGCTCGGTTCGGTGTCGATGGCCTATATCATCCGACTGACCCGCTCCGAAATCTCCTCCAACATCGCCGAGGATTACGTGCGCACCGCACGCGCCAAGGGCATGTCGAACGGTCAGGTCATGCTGCGCCACGTGTTACGTAACTCCCTGATTCCAGTCGTCACTTACCTCGGCCAGGACATCGGCGCCCTGATGGGTGGTGCCATGATCACCGAGCAGATCTTCAACATCCACGGCATCGGCTTCCTCACCTACCAGTCCATTCTGAAGGGCGAGGCAAACCTGGTGGTGTCCATCGTCACGTTGCTCATGCTGATTTTCGTAGTGTGCAACCTCGTTGTCGACATGCTGTACGCGGCCCTCGATCCGCGTATCCGTTACGCGTGATAGGGAGGAGTGAGTCACATGGCAAACGAAACCACTGAAAACGAGCTCAACGAGACCGGCGAGCCAGGAACCGAATACTTCATGGAAACCCTGCCCGGTCAGGACCGTTACGTAGCTCCTCTCGACGAGACCCCGTTGCAGGACGTCGATTCCGTCGACGAATCCGCACCGGCCACCAGCATGTGGGCCGACGCATGGCGAACCCTGCGCCGCAATCCGCTGTTCATCATCTCCGGGCTGCTGATCCTCTTCATCATCGTGGTGGCCATCGCCCCCGGTCTGTTCACCAAGCAGGATCCGAACGCCTGCGATCTGGGCAACTCCTTGAGCCCCGCCTCCGCTGGACACCCCTTCGGCTACGACCTGCAGGGCTGCGACGTGTACACCCGCGTGGTCTACGGCACCCGTACCTCACTGTCCGTCGGCGTGCTCTCCACGCTACTAGTCGTGATTGTCGGTACCCTGATCGGTGCCGTCGCCGGCTTCTTCGGCGGTTGGGTCGACGCGGTGCTGAGCCGTATCACCGACATCTTCTTCGCCCTGCCTATGCTGCTCGGCGCCATCGTGGTGCTCCAGATGTTCAAGACCTCCAAGTCCATCTGGAAGATCGTGCTGGTGTTGACGCTCTTCGGCTGGGTCGGCGTATGCCGTATCGCCCGAAGCGCCGTGCTGGAATCGAAGAACCTCGAATTCAACACCGCCTCCACGGCCCTCGGCTCCACGCCTGCCAGGAATCTGTTCCGCCATATCCTGCCGAACTCCTTGGCCCCGATCATCGTCATCGCCACCACTTCGCTGGCCTCCTACATCGTGGCCGAAGCAACCCTAAGCTTCCTTGGCGTCGGTCTGCCGACCACCACGGTGAGCTGGGGTGGCGATATCTCCAGCGCACAGACCAACCTGCAGACCGATCCGATGGTGCTGTTCTACCCGTCCGCCGCACTGGCCATCACCGTGCTTGCGTTCATCATGATGGGCGACGCCGTCAAGGACGCCCTCGACCCGAAGAGCCGTACGGCCTGAGTGAGGGGAGTGGAGAATCATTATGACTGACAACACCAACGCCAAGATGCTGGCTATGCAGAAAGAGCATGGTCCGCTGCTCGAGGTCAAGGATCTGGCCATCGACTTCACCACTGACACCGGCAAGCCGGTGCATGCGGTGCGCGACGCCAACTTCACCGTCTACCCCGGCCAGTGGGTGGCCATCGTGGGCGAATCCGGCTCCGGCAAATCCACCTCCGCCATGGCTGTGCTGGGCCTGCTGCCCGGCACCGGTCACGTGGTCAACGGCTCCATCAAGCTTGACGGCGAGGAAATCGCCGGCGCCAAGCAGAGCGAGTTCGACAAGCTGCGCGGCACCAGGATGGGCCTCGTGCCGCAGGACCCGATGAGCAACCTCAACCCGGTGTGGCGCATCGGCACCCAGGTCAAGGAAGCACTGAAGGCCAACAACATGGACGTGGACCATGAGAAGCGCTCCGCCCTCGCCAAGGCCCTGGCCGGCGACGAGGTCGAAGTCAAGGGCAACGACGACGAGACCTTCCTCGGTGCCAAGGAACTGCCCGAGCTCATGACCGAGGCCAAGAAGGCTTTGACCGAAGCCGGCGTGTCCGGCGAGGCCTTCGACAAGGCCGTCGCCCGCTTCACCAACGAATGGGTTCCGGGCTCCGAAACCCGTTGGCGCGTGGCCGACGACCTCATCAAGGCCGGCGTGGCCGACGATCAGGCCTGGTACCTCGCCAAGAAGTACGTCATCGGCTCCACAATGGATGACCGTATCGCGGGTCTGCTGTCCGAGGCCGGTCTGCCCGACGCCGCTACCCGTGCCCGTCAGTTCCCGCACGAGTTCTCCGGTGGTATGCGCCAGCGTGCGCTCATCGCCATCGGTCTGGCCTGCCGCCCTGACCTGCTGATCGCCGACGAGCCGACCTCCGCCCTCGACGTGACCGTGCAGAAGCGCATCCTCGACCACCTGCACATGCTCACCGACTCGTTGGGCACCGCCGTGCTGTTCATCACCCACGATCTGGGCCTTGCTGCCGAGCGCGCCCAGCACATTGTCGTGATGTACAAGGGTCAGGTCGTCGAATCCGGACCGTCCCTGGAAGTGCTCCAGCACCCGCAGCACCCGTACACCAAGCGACTCGTGGCCGCCGCCCCGTCGCTGGCCTCCCAGCGCATCATCTCCGCCAAGGAGCGCGGTGAGAACGCGGACGCCCTGCTCGATCACCACATCGCCGGCGAAAGCACGCTTGAGAAGAGCGAGCACATCATCACCGTCGACCACTTGACCAAGGAATTCAAGCTGCCCCGCAAGAAGGAGATGTTCAAGGCCGTCGACGACGTGTCCTTCTCCGTCAAGCGCGGCACCACCCTGGCCATCGTGGGCGAATCCGGTTCCGGCAAGTCCACCGTGGCGAACATGGTTCTTCACCTCCTGAAGCCCACTTCCGGCAAGGTGTTCTACGAAGGCCGCGACACCTCCACGTTCAAGGCCAAGGATCTGCTCGGTTTCCGCCGCCACGTTCAGCCGGTGTTCCAGAACCCCTACGGTTCGCTCGACCCGATGTACTCCATCTTCCGTTCCATCGAGGAGCCGCTGCGCATCCACAAGATCGGCGATTCCAAGTGGCGAGCCAACCGTGTCAAGGAACTGCTGGACATGGTCGAGATGCCGGCTTCCGTGATGGGCCGTTACCCGAACGAGCTTTCCGGCGGCCAGCGTCAGCGTATCGCCATCGCACGAGCCATGGCTCTGGACCCGGACGTCATCGTGTGCGATGAGGCCGTGTCCGCTTTGGACGTGCTGGTGCAGGACCAGGTGTTGCGCCTGCTCAACGATCTGCAGGCCGAAAAGGGCCTGAGCTACCTGTTCATCACCCACGATCTGGCCGTGGTTCGTCAGATCGCCGACGAGGTTGTGGTGATGCAGCACGGCAAGCTCGTGGAGCATGCCACCACCGACGAGGTCTTCGACCACCCGCAGAAGCAGTACACCCGAGACCTGCTCGACGCCATCCCCGGCGGCAAGCTCCAACTCGGTCTGGACTGATAATCTGCGTTTGAGCGCATTGTATTGGGTTCTTTCCATCCGTGGAAAGAACCCAATATTCGTATGCGCAGGTTTGCATGATGGTTCGCGTGGGACGAAAGGCAAAAATTGGTGTTTTCCCGATGTTGTCCCACAAATTGTGGGACAACATCAACATCAATCGATGGACATGAGTGTTGTCCCACAGCAGATTTCTCACGAAGCCCGGAATTACGCCATTCTTAGTGTGGTCGATAATTACTCATGCTGTGGGGTGTGGGACGGCCCGCGAAAATCGTCGATTTTCGGATGTTGTCCCACGGAATACGTCATACCTCGTATGTGATCGTGAGTGGGGCGTGATCGGACCAGCGTTTGTCATACGTGGGAGCCTTGTCGATGACGAATCCGCGTGCGGTCTCCGCCAACTCGGGCGTGGCGAACTGGTAGTCGATTCTCCAGCCGACATTGTTGTCGAAAGCGCGCCCTCGCTGGCTCCACCAGGTGTATGGCCCCTGAATGTCGCCGGCCAACGAACGCATCACATCCACGAACTCGTATTCGTCCAGCCATTTGTCCACGTAGGCACGTTCTTCGGGCAGAAATCCGGCGTGCTTCTCATTGGCCTTGGCGTTCTTGATATCAAGCGGCGTGTGCGCGATGTTGAAATCGCCGCAGAGCACGGCCTGTTTGCCGCCATGCGCAGCCTCGTCCCGCAACGCGCCCATGCGCTTCAGCATCGTGTCCAGAAAACGGTACTTCTGTTCCATTTTGGTCGGATAATCGGTGTTGCCAGCATGCACATATACGGATGCCACGGTGATCGCGTAGCCCTCAGGCGTTTTGACATCGGTTTCGATCCAACGCCCTGAATCCACATCCTCGCTCAGACCTGGCAGCCCATATCGCTTGTCAAGCACTTCCAAGTCGGTGAGCAGTCCGACTCCCGCGCGGCCTTTCACCCGGCAGACCTCGTTCATGGCATGGAGGTTGGCCGGTGCCTCGATCTTGCCGGCGGTGGCGTATTCGAAACCAAATTCATCGAAAATAGAATCGACATCGTCCTGAGGCGCGCGAACCTCCTGTATGCACCAGACATCCGGCGCATGCTTGCCGGCCCAATCCTCGATGCCCTTGCGCTTGGCCGCACGAATGCCGTTGACGTTAGACGTGGTAATGGTGATGGTCATGCGGCCATACTATTTTGGCCTCCCTACGAATCGAACCGGACATCGGCGGCCGCGATGCTCAGCTTTCTCTAAGCCTGAGTGCTAGTGTTAGCAAGGTTGCAACCGTTACATGAAACGAGGAATTATGGGACTGTTCGGATTCGGCAAGAAGAAGAGCAAGAAGGAAGCCGAGCCGGCCGTTGAGCCTGTCGATGAGGACAAGGTGGCCGCCGAGGCCGCAAACGCCGCAGCAAAGGCGGAAAGCGCTGAAACCGTATTGGCGGAACCATCCAGCGAATACCAGGGCCGCGGAGAAGAGCGAGGCCCGTGGGACGTCAACGATGAGGACGTGCCCGATTATGACGATTATCTGGATCTCGGCGCCTACTACCTGCCCTTCCTCCAGGGCATCCAGCTGCGCATCAAGGCCAACCGCGCCATCCAGCAAGTGCTTGGCTCCACCATCACCTTCGGCTCCTCCAGCCTGGAGATCGAAGCCTTTGCCGCACCCAAGACCCTGGGACTGTGGGATGACGTTCGCGGTGACCTGCTTGAAGCCAACAAGGCCGCTTCTGAAGTGGACGGTGTGTTCGGCACCGAACTGAAGCTGCCGGTCAATGTCAAGGGCGGCAAAACCGTGAACACGCGCATCGTTGGTGTGGACGGCCCGCGCTGGATGCTGCGTGGCATCTTCTCCGGCAAGGCTGCTATCGATCCGGACAGCCCGGAGACCGAGGCGCTGAACAAGTTCTTCGCCGACATCGTCGTCGAGCGTGGCGAGGAGCCTTTGGCGCCGCGCGATCTGATCCCGATGCATCCGCCGGTCGCCCCCGCTGAGCGTAAGGCCGCCAAGGCCGCGGCCGAAGCCGGCGAGGAGAACGGCAAGGAACACTTCAAGGACATTCCGGACAACAAGCCGAAGGGTCCGCTGAGCCAGGACCAGCAGACCGAAGTGAAGACCACGCTGTCTCGCGGCCCGATGTTCTCCGAAGTTCGCTGATTTATAGGAAGAGACTTGGCAGACAACAAACGCACCGGCCTGTCCGCTCTAGCCGACGCCGGCAATGAAGGCGAGGATTTCTCCGTCATCGACGCCATCGGTGGCCCGCGTGGCGTCATCGAATCCATGCTGCCCGGCGTGGTGTTCGTCGTACTGTTCGTGGCCACGAGCAATCTGAATCTCACCATTGCGGTTTCGGCCGTGCTGGCGGTATTGCAGGTTATTGTGCGACTGATTCAGCGCCAGTCGGTAATGGGCGCGGTCTCTGGTCTGGTGGCGGTAGGCATCTGCCTGATTTGGGCATGGCAGACTCATGAGGCCCGCAATTACTACATCTTCGGATTCATTACCAATGCCGGCTATGCCGCGTTGCTTGCCGTGTCGCTGATTGCGCGCGTGCCCGGACTGGGTTTGGTCGTCGAATTCATCCGTAGCCTGCCCACCGAGCATTTCAAGGCATGGTTCCATGACTGGATGGACGACAAGGCCCTGAAACGCGCCTATATGATTGTCACCGGCCTGTGGGTCGGTCTGTTCCTGCTGCGGCTGGTGGTGCAGGTGCCGCTGTATCTGACCAACCATGTAGCTGCACTCGGCGTGACCCGCCTGCTCATGGGCATTCCGTTCTGGGCATTGGCGATTTGGGTGAGTTACCTCATTATTGCCACGCCGATGCACCGGCATAAGGTCGCGGCTAAGAAGATACAGACTGAAGTCGCTGTTGATGCCGAACTCGAACCGAGCGCAACCGGAAAGGACGATGATGCAAGCTGAAGTTCGTATCGAACGATACGCCGACCAAGGCCGCTGCGTGGCCCATATCGACGGTCGTGTGGTGTTCGTCCGCTTCGCCTTGCCCGACGAACTCGTGCGAGTCGAACTTGACGAGCCCCACGACCGGGACGACCGGTTCTGGACCGGCGAAGTCGTCGAGGTTCTCGAGCCGTCCGAAGACCGAATCACCCCGGCATGGCCACTTGCCGGTCCCTTGGCGATGGGCGGGGGAGTGGGCGGCGCGGATCTCGTGCACGTCTCTTTGCCCGGCCAGCTCAAGTGGAAGGCCATCACCGTCTCCGAACAGATGAGCCGACTCGGCCATATCGACGTGGCCGTTCCCATCGAGCGCATGCCCGGCGACAAGGCAGCCGGCGGCCTCAATTGGCGTACCCGCATCGAAATGATTGCCGACGACAACGGCATGCCATCCATGCGCCGGCGCGGCACACACAACCGCGTGGCCATCGACACCATGCCGCTTGCCACGCGCACGCTGCTGGACGTCGCCAAGCGCGAACACGTGTGGGAGGGCGGCTTTGAACCCGGCTCCCAGATTCGTCTTTCCGTGCCCGAACCGCGCGGCGAGATCGTCGATACCGCGGCAGCAGACGACAATTACGCCGTACTTGTGGACGGCGAACTGCGCGCCGGCTCCCAGCTGCTCACCGAACAGGTGACCATCAACGGCACGACCTTCGACTATCAGGTTGACGCCAACGGTTTCTGGCAAGTGCATCGCCAAGCGCCGATCGCCCTCGGTACGCACGTGATCAACCTGGTCAACGGGCAGCTGCAGTCAGCGGCGGACGCCGTAATCTGGGATTTGTATTCCGGTTCCGGCCTGTTCACCCTGCCGCTGGCCACAATGACCGGTGAACGCACCCGCATGCTCAGCGTTGAAGGCGCGCGTGTGGCCGTCAAGAACGCCCAGCGCAATCTGCGCGCCATGAACCTGAACGACGTGGACGCCCGCGCGGGTGACGTCTCGCGCACGCTGGACCATGTGCCGGCGCATCTGGCCAAGCCGAATGTCGTAGTGCTTGATCCGCCGCGTGCCGGTGCTCGTGCCAAGGTCTGCCGCCAGATTGCCGCGGCCGGCGCATCCAGCGTGGTCTACATCGCCTGTGATCCCACCAGCCTCGCACGCGACACCGCGACACTCATCGGCGAAGGCTACGAGCTCAAAGACATCCGTGCCTTCGATATCTACCCGATGACCCACCATGTTGAGACGGTGGCCCTGTTTACCCGCTGACAGGTGAGCATATGACACGACGAATTCTCGGATTGCTGGCCTGCATGGCGGCTGTGTTGTCCCTGGCCGCCTGCACGCCGGCCGGTAGGGCGGTCGGCGATACCCAAGACAGCATGCCGGAAGTCGCCCACGATTCCACACATCCCACGGATGTCACAGTCGGCTTTGTGGGGTCGACTGACACCGCCGCAGACGAGTTCGTCATCAATGCGCTGTCTGATGACAAACTCAATGTCTACTATGCCTCGCTCGAAACATCCGCAAGCTCGGCAAACGCAACTGATGGTGTATCCGGTGAAACCGAATCTTCTGACGCCGGCACTACCAGCGAAAACGGTGCCGATAGTATGGATGCTCATACTGGCGTCGACAAGAATGCGGTCACCGCACAGCAGGGTGTTGCCGATTTCGTAGCTCGCGCGGTCAAAATCGTGGTTATCAGCGGCATCGACGTTACCGACGCCAACCGGGAGAGCTGGAACCAGACGTTGACCAATGCGCGTGAAGCCGGTATTCCAGTCGCTCTCATTGATCCAAAGCATGCGCCCGAAGATGAACTGCTGTACGCCGTCATCCTTCACCTCAACACCAACAGTGCCGATTCTGGCGACACTGCCGATACCAAGCCAATGACTATTACTGACGCCGTGCTCACCATCACGCGCGACGAACCCCACGAACGCGAGATCAAAGTCACCGTTTCCTGAGCCGAATCAGGCCCTTGAAGCTGAGAAAGCACCCTGAATCATCCCTGAGCCTTAGCGGATTGCGAAACAAGACGCGGTAGGCTGGAGAATATGAGTGCAACAACAGCCGTGGAAATGCCTGAGATCGGAGCGACCGGTCTTACCCCCAAAGAAGTGGTGCAGCGTATCGAAAGTGGCCAATCGAATGCGGTGAAAACATCCACCTCGCGTTCGGTTCAAGATATCGTGCGAGCCAACGTATTCACGCTGTTCAACGGCATCATCTTCGCCGCGATGGTACTGGTGCTGATCACCGGTTCCTGGAGGGACGCGGTGTTCGGTTTCGTCATCATCATCAACACGGGCATCGGCATCGTCACCGAACTCAGGGCCAAGCGCACGCTGGACAGGCTTTCCATCCTTGTGGCCTCCGAATTCCTCGTGCATCGTGACGGCAGGGACGTGGAGGTGCCCCACAACGAGATCGTGCTCGACGACCTGCTGTGGATCCGTGCCGGCGAACAGGTGCCGGCCGACGGGCAGATCATCCAGACCTGGGGACTGGAGCTTGACGAGTCCATGCTCACCGGCGAATCGCGTACCGTGCGCCACAAGGTGGGGGAGCAGGTGTATTCCGGCGCCACCGCGGTCTCCGGCATGGCATTGGTCAAGGTCAATGCGGTCGGCAGCCATTCCTACGCCGCCACGCTCACCGCGCAGGCCAAGGTATACAAGAAAACCGTGTCCGACCTGAACAAGGGCATCAACACGATTCTGAAATTCATGACCTTCCTCGTGGTACCGCTGTGCATTCTGCTGATTCTTTCGCAGATTCATACGGTCGGCGGTTGGGGCACGGCACTCTCCACCGGCGAATGGCGGCAAGCCGTGGTTTCCGCGGTCGCCGGCGTAGTAGGCATGATTCCCGAAGGCTTGGTGCTGCTGACTTCGCTGAACTTCGCGGTGGCCGCCATGCGTCTCGCCCGTCACAATACGCTGGTGCAGGAGCTTGAATCCGTGGAGACACTGGCTCGCGTGGACGCGCTGAACCTCGATAAAACCGGCACGATCACCGATGGCGGTATCGCCTTCAACCGGCTCGTGATGCTCGATTCCGCCAATGCGGCTGCGGAACAGGCAGCCACGCAGGCCCTCTACGACTGCTGCAACGAAGAGCAGCCCAACGGCACCGGCCAAGCCGTACTCGCCGGGCTCAAGGCCCAAGGATATGGGGCAGGTGCGGTTGAGTCTCGTGTCCCGTTCTCTTCGGCGCGCAAATGGAGTGCGGTGCGTAAATCCGGCGAGACCTGGTACATGGGAGCGCCGGAGGTGATTATTTCTGCGCTTGAGGGTGACTATTCGTCGGTGTTGCAGCAGGTTAACGAGTATGCCAATGACGGCAACCGTGTGTTGCTGGTTGCGCGGTCTACAGCTCCCCTCTCCGAGGGGAGCTGTCGCCAAAAGCGACTGAGGGGAGCAGTTGAGGGAGCCAATGTCTCGGACGGCCGGCAACTGGATGTGCAGGCTGAGCCGGTGGCGTTGGTGTTGTGCTCTGAGAAGATTCGCGAGGACGCCGAGCGGACGCTCGCTTGGTTCCGTGAGCAGGGTGTGCGCTGTCGTGTGATTTCCGGTGACAATCCAGTGACCGTGGGTGCCATCGCCCGCAGAGTGAAACTGACAGGCGACCATGAGCCGGTGGCGATGGACGCGCGCGAACTGCCCGAGGACGTGAACGAACTGGCCCGCGTGCTCGAAAACGTCGATGTGCTCGGCCGCGTGCTGCCTGACCAGAAGAAGGCCATCGTGCAGGCGTTGCACACGCAGAACCACGTGGTTGCCATGACCGGCGACGGCGTCAACGACGCGCTCGCCATCAAGGAGGCGGACCTCGGCATCGCCATGGGCAATGCGGCGCCCGCCACCAAGGCCGTGGCCCAGGTGGTGCTGGTGGATTCGAAGTTCTCGCACCTGCCGGACGTCGTGGCGCGGGGCCGTCAGGTCATGGCCAATATGGAGCGCGTGGCCAGCCTGTTCCTCGTCAAAACCGTGTACTCCGCGCTGATCTCGCTCGGCGTAGTGCTGACGCAAATCCCATACCCATACCTGCCGCGCCATATCACGTATATCGGCGCTCTCACCATCGGCATGCCCGCGTTCATTCTGGCGCTCGCGCCGAACACGCGCCGCTATATTCCGGGATTCCTCAAGCGCGTGGTCACGTTCGCGCTGCCGGGCGGCATCGCCACCGCGCTGTCGGTGCTGCTGGCCGCTTGGGTGCTGCCGCCGGTCATGGGCTGGAACGTGACCGGCGATGCCGCGGACCTGTCCGCCCTGCGCGCCACCAGCGCCATCATCCTGTTCGCGATGGGCGTGTTCGTGCTGGCCCGCGTGGCCAGACCACTCAACGGTTGGCGTGGCGTGCTGGTGGCGGTGTTCGCGGCGGCGGGCGTAATCGGCGCGTTCGTCCCGTTCGTGGCGAACTTCTTCGCCCTGATTCTGCCGACCGGCGCCACGATGGTGGCCACGCTGATCGCGTTGGCCGGTTCCGCGCTGATCTTCGCGCTGTGCCTGTGGCTGGCGCCGCTCGTGCGCGGACTGACGGGCAAGCTCTCGCGTCGGCATTGAGACGGCGGCGCGATTGTCTCATACTTCAAGCCGACACGCCAGAGCCTCGGTAACGTGCCCGTACCATGTGTAGCGGATAATCAGCGGCATCATAAGCCGATTCATGATTTCGGAGGAAGCATGTCCTTACGCGACGACCAGCTGGCTACCCTCAAGGCAGCCGGCAAGGACTTCGATTACTACAACATCGCCAATCTCGACGGCATCGATCATCTGCCGTACTCGCTGAAGGTACTGGTCGAGAATCTGGTGCGCAACATCGACGGTGCCAACATCACCGACGAGCACGTCAAGACCCTGCTCGACTGGGATCCGAACGCCGAACCCAGCCACGAAATCCAGTTCACGCCGTCCCGCGTGATCATGCAGGACTTCACCGGCGTGCCCTGCATCGTGGACCTCGCCACCATGCGTGACGCGGTCAAGGACCTCGGCGGCGACCCGGAGGTCATCAACCCGCAGGTCCAGTCCGACATGGTCATCGACCACTCCGTGCAGATCGACAAGTACGGCATCGCCGACGCGGTCCAGCAAAACATGGACATCGAGTACCAGCGCAACGGCGAACGCTACCAGTTCCTGCGCTGGGGTCAGCAGGCATTCAAGAACTTCCGCGTGGTGCCGCCGGGAACCGGCATTATCCACCAGGTCAACATCGAATACTTGGCCAAGGTGGTCATGAGCAAGGCCGAGGCCAACGGCAACGCGCTCGCCTACCTCGACTCCTGCGTGGGCACCGACTCGCACACCACCACCGAAAACGGTCTGGGCGTGCTCGGCTGGGGCGTCGGCGGCATCGAGGCGGCGGGGGGAAGAAGCCGAGGCCGCCATGCTCGGCCAGCCGATCTCCATGCTCGTGCCGCGCGTGGTCGGCTTCAAGCTCACCGGCTCCATCCCGGAGGGCGTTACCGCCACCGATGTGGTCCTGACCATCACCGACATGCTCCGCAAGCACGGCGTGGTCGGTAAGTTCGTGGAATTCTACGGCGAAGGCATCGCCTCCGTGCCGCTGGCCAACCGCGCCACCATCGGCAACATGGGCCCCGAGTTCGGCTCCACCTGCGGCATCTTCCCGATTGACAATGTCACGCTCGACTACCTGCGCCTGACCGGCCGCTCCGAAGAGCAGGTCGCGTTGGTCGAAGCCTACGCCAAGGCCAACAAGCTGTGGGGCGACGCTTCCGACCCGGATTACGTGGAACCGCAGTACTCCGAATACGAGGAACTCGACCTCGGTACCGTGGTGCCGTCCATCGCTGGCCCGAAGCGCCCGCAGGACCGCATTCTGCTGTCCGAAGCCAAGAGCATGTTCGAGAAGACCGCCCCCGCCTACGAGACCGAGAAGACCGTCAAGGATCCGGTGGCCGTGTCCACCGACTTCCGTGGCGATTTCGACATCGAAAACGGCGACGTGGCCATCGCCTCGATCACCTCATGCACCAACACCTCCAACCCGTCCGTGATGATCGCCGCCGGCCTGATCGCCCGCAACGCACATGCCAAGGGCCTTAAGCCCAAGCCCTGGGTCAAGACCTCGCTGGCTCCCGGCTCGCAGGTCGTGGCCGACTACCTCAAGGCCGCGGGGCTGCAGGACGACCTCGATGCACTCGGCTACCAGCTCGTCGGCTTCGGCTGCGCCACCTGCATCGGCAACTCCGGCCCGCTGCTGCCCGAGATTTCCGAGGCGATCAACGCCAACGACCTGACCGTCACCGCCGTGCTTTCCGGCAACCGCAACTTCGAAGGCCGCATCAGCCCGGACGTCAAGATGAACTACCTGGTCTCCCCGCCGCTGGTCATCGCCTACGCGCTCGCCGGCACGATGGACTTCGACTTCGAGACCCAGCCGCTCGGCACCGACGCGGACGGCAACGACGTGTACTTGAAGGACATCTGGCCCACCAAGGCCGGGGTCGCCGCCGTGGTCGACGGCAGCGTGAGCCGCGAGATGTTCCTCAAGGACTACGCCTCCGTGTTCGACGGCGACCACCGCTGGAAGGGCCTCGACGTGCCGGAAGGCGAGCTGTTCGCGTGGAACGACAAGTCCACCTATGTGCGCAAGCAAACCTTCTTCGACGGCATGAAGGCCACGCCGGACCCGGTCGCCGATATCCACGGCGCCCGTGTGCTGGCCCTCCTGGGCGACTCGGTCACCACCGACCACATCTCCCCGGCAGGCGCGTTCAAGGCCTCCAGCCCGGCCGGCAAGTATCTGACCGAGCGCGGCGTGGAGCCGAAGAACTTCAACTCTTACGGTTCTCGCCGAGGCAACCACGAGATCATGGTGCGCGGCACGTTCGGCAACATCCGTCTGCGCAACCAGCTGCTCGCCTC
>OBYB01001031.1_pt1 | contig 13941 bp, 7 predicted proteins | sample 1538181 | NCBI WGS metagenome assembly OBYB01 (sample SAMEA2580157, study PRJEB22360) | human gut metagenome | biome: human gut; feature: human-associated habitat; material: faeces | place: Denmark | collected 2008/2010 | reverse complement strand
AGTGCCTTTCTCAATCCCCTGTTCCAGGTTCTCATTGGTGGCGGATACCAAACGAATATCTACCGATATCTCTTGTGTAGAGCCTACCGGACGTATTTTTCTCTCTTGCAGAGCACGGAGCAGTTGTATCTGCACTTCGTAACTAAGATTCCCGATTTCATCCAGAAAGATAGTACCTCCGTTGGCAGCAACGAAAGCACCGGTTTTATCAGTCAACGCACCTGTAAACGACCCTTTTACATGACCGAAAAACTCGGAAGCCGCCAGTTCTTTCGGGATAGAGCCACAATCTACGGCAATAAACGGCTTATCGCTTCGTTTGCTAAGTTGGTGAATACGGTGTGCCACATACTCTTTTCCAGTTCCGCTGGAGCCGTTGATAAGTACGGACATATTGGTCGGAGCTACCAAACCTACATAATTGTAGAGTTGCTTGGCTGCGTCACTTTCTCCTTCCAGATAAGCACGGTTGTTTTCTGTTGAATCTTTCGATGAGGTAGAAGAGCCTTTTTTAGAAGACGATTTAGCTGTGTGATGAGTAGCGGGAGTTTCTCCGGACTGTAAACATTCAGAGATTTTCTTCAGTAACTCTTCCGGATTCACCGGCTTGGCGATATAATCACGTGCTCCTAGTTTCATAGCTTGCACGGCAGATTGTATATCCGCATAGCCGGTCATGATAATCAAAGGAATGTCCATGCCTTGTTCGTTCATCCATTTCAGTAGATCAATGCCTTCATGGTCGGGTAGCCGCAGGTCTGATAGAACCAGATCGACGTTTTGGCTTTCGATATGTTTCCGGGCACGGGCAATATTACTCACTGATGATACTTCAAAGCCCTTTTTGCCTAGCCAGGTTTTTAGCATCATTCCAAAAGTGATATCATCTTCAACGATCAATATGGAGCTCATCATGTCAGGTTTTGATTCTTTTAAGTCACAAAGGTAAGAGGTTTTGGGTGAAAGTGGTATATTTGCAAACTTAAATTAAATAAAAGTGTTATGAAAAAGATTCTATTGATAATATTAACCATATCGTTTTGCGGACTTACTGCCTGCAAAACCGGAACAAAAAAAGGAGGAGACATGGATAAAGAGACATTGGTAAAGATTGAAACAACAGCCGGAGATATCAAAGTGAAGTTGTATAATGAGACACCCAAGCATCGTGATAATTTTATCAAACTGGTGAAAGACGGAGTATATGAAGGAACATTATTTCATCGTGTCATCAAAGATTTTATGATTCAAGCTGGTGACCCGGATTCAAAGAATGCGCCGAAAGGGAAGATGTTGGGTGCCGGTGATGTCGGCTACACCGTACCGGCAGAATTTGTATATCCGAAGTATTTCCATAAGAAAGGAGCGTTGTCTGCAGCCCGTCAGGGAGACAATGTGAATCCGAAAAAAGAATCTTCCGGTTGTCAGTTCTATATCGTAACGGGTAAGGTTTACAATGATTCTACACTGTTGGGTATGGAAAGCCAGATGAATGAAAATAAGATCAATGTCATTTTCAATAACTTGGCGCAGAAACACATGAAAGAAATCTATAAGATGCGTAAGGCGAATGACGAAAACGGGCTTTATGACTTGCAGGAGAAATTGTTTGCGGAAGCACAGGAATTGTCGGCAAAAGAACCGGAATTCCATTTTACGCCGGAGCAGATAGAAGCATATACTACTGTGGGTGGTACTCCACATCTGGATGGCGAATATACAGTATTCGGCGAAGTAGTGGAGGGTATGGACGTCGTAGATAAAATCCAGAAGGTGAAGACGGACCGTAGCGACCGTCCCGAAGAAGATGTGAAGATAATAAAAGCGACTATACTTGACTAAATGATATGAAAATCAATAGGCACATTCTTGACAACGGGTTGCGGCTGGTACATTCGCGGGACGAAAGTACACAGATGGTGGCTCTAAATATATTATATAATGTGGGAGCTCGTGACGAACATCCCGAACATACCGGCTTCGCACATCTGTTTGAACACTTGATGTTCGGTGGATCGGTAAATATCCCCGATTATGATATGCCGCTTCAGCTAGCGGGTGGAGAGAATAATGCCTGGACGAACAATGATATCACCAATTACTACCTCACTGTGCCCCGGCAGAATGTGGAAACCGGCTTCTGGTTGGAGTCCGACCGTATGTTGAGCCTTGATTTTAGCGAACGGAGTCTGGAAGTACAGCGAGGAGTAGTAATGGAAGAATTCAAGCAACGCTGTCTGAACCAGCCTTATGGAGATGTGGGGCATCTTTTGCGCCCGTTGGCTTATCAGAAACATCCTTATCAATGGCCGACTATCGGAAAAGACCTGTCGCATGTCGCTAATGCAACATTAGAAGAGGTGAAAGCATTCTTTTTCCGTTTTTATGCTCCTAACAATGCGATACTGGCGGTGACCGGGAATATCTCTTTTGAGGAAGCAGTGGAATTGACGGAGAAATGGTTCGGATCTGTTCCCCGTCGGGAAGTTCCTGTACGGAATCTGCCACAGGAGCCGGAACAGACGGAAGAACGCAGGCTGACGGTAGAGAGAAATGTACCTCTTGATTCTCTGTTCATGGCTTATCACATGTGCGATCATCGTCACCCGGATTATTATGTGTTCGATATACTGTCGGATGTATTGAGTAACGGGCGTTCCAGTCGATTGAACCAACATCTGGTACAGGAAAAACAGCTATTCTCGAGCATTGATGCTTACATCTCAGGTAGTGTGGATGCAGGCTTGTTTCACATTGCCGGAAAACCTTCGGCGGGAGTTAGCCTCGAACTGGCGGAAGCGGCAGTGCGCGACGAACTCGATCGCCTGCAACAAGAATTGGTTGACGGACAGGAATTGGAGAAGGTGAAAAATAAGTTTGAGTCTACCCAGATATTCGGTAATATAAATTATTTGAATGTGGCTACCAATCTTGCCTGGTTCGAATTGCTCGGTAAAGCGGAAGATTTGGAGAAAGAAGTAGAACGTTATCGCTCTGTCACTGCTATGCAGTTGCGGGAAGTCGCTCAATCGGCTTTTCGGAAAGAGAACGGAGTTGTACTCTATTATAAAAGTAAATGAGAAATATATATAGAACATACAGAGAGCATTATAAAGCATTATTTTTTCTTGGTTTACCTATCGTTATCGGACAAATAGGAGTGATCGTGCTCGGGTTTGCCGATACCCTGATGATTGGACATCATAGTACGGTAGAATTGGGAGCAGCTTCTTTTGTAAATAACGTGTTCAATTTGGCTATCATTTTCAGTACCGGTTTTTCATACGGGCTAACTCCTGTTGTGGGAGGTCTATATGGAACACATCAGTTTGCACCTGCCGGACAGGCATTGCGTAACAGTTTGTTAGCGAATCTGATGGTCGCGTTATTATTGACGCTTTGTATGACTGTCCTTTATCTGAATATAGAGAATCTCGGCCAGCCGGAAGAACTGATTCCTTTGATTAAGCCTTATTATTTGGTGCTGCTGGCTTCATTGGTGTTTGTTATGCTTTTCAATGGATTCAAGCAGTTTACGGATGGAATCACGGATACCAAGACGGCCATGTGGATACTCTTGGGAGGAAATGTATTGAATATCATAGGAAATTATCTTTTGATTTACGGAAAGTTAGGTTTGCCCGAGTTGGGATTGTTGGGAGCCGGTATCAGCACATTGTTTTCACGTATTATGATGGTGCTCGTGTTTATCATTATCTTCTTGCGTAGTTCTCGTTTTATCCGTTACAAAGTCGGCTTCTTCCGTTTGGGGTGGTCACGGGCTATATTCGGTCGGTTGAACGGACTTGGTTGGCCGGTTGCTTTTCAAATGGGAATGGAAACAGCTTCTTTTAGTCTGAGTGCCATAATGATAGGTTGGTTGGGGACCATTGCACTGGCTTCGCATCAGGTTATGTTGGCTATTTCACAGTTTACGTTTATGATGTATTATGGCATGGGAGCTGCCGTAGCTGTTCGTGTCAGCAACTTCAAAGGTCAGAACGATATTTTGAACGTTCGTCGTTCGGCCTATGCCGGTTTTCATCTGATGATGACATTGGGCGTAGTGCTTTCTTTTATTGTCTTTCTTTGCCGTAACTATTTAGGAGGTTGGTTTACCGACAGTCCTGAGGTGGCGGCTATGGTAACTTCTCTCATTTTTCCTTTCCTCGTTTATCAGTTCGGGGACGGGTTACAGATTACTTTTGCTAATGCCTTGCGTGGCATTTCGGATGTAAAACTGATGATGCTCATCGCCTTTATCGCTTACTTTATCATCTCACTTCCCGTAGGTTATTTCTGCGGCTTCGTAATGGGCTGGGGGGTGGTAGGTGTCTGGATGGCGTTCCCTTTCGGTCTGACAAGTGCAGGATTAATGCTTTGGTGGCGTTTTCATTACATGACGAAACTCCCCACTCCCCAAGTGAATACTTGATACTTAAAACTTTACCGTATGGCTTCCTATCGTTCCACAAAGTTGAAAGTAACAATCGGTTATACGTTATTACTTGCAATTCTTCTTTTTTCTCTGGTATTTGTACATCGCGAAATGGAGACATTGTCGGCTGCCGATGACCAGGAGAATCTGCGGACAGACAGCCTGTTGACCCTGCTGCACGAGAAAGACCGGAATACGATACAGATGCTCCGGGTATTGAGCGAAGCGAATGACAGCTTACTTTCCGCTTCGGAGATTGAAGAAATAATTTCCGAACAAGATTCTGTCATTACTCAGCAACGGGTACAACACCGAGTTATCACTAAACGGGATTCTTTACTGACTACGCCTAAGAAGAAAGGTTTCTTTAAGAGATTGGCAGAAGTGTTTGTCCCAACTAAACAAGACAGTGCCGTGCTTGTTAATACCTCCATGGAGGTTGCTACGGATACTATTCTGGAACCGACCACTTCTAAAGATTCCCTTCAGCAAAAGATTCGTATGGCTACAGAGGAAAAACGGTTGCAGCGGCGAAAAACAATCCGGCGGACTAGTACAAAATATCAGCGTATGAATTCGCAGTTGACAGCAAGAATGGATAGCCTGATAAAACAATACGAGGAGGAAATGACCTTGCGTGCCCGCCAGGATGCAGAAATGCAACAGGAGGTAAGAATGCGTTCAGCACGCACCATTGGTGGAATAGCTATCGGAGCAGTGCTGCTCTCTGTCTTTTTCCTGATTTTGATAGTGCGTGACATATCCCGCAGCAATCGTTACCGCCGGCAATTGGAAGAAGCTAATAAACGGGCGGAAGACCTGCTTATTGCCCGTGAAAAGCTGATGCTCGCCATTACTCACGACTTTAAAGCACCGTTAGGCTCTATTATGGGATATACCGAATTACTTTCCCGACTGACGGAGGACGAACGGCAGCGCTTCTATCTTGACAATATGAAAAGTTCTTCGGAACATCTTTTGAAATTGGTCAGCGACTTGCTCGACTTTCATCGGCTCGACCTTAATAAAGCGGAAGTGAACCGCGTCACCTTCAATCCTTCGCAGTTATTCGAAGAAATCCATGTTAGCTTCGAACCATTGACAGCCGCCAAAGGATTAACCTTGCAATGCCATGTCGCTCAGGAATTAAATGGAAGATACATCAGCGACCCTTTACGACTCCGGCAGATAGTGAATAATCTTTTGTCCAACGCAGTGAAGTTTACTCCGAAAGGCGAGATTGCATTAACGGCTAAATATGATTCTTCCAAGCTGACGATAGCGATTTCGGATACCGGAAAAGGTATGGCTAACGGATTTTTCAGGAATTTACCCGTTTATCCGGTGCACAAGGAGAAGAAGGCTTCGGCTTGGGATTGTCTATTGTGAAGAAGTTGGTTGTTTTGCTTGAAGGTACGATTGATGTGCAAAGTAAGCTGGGGGAGGGAAGTTGCTTCACAGTCATTCTCCCTCTTTATCCGGTGGGAAAATCTGTGTCCGAAAGGGCATTGGAAGAAAAAACAATTTCGGCAGAAGACCCTGTCACGCTTCCCCCGATGAAAGTGATACGTGTACTGTTGATTGATGATGATAAAATTCAATTAAGCTTGACGGCAGCCATGTTAAAGCAACATGGAATTGACGCCGTTTGTTGTGAGCAACTGGAGGAGTTGATAGAACAGCTCCGTACCTCTGTTTTCGATGTATTGCTGACTGATATACAAATGCCTGCTATTAATGGCTTTGATTTGGTAAAACTCTTGCGCGCTTCCAATATTCCGCAGGCAAAGACAATTCCTGTGATTGCCGTAACTGCCCGCAGTGAAATGGACATAGATGCTTTACAAGAACACGGTTTTGCCGGTTGCCTGCACAAACCTTTTACGGTGAAAGAACTATTGCTCACAGTCAACGAAGGACAGCTTGCCGCTGACGAAGCACACATTACTGAGGATATGCAGACTGTAAGTTCCTTGAACTTTTCTGCATTAACAGCCTTTTCTGAAGACGATGCTGATGCCGCACATTCCATTATTCAGACCTTTATCGAAGAAACCGGAAAGAATGCCGATCGGATGCAACAAGCATTGGCAGGCAAGGAGGTGGACGGAATAGCGGCTATGGCTCACAAACTACTTCCGCTTTTCACTTTAATCGGGGCAATGGAAGCTGTGCCTTTATTGAACTGGCTGGAAACACAACGTGGGCAATGTTTTTCAGAGGAGATAGGTGAAAAAACGGCTTGTGTACTTCTGGAGATTCAGAAGGTTCTGGAAGAAGCTCGTAAGGTATAAGTAGCTTGAAGTAGTGACAAGAGCTCCGGTAAAGAAGGTGAAGAAAGAAAACCATAATGCTTGTATTTCTTTTGTGATTGAACATTTTGCTCCTAACGTCAACCTTTTTTCAGAATTAATTGTTTACTTTGTGTCACCTTTTAATACACTGGCACATTTTACATGAAACGAAAATGGATAAGAAGGGTGAGTTGGATATTGCTCACTCCTGTATTGCTTTTTGTAATACTAATGATATTACTTTATATACCTCCCGTTCAGAATCTTTTGCGTCGGGAGGTGACAGCATACGCTTCCAAAGCAACTGGTATGCAGATTCAGGTGGAACGAATCGACCTTCGTTTTCCGCTCAATCTGTTGGTTCGTGGCGTGGAAGTGATCCAGCAACCGGATACGCTGTTGTCTTTGGAAAGTCTGAACGTGCGTGTACAGGCATGGCCGCTCGTCAAGGGAAAGGTAGAGGTAGATGAAGTAACATTAAGTCAGGTAGCGTTCAATTCGGCTAATCTAATAGAAGGCATGAAGATAAAGGGGGTACTGGGACGTTTCTTTTTACAAAGTCATGGAGTTGATCTTTCTAATGAGCTGGCCGTTATCAACCAGACGGAATTATCGGACACTCACGTACAAATGTTGATGAACGATACTACGACTACGCCTAAAGACACAACAGCTTCTGCTCCTGTAAACTGGAAAGTGGATCTTCATAAACTGAAGTTGAAGAATGTGTCGTTCAGTATGCAACTTCCTGCTGACTCGATGCGAATGGCTGCTCATATCGGAGAAGCATTTATCAATGATGCACAAGCTGATTTGAAGAATCAGTTTTATGAACTGAAACAATTCCTGTTATCCGGAAGTTCTGCCAATTATGATACCGGAGCAGCCAAACCCGGAGAAGGTTTCGATGCGTCTCATATTGCCGTTCGTGATATCCGTATCGGTTTGGATTCCTTATTATATAAAGGTAGGGATATGAATGCTGTAATCCGTGAGCTTTCGATGAATGAACGTTCCGGATTGAGTATCACTTCATTGACGGGTAGGGCATTTTCTAACGACTCGATTATTCGTATTCCCGGCATAAAACTGCAAACCCCTCATTCCGAAATAGATTTATCCGCCCAGACATATTGGGAACTTGTCAATATTCCCACTACAGGACGTTTGTCCGCCGGTCTCAATGCTTATATCGGTAAAGAGGATGTTATGTTATTTGCCGGCGGTTTGCCGGATAGTTTCAAAGAGGCGTATCCCTTCCGTCCGCTTGTGGTTCGTGCCGGTACGGACGGAAATCTGAAACAAATGCAGATTTCTCGTTTCACAGTCGATCTCCCGGGAGCTTTTTCCATGAAAGGAGGCGGTATTCTTGAAAACTTGGCTGACAGCCTGACGCGTTCGGGGACTATCGGTCTGGATATGATTACTCAGAATCTAAACTTCCTGACTGCTTTAACGGGAGAAGCCCCCAACGGTACTATCGTAATCCCAGATAGCATGAATCTGAAGGCCCGTGTCGAGCTGAAAGGACCTGAATATAAGGCTAATCTTCACTTGAAACAGGGGCAAGGCTCTATGGGGGTGAATGCAGAACTTAATACCTCAACCGAGGCTTATGCAGCCGACTTGAAGATTGACAATCTACAACTCCATAATTTCCTTCCGAAAGACTCTATCTACGAACTTTCTCTTTCGGCAGATGCCAAAGGCCGTGGGCTGGACGTCATGTCTTATCGTGCTTTAGCCAAACTGAATCTTTCATTAGATCAACTACATTATGCACGTTACCAGCTTTCCAATGTTCATTTGACTGGAGCTTTGAAAGGTGCATTGGTGACGGCTAATCTGACAAGTGACAATGCGCTGTTGAAGATGACAACAGATGCAGAATACAATCTGGCACATCGTTATCCAGATGGAAAAGTGACGGTTGACGTCACTCAGCTCGACTTACACGAACTGGGGTTGATGCCTCAACCGATGAAGCGCCCGCTCGCCTTTAATCTTTCTGCCGAAGCTCGTCAAAACAGGGTGTTCACACATCTAACATCCGGTGATATGAAACTCAACTTGAGTGCACGTTCCGGTGTTAATCCTTTGATAAGTCAGTCTACACACTTCATGGATGTCCTGATGAAGCAGATTGATGAAAAAGCCTTGAACCACGCCGAACTGCGTGAAGCGTTGCCGACAGCTATTTTATCTTTCTCCGCAGGAAAAGAGAATCCGTTAGCTTATTTTCTGGCTACTAAAAACATATCCTACCATGATGTTTCCATGAAGTTCGGTACGGCTCCCGATTGGGGAATCAATGGAAAAGCTGCGGTGCATGCATTGAAGATGGACACATTGCAACTGGATACAATCTTCTTCACTGTCAAACAGGATACTACTTTAATGAAACTACGTGCCGGTGTAATAAACGGACCGAAGAATCCGCAATTCTCTTTTGCTACTACTTTGACCGGAGAGATTCGCGACCGCGATGCGGAATTGCTGGTAGACTACAAAAACGGCAAAGGAGAAACAGGCGTATTGCTGGGGGTAAATGCCCGCCCTTTGTTCGAAGGACATGGTAAGGGGAACGGAATCGCTTTCACACTGATTCCGGAGAATCCGATTGTTGCCTTCCAAAGATTTCATTTCAACGAGAATCATAACTGGATTTACCTGCATAAAAATATGCGTGTATACGCGAACGTGGATATGTGGGATGAAGAAGGAATGGGATTCAGGGTACATTCCGTACCGGGCGATACGGTGTCTCTGCAGAATATAGATGTTGAAATACGTAGAATCCGTCTGCAAGAGATAACGAGTGTGTTGCCTTACTTCCCCGAAATAACCGGATTGTTCTCGTTGGAAGCTCATTACATACAGACAGAAAAGGATTTGCAACTCTCGGCTGAGGCGTCTGTTGATGAACTGACTTATGAACGTCAGCGTATCGGTGACGTTGCATTAGGGGCTACGTGGTTGCCGGGCGAACAGGGAAAACAATATCTGAATGCTTATCTGAATCACGATCAGGCAGAAGTGCTGGTGGCAGATGGGAAACTGGTTCCTACCCGCACAGGCAAAGATAGTTTGGAAGTGAATACAACATTGGAGCATTTTCCGCTGCGGGTGGCGAATGTGTTTATTCCTGACCAGATGGTCACTTTGTCCGGTGATATGGATGGTAATCTGAATATAACGGGCAGTACTGAACAACCTTTGATAAACGGCGAACTTGTATTGGATAGTGTTGCTGTCCTTTCCCGTCAATATGGTGCGCGTTTCATGTTTGACAATCGTCCTGTGCAAATAAAGAACAATCGGTTGGAATTTGATAAATTTGCTATTTACACAACATCGAAGAATCCGTTTACTATTGATGGCTATGTTGATTTCCGTGATATGAGCCGTCCAATGGCGAACCTGAATATGCTGGCACAAAATTATACGTTACTGGATGCTAAGCGTACCCGTGAAAGTCTGGTTTACGGCAAAGTATTTGCTGATTTCCGGGCGACGGTGAAAGGGCCTTTGGACGGGCTGAATATGCGTGGGAACGTGAGTCTGCTGGGGAACACCGATGTTTCGTATGTCTTGACCGATTCACCATTGACAGTGCAGGACCGTTTGGGAAGTTTGGTAACATTTACTTCATTTAGCGATACTACAACTGTTGTCCGGCAGGAAGTGCCGACTGTCTCTTTAGGCGGATTGGACATGGTAATGATGGTACATATCGATCCGTCCGTCCGAGTGAAAGTTGACCTGGATGCAAGTAATGATAACCGTATCGAACTGGAAGGCGGGGGTGACCTTTCCATGAAATACACTCCGCAAGGCGACCTGACTCTGACCGGACGTTATACGTTGAGTGGCGGCTTGATGAAATATGCTTTGCCGGTGATTGCAGCAAAGGAATTTGCCATTGATAACGGTAGTTACGTGGAATGGACGGGAAATCCGATGGACCCGATGTTGAACTTTAAGGCGACTGACCGTATCCGTGCGTCAGTTTCCGAAGGAGAGAATGGTGGAAGTCGTATGGTTAATTTCGATGTTTCCGTTGTAGTCAAGAACCGCTTGGATAATCTTTCGTTTGCATTCGATGTTGCGGCTCCCGAAGATGCGACCGTACAAAACGAGTTGACCGCTATGGGGGCGGAAGAACGAGGTAAACAGGCATTGTATATCATGGTGATGAAAACTTATCTCGGCACCGGACCGATTGGTGGGGGTGGCGGCGGACTCGGCAAGCTGAATATGGGATCTGCTCTGACTTCTGTATTGAGTAGTCAGATAAACTCCTTGATGGGTAACTTGAAGAATGCGAGTCTCTCTGTCGGTGTCGAAGACCACGACGATTCAGAGACGGGAAGTAAACGTACGGATTACAGTTTCCGTTATTCACAACGCTTGTTTAACAATCGTTTTCAGATTGTAATCGGTGGCAAGGTTTCTCAAGGTGAGAATGCGACGAATGACGCCGAATCCTTCATCGACAATATTTCTCTGGAATATCGTCTGGATAGAACCGGAACCCGGTATATCCGCCTGTTCTATGACAAGAACTACGAGAGTGTGCTCGAAGGTGAGATTACGGAAACCGGAGTCGGTATTGTGCTTCGCAAGAAGCTAGACAAACTTAGTGAACTGTTCATCTTTAAGAAAAAGAAGTAAGTATGAAAGAGATACATATAAATATATTGGCTGTTTGTCTGATAAGTGTAGTGTTACTGTCGGCTTGTTCGGTGACGAAACATCTTCCCGAAGGGGAGGTGCTTTACACCGGAAGCAAGACTGTCATATTGAATAAATCGACAACACCGGTAGGAGAGACGGCGCTGACGGAAATTGATGCTGCACTCGATAAGACACCTAGTACAAAGATGTTTGGTGGTATCCTTCCTATCCCTTTTAAAATGTGGATGTACAATGACTTCGTGAAATATAAGAAGGGATTCGGTAAATGGATGTTCAACCGTTTTGCGGCCAATCCTCCCGTATTTATTTCTACGGTCAACCCGGAGGTACGTGTGAAGGTAACGACTAATTTGCTTCGTGATTATGGCTATTTCAATGGGAAGGTAGCTTATGAAACGGTTGTTGATAAGAAAGACAGTCTGAAGGCGGGCATTATCTATACGGTGGATATGAAGAACCCTTATTTCATTGATACGGTTTACTATCAACGGTTCACTCCCCAGACTCTGCGGATTATGGAGCGCGGACGCCGGATGTCTTATATAAGTCCGGGTGAGCAGTTCAACGTGGTTGATTTGGACGAAGAACGCTCCCGTATCAGTACATTGTTGCGTAACCTCGGATATTTTTATTTCCGTCCCGACTATATGACTTACCAGGCGGATACGACTTTGGTACCCGGAGGGCATATCAGCCTTCGCCTGATTCCTGTGCCGGGATTGCCGGCTGCGGCACAGCGTCCTTATTACGTGGGTGATGCGTCTGTCTATCTGTTCGGAAAGAACGGAGAAGCGCCGAATGACAGTATGATGTATAAGAACTTGAATATTCACTATTACAATAAATTGCAGGTTCGTCCCAATATGCTTTATCGTTGGCTGAATTATCAACAGTTTGTACGGAACGCACAGATGCGTGCTTCCAACCGTACCCGGCTTTACAGCCAGTATCGGCAGGAACAGATACAGGAGAAACTCAGCCAGTTGGGAATATTTAGTTATATGGATATCCAATATGCCCCCAAAGATACAACAGCTGTTTGTGATACGTTGGACATCACGATGCAGGCTACTTTTGCCAAACCGTTGGACGCTGAACTGGAATTGAACGTAGTAACTAAAAGTAACGACCAGACCGGTCCGGGTGCTTCGTTCGGAGTTACAAGGAATAATGTATTTGGTGGTGGAGAAAGTTGGAACGTGAAACTGAAAGGCTCTTATGAATGGCAGACCGGTGGCGGAGAGAAAAGTTCGTTGATGAACAGTTGGGAAATGGGAATATCTACTTCTCTGACTTTCCCTAGAGTGGTTTTCCCGCGTTGGGGGAAAAGGGAATTTGACTTTCCCGCTACGACTACTTTCCGTTTGTATATCGATCAGTTGAACCGGGCAAGATATTACAAACTGTTATCTTTCGGCGGAAACGCAACCTACGATTTCCAGCCGACGCGTACCAGTCGTCATAGTATCACACCTTTCAAACTGACATTCAACGTCTTGCAACACCAGTCGAAAGAGTTTATGGAGATTGCAGCCGACAATCCGGCACTATATGTCAGCTTAGACAACCAGTTCATCCCGGCTATGGAGTACACTTATACATATGATAATGCCTCTGTGCGGAGAGTGAAGAATCCTATCTGGTGGCAATCTACCGTGACTTCTGCCGGAAATGTGACTGCCACTATTTATCGTGCTTTCGGCAAACCTTATAATGAGGAAGGGAAAAAACTTTTGGGGGCTCCGTTCTCGCAGTTTATGAAATTTAATACCGAGTTCCGCCATTTGTGGAACATAGACAAAAATAATAAAATAGCTTCCCGTGTAGCGTTAGGCGCTCTTTTTGCATACGGTAATGCTACGATTGCCCCATATAGTGAACAATTCTACGTTGGTGGTGCCAACAGTATCCGTGCTTTTACGGTGCGTAGTATTGGTCCCGGTGGCTATCACCCGAAAGACAGCAAGTATTCTTATCTCGACCAGACAGGTACGTTCCGTTTCGAAGCGAACGTAGAATATCGTTTCCGTATCTTCAAGAGCATTTGGGGAGCTACTTTCCTGGATGCGGGTAACGTCTGGCTGCTGCGCAAGGACGAGGCACGTCCTGATTCGCAACTTCGTCTGAAAACTTTCCCGAAACAAATAGCTTTGGGGACAGGCGTAGGCGTCCGTTACGACATGGATATTCTTGTGTTCCGTCTTGACTTCGGTATTCCTTTGCATCTGCCCTATGATACGGAACGAAGCGGATATTATAATGTTACCGGTGCCTTCTTCAAAAATCTGGGAATACATTTCGCTATCGGGTATCCGTTCTAACGTTCTTTCTTTGTCTCAAGACAAAAGAAAGGACATCACATAAGACAAAAGAAAGAAAGTTTTTGTACATTTGCACCAAAATCAGATGCCGTTGACATCACTAACCTTTTAATATTACACAATTTATGAAACCAACTTTATTCTTATTGGCAGCCGGCATGGGGAGCCGTTATTGGGGGTCCCCATGGTT
>OBYB01001016.1_pt1 | contig 14139 bp, 9 predicted proteins | sample 1538181 | NCBI WGS metagenome assembly OBYB01 (sample SAMEA2580157, study PRJEB22360) | human gut metagenome | biome: human gut; feature: human-associated habitat; material: faeces | place: Denmark | collected 2008/2010 | reverse complement strand
CCAGCCGACCCCGCTTGATGCCTTCGAAGTGCTGCTCATCACCGGTATGTCCGGCGCAGGCCGCTCTCATGCCGCTGACTGCGTGGAAGACATGGGATGGTATGTGGTCGACAACCTGCCTCCCAAACTGCTTATCCCGCTTGTCGACATGATGACCACCTCCGGTTCCGGATCGGAGTCAGGCGTCCACAAGCTTGCCGCCGTCATCGACGTGCGCTCCAGCTATTTCGACGAGCTGGCCGCCGTGCTCGGCCATCTGGATGATCTCGGCGTCAAAACCCGTATTCTGTTCCTCGACGCCAGCAACGAAGTGCTCATCAAGCGCTACGAATCCGTGCGCCGCCCGCACCCGCTGCAGCACGGCAACCGACTGGTCGACGGCATCCTTGAGGAACGTCACCTGCTGGAAGACCTCAAGGAACGAGCCGACTGGGTCATCGACACCAGCTCCCTGAGCATCCACCAGCTGTCCACCAAACTCTACGAGGCGATGCTCGGCTCCGGCCCCACCACCGTGGCAGTACACATCTTCAGCTTCGGCTTCAAATACGGTATGCCCATCGACGCCGATTTCGTGGCCGACGTGCGTTTTCTGCCCAACCCGTTCTGGGTGCCCAGCCTGCGCGAGCTTACCGGGCACGACAAGCCGGTCGCCGACTACGTGCTTTCCAGCAAGGGAGCCAAGGAATTTCTCGACGCTTATGAGAAAGCTATCGAGATTGCGTTGGAAGGATACGCCCAGGAAGACAAGCACTACGTAACCATCGCCGTCGGCTGCACCGGTGGTCAGCACCGGTCGGTGGCGATGAGCGAAGAGCTGGCTCGCCGCTTACGCGCACATGGGCTCAACGTAACCGTTTCCGCGAGAGAACAGCACAAGCGTCACTCATCGTAAGCAGGCGTCGAGCGGTCATCGGGCAAGCGTTCGGTGACCACACTGCGAGAAAGCAGAGCCCATAATACGTATCAAACGGGTTCGCTTGTCCACCAGATTAGGTATCACAGAAAGCCGATGGCTTCCGACCGTGTGACAGCAGATAACGGCACGAAGCGCCTGAAGCATTGAGAAGAACGGGACTGTAGGAGGTAGATCTTGGCTCTTCTGGACGATGTCAAAAGCGAGTTGGCAGCCTTTGAAGGCGATTCGCCAGCCGCGATCAAGGCCCAAGCTGCGGCCATGATCCGTTTTGGCGGCGGTCTTCGACCGGTACAGAATACATACGTTATCCAAGCCGTATTCACCTCGCTTGACGTTGCAGAATGGCTGAAGAACACGTTGAGGAACACGTTCGGGCACGAAGCCGAGGTCAATCACCTCACACGTCAGACCCCGAACGGCCCTGTCGAGACCTATGTGGTGCTCGTCACCCGCAACGTAGTGGCCTTGGCTTTGCAGACCGGACTGGTCGACCGCCGCAAGCAGCAGGTCCGTGGACTGCCGTCTGAAGTGGTCAACGGATCCATCGCCCAAATCAAAGCGGCATGGCGCGGCGCCTTCATGGCCCGTGGCTTCCTGTCCGATCCCGGTAAGGCCAGCTTCCTGGAAATCGCTTGCCCCACGGAAGAGGCCGCCATGGCCCTGTGTGGCGTGGCCCGTCGTCTAGGCATCCAGGCCAAGCATCGCACGCTGCGTAGCTCCGAGCGCGTGACACTCAAGGATCCCGACGCCATCGAACGCATGCTCAAGCTCATGGGCGCCACCCGTTCGGCCCGCGAATGGACCGGCAAGCGCTCCGACGGCGAGGCCCGCGGCAAGGCCAACCGTCTGGCCAACTTCGATGACGCCAATATGCGCCGTTCCGCCAAGGCCGCCGCCGAAGCCAGCGAAAAAGTGCAGCATGCTTTCGAAGTACTCGGCGATAACATTCCGGACAACCTCCGTCAGGCCGGCCAGCTGCGCATCGATCACGTGGACAAGAGCCTCGAGGAGCTCGGCAAGATCGCCGAACCGCAAATCACCAAGGATGCGATTGCCGGCCGAATTCGCCGACTGCTTCAACTTGCCGAGAAGACGGAGAAGGCTCGCGCAGCCGAAGGCAAGTAACCCGACAATCCGATTTGCCGTGCCTATTCGGCAAAACGCGACAACGATGTGACAAAACACCGCATTCAGTCAGTAGACGAATGCGGTGTTTTGTTCCGGAATGCCTGTAATATGCAAAGTGGCAAAATTGGCCACTTTGACGTGCGATTCGTCAAGGAAAGGATATTCATGAAGACACTCAAGGACCTTGGAGATCTCAAGGGCAAGCGCGTTCTGGTTCGCGCTGATTTCAATGTTCCGCTGGACGGCACCACCATCACCGATGACGGTCGAATCAAGGCTGCTCTGCCGACCATCAAGACCCTGCGCGAAGAAGGCGCCAAGGTCATCCTCATGGCCCACCTTGGCCGCCCGAAAGGCAAGGTCGTTCCTGAGCTGAGCCTGGCCCCGGTTGCCGCCCGCCTCGGCGAGCTGCTCGGCACCAACGTGCCGCTGGCCAAGGACACCTACGGCGAGGACGCTCAGGCCAAGGTCGCCGCCATGAACGATGGCGACGTTGTGCTGCTTGAGAACGTTCGTTTCAACCCGGAGGAGACCTCTAAGGACGCCGACGAACGCGCCGCTTACGCCAAGAAGATCGCCGCCCTCGGCGAGGCCTTCGTTTCCGATGGCTTCGGCGTGGTCCACCGCGCTCAGGGCTCCAACTACGACGTTCCCGCCGATCTGTCGGCCGCCGCAGGCCTGCTGGTCGAGAAGGAAGTCAAGGCCTTGTCCAAGGCCACCGAGAACCCGGAGCGTCCGTTCACCGTGGTGCTCGGCGGTTCCAAGGTCTCCGACAAGCTCGGCGTCATCGAGAACCTGCTCGACAAGGCCAACCGTCTGGTCATCGGCGGCGGCATGGTGTTCACCTTCCTCAAGGCCAAGGGCTACGAGGTCGGCACCTCCCTGCTTGAAGAGGACCAGCTTGAGAAGGTCAAGGGCTACATCGAGACCGCCGAGAAGAACGGCGTTGAGCTCGTGCTGCCGACCGACATCGTGGTGAACCCCGGCTTCCCGGCCGGCGATACCCCGATCGCCCCGGAGGTCGTGGCCGCCGACGCCATCCCGGCCGACAAGATGGGTCTGGACATCGGCCCGGAGTCCCAGAAGCTCTTCCACGACAAGATCGTCGACTCCAAGACCGTCGTGTGGAACGGCCCGATGGGCGTGTTCGAGGTTCCTGAGTTCGCCGCCGGCACCAAGGCCGTGGCCCAGGGTCTGGTCGACGCCACCGCAGCCGGTGCGTTCACCATCGTCGGTGGCGGCGACTCCGCCTCCGCCGTGCGCAACCTCGGCTTCCCGGAGGACGGCTTCTCCCACATCTCCACCGGTGGTGGCGCTTCCCTCGAGTTCCTCGAAGGCAAGGAGCTCCCTGGCCTGAAGGTGCTTGAGTAATCCATTTTCTAGCTCCCCTCTTTGAGGGGAGCTACGTTTTTTTAGAAGGGAAACATATGGCGTCCAAACGCATTCCGTTGGTGGCCGGCAACTGGAAGATGAATTTCGACCATCTTGAAGCCACTTACTTCGTGCAGAAGCTGGTATGGCTGTTGCGTGACGCTCACTTCGACTTTAAACGCTGCGAAGTCGCGCTTTTCCCCTCGTTCACGTCATTGCGCAGCGTGCAGGTGCTGGTCGAAGCCGACAAGCTCCATGTCGCCTACGGCGCACAATCCGTTTCCGTGACCACCCAAGGTGCCTTCACCGGCGATGTGTCCGCGGACATGATCGCCCATCTCGGCTGCTCATACGTCATCGTCGGCCACTCCGAACGCCGCAAATACCATCCTGAAGATGACGCCAATATCGTCGATCAGGTACGTGCTGTGCTCGCCGCCGGCATGCAGCCGATTTTGTGCGTCGGCGAAAGCTTCGAGGAACGACGTCAAGGCATTGAACTCGATTTCGCCGTGGGCCAGGTACGAGACGTCACCCGCGATCTCAACGAAGAACAAGCCGCCAAACTCATCGTGGCCTACGAACCTGTCTGGGCCATTGGCACCGGCATGGTGGCCACTCCGCAATCCGCCCAGGATGCCGCAAACGCCATCCGCAACGATTTGAAGACCACTTTTGGCACGAAGGTATCCGATAGCGTACGTATCCTGTACGGCGGATCGGTCACCTCGAAAAATGCGGCGGAACTCATTTCCCAGCCCGACGTTGACGGCTTCCTGATCGGAGGGGCGGCCCTGGACGTTGAGGAACTCGCCAAAATCGCTCGACTGGCACTGAAATCCACGAAATCACGGAACTAATACCACGGTTTTCCCGTGTGTGCGCTATGCTGGTCAACAGTCCAATCAATCCGGAGGTACCCTGTGACCGCTCTTAAGATCACGCTGCAAGTCATCGTCGTGCTGCTCAGCTTCGTGCTGACCCTGCTCATCCTTATGCACAAGGGCAAGGGCGGCGGTTTGTCCGACATGTTCGGCGGCGGTCTGACCCAGAACGCCGGTACTTCCGGTGTCGCCGAAAAGAACCTGAACCGTTGGACCGTTATCATCGCTCTGGTGTGGGTGGCCTTGATTATCGGCCTCGACATGATGACCAAGTTCAACCTCGGCTGATCGGCTTGCACGCCATATAGACTTGTCGCTCGCGACCCATGACCGTTACCGTCGGTCATGGGTCGTATGCGTTCTATCGAGTATTACGAAAGGACATCACCATGGTCACTATGAACCGCAACAAAGTCGTTATCGTCGGCACCGGCCAGGTCGGTGCCACCGCCGCCTTCGGCATCGTCACGCACGGCCTGTGCAATGAGCTTGTGCTCATCGACTGTTCCGCCGCCAAGGCCCTGGGGGAGGCCCGCGACCTCGATGATGGCAGCGAATTCCAGGACCGCCACGTCAAGGTGCGCGCCGGCGACTACGCCGACTGCAAGGATGCGGACATCGTCGTCATCACCGTGGGCCGCAAGCCGCCGGCCAACTCCAACCGCATGGCCGAACTCGGCTTCACCGTGGGTCTTGTGGGCGAAGTGGTCGACAACGTCATGGCCTCCGGTTTTGACGGCGTGATCGTCATGGTCTCCAACCCGGTCGACGTGATGGCTTGGTATGCCTGGAAACGTTCCGGTCTGCCTCGCACCCAGGTGCTCGGTACCGGCACCGCGCTCGACACCTCGCGTCTCAAGACCATCATCGGCGAAGAGACCGGCCTCGACCCGCGCAACGTGGGCGGCTTCGTGATGGGCGAGCACGGCGACTCCCAGTTCACCGCATGGTCCACCGTCTCGCTCGGCGGCAAGCCATTCGCCCGCTTCCTGGCCGACAACCAAGACCGTTTCGCCTCTGTGTCCACCACCGAAATCGAAGAGAAGACCCGCACCCGTGGCAATGAGATCGTCGCGGCCAAGGGCGGCACCAACTTCGGCATCGCCTCCACCGTGGCCGGCATCGTACAGACCATCCTGTGGGACGAACGCCGCATCGTGCCCGTCTCCACCCTGTTGGACGGCGAATACGGCGAACATGACGTGTTCCTCGGCGTCCCCACTGAACTGCGCGCCAATGGTGCCAACGAGATCGTCGAACTCGATCTGAGCGAGGACGAGCGGGCCAAACTGCACCATTCCGCCGAACTCGTGCGTGAACACTGCGAGGGGCTGCTGTGATTCTCGACGCCATCACGCCGAAACAACCCCGACTGCTGGTCGCCGACCTCGACGGCACGTTGCTGCACGACGCCGAGGTATTCGAGGACCGGTTCATCACCCAGCGCAGCATCGACACCATCAACCGCGCGCACGATGCCGGAATGCAATTCGCCATCGCCACCGCGCGGCCGGTGAGTACCGGTCTCCAGTTCGCCGAAAAACTGCCGGTGGACGCCGTAATCTATCTGAACGGCGCCCTCATCGATTTCGACCCGGCCCACTCCGACTTCGACCTGCTCACCTCAGGTGCCACGCCGGCCGATGAGAACCATTTGATCAAGATTGGCTTCTCCTCACGGCGTGCCTGCGAAGTCTGTCTGTTCCTGCTCGATCGCATGCCCGGCCTGAAGCTCGGCATCGTGATGAACGACGTGCGCTACACCAACTTCGATGTGCGCGTGTATTGGAAAACTCAGGCCTTCCAATACACGAACTTCCACGACGTGCCCGAAGGCGTGGCGGACAAGATCACCATCTTCCCCGAGCCTGAACAGTGGAACGAGCTGCGTGCGCTGATTCCGCCGGACTTCGACATCTCCATCAGCGAAGGCGTGATGTGGATGCTCATGAACCCGCAGGCCAACAAGGAGCACGCGCTGCACCTGCTGTGCGAGCGACTGGACGTGCCGCTTGAACAGACAGCCGCCTTCGGCGACGACCTCATCGATATCAACATGATGAGCGAATCCGGCCGGGGCGTGGCCGTGGCCAACGCGAACCCCAAGGTGTTGTCCATCGCCGACGAGATCTGCCCGTCCAACAACGAGGACGGCGTCGCCCAATGGATTGAAGCGCAGTTGGGCTGAACCGGTCGAGACTCGAGAACACGCCAAAATTGAACTTGTGTTGAACCGGGGGTATGCTTTGAACCGTTGTTCAAAAGATAAATTGAACTCCCGGTTGGAGGCATAAGGATATGAGCGTATCGGTGTTTGCGGAACGTCTGCGCAATGCGATGAACAGCAGGGGACTGAAGCAGGTCGATTTGGTGCACGCCGCCGAACATCGTGGTGAAAAGATGGGCACGAGCCACATCAGCCAATACGTGGCAGGCAAGACCATGCCCCGCGAGGACGTGCTCGAATTCCTGGCCAGCGAACTGGACGTCGACATGAACTGGCTGCGCGGCGAGGAATCCACCACGCAATTGAACTCGGACGCCTCCAACAGCGTCACGGACGGCGAACACGCCGCCACACCGCTTGCCACGGGTGCCTCCAAGCCCCAGACGGACAGCGAGATTCCCGTGGGCCGCCGCCGCACCTTCGGCAAATCGCACAAGCTCGACAACGTGCTCTACGACGTGCGCGGCCCGGTCGCCGACGAGGCGATGCGCATGGAGGCCAACGGCACCCACATCCTGAAATTGAACATCGGCAACCCGGCACCCTTCGGCTTCCGCACGCCGGACGAAGTCGTCTACGACATGGCCCACCAGCTCACCGACACCGAAGGCTACTCGCCGTCCAAGGGCCTGTTCTCCGCGCGCAAGGCCATCATGCAGTACGCGCAGCTGAAGAACATCCCGAACGTCACCATCGACGACATCTACACCGGCAACGGCGTCAGCGAGCTCATCAACCTGTCCATGTCCGCGCTACTCGACACCGGCGACGAAGTGCTCGTGCCATCCCCGGACTACCCGCTGTGGACCGCCTGCGTGAACCTAGCCGGCGGCACCGCCGTGCACTACCTGTGCGACGAACAGTCCGAATGGTATCCGGACATCGACGACATCCGCTCCAAGATCACCAGCAACACCAAGGCGATTGTCATCATCAACCCGAACAACCCCACCGGCGCACTTTACCCAAAGGAAGTGCTCCAGCAGATCGTCGACATCGCGCGCGAACACCAGCTCATCATCTTCTCCGACGAAATCTACGATCGCCTCGTCATGGACGGCCTGCAGCACATCTCCATCGCCTCGATGGCCCCGGACCTGTTCTGCGTGACCTTCTCCGGCCTGTCGAAATCGCACATGATCGCCGGCTACCGCATCGGCTGGATGATCCTGTCCGGCAACAAGCGCATTGCCAAGGACTACATCGAGGGCCTCAACATGCTCGCCAACATGCGCATGTGTTCGAACGTGCCCGCCCAGTCCGTGGTGCAGACCGCGCTCGGCGGCCACCAGAGCGTCAACGACTACATCGTGCCGGGCGGCCGCGTGCACGACCAGCGCGACCTCGTCTACGACATGCTCAACCAGATCCCCGGCATCACCGCCGTCAAGCCGAAGGCCGCGTTCTACATCTTCCCGAAGATCGACGTCAAACGCTTCAACATCCACTCGGACGAGCAGTTCGCGCTCGACCTGCTGCATGACAAGCACATCCTCATCAGCCACGGCGGCGCGTTCAACTGGCATCGCCCCGACCACTTCCGCGTGGTGTACCTGCCGCGCATGGGCATGCTGCGCGAAACCATGGGGGAGATCTCCGACTTCTTCAGCTACTACTGGCAGAGCTGATCCTTGGTACAGGCGAACACGATCGATTGTTTCGTGATATAAAGGAGATCTTATGCCGGTGGTGTCGCGTCGTGCGCAGGAAGCGCTGTATCCCAGCGATCGCGCGAACTGCGGCATGGTGGTCCGCGCTATGCCAAGGTGAAGGCGATGACGAAGGCCGTGGCGGACAGTGCGGTTGCCAGGAGCAGATAGCACACGGCGGCTGAATTTCGAGAGCCATCGGCATTGCTGTTCTGGTTCGCGCAGCACGGCGGCTGAATTTCGAGAGCCATCGGCATTGGCAGCGTTACCGCCGTTATTTGCGTTGCGTGCAGCCAACGTGATGGCCGTAATCGCCGAAAGCAGGGAGAACAATGGCAGCACGCACAACACGACGGTCAGCAGTCCCAAAGCTTCATGGCCGATGCAATAAGCGACAAGACCTGCATTGTCAGTTGCCGATAGCGCTGGGCAGAAATCGGTGTGTCTACCAGTGTTGTAGCTGTAGGTAAAGAACGTGATACCTGACCAGAACAGGGCAACGGGAACAGAGCAATTGCGTATGGCGGATGCGTTGATGCTGATGGTGTGGAACAGGTCGTGCAAGGAGGTAGCCCGTATACCACTGCGTTCTGGCGTGATTCGATTACTGTTGTTTTGCGAGTCGATGGTAAGAGAGGCGTATTGCACCAGCGCATATGCCGCAAGTCCAAGTCCGCAAGCGATGGTTGCGCCGCCGCTGAAGTTGACCTCGTCGGATACTGAATATTCGGTGACGAATACCGGCATCACGCCAATCTGCCATACGAACAACAGTCGCGCGATTCGTATCCAACCGTTGCTCAGATATGAGGTGACTATGGCGTGCACCAGCCACGTCACCGCATACATCGCCCACAACGTTACAATCTTGGTATTCGCACTCAACACCAATATGATCGCAACAGCCACTGCCGCAATAAGAACACTAAACACCGAACAGAGCCGATGGCGCGAAAAGCCCTGTACTCCCGCAACAGTCAGACAGAGAATCGCGACAACACTCAGCGCAGTCACCGTCATAAACCACAGTGGTGAGGTGACGCAGGCTCCATAATCGTCAGTTGCTTGGCCCGAGAGATAGTAGGTCATTCTGCCAATCGCCGGACAATTCGGATGCAACATCATGCCGCCCCAAATGCGCTCATATAATGGCGCGAACGATACACCGGCACCACTGAGCGTCGCAACAACCGCCATCACCATGGCCGGAATCAGCCCAAGCTCGCGATTCCGGCCGGTTTCCGCTACCTGTCTATCACTGGTGTCCATGACTCGCCCCACCTTATGCTGTTATCGCCGTCGTCGATGATGCCAGTATAACTATGGCAGATGGGCGGAGACCAGCGGCATACAGGAATTCTGTATGCCGCTTTATAGGAGGGCAGCCGCCATCACCGACCGACCGCCAGACTCCGGCACAGACCGGGAAAACTACCGTCGCGGAGCATCGGCGATACCAATGGCAACACCGAGGATAGCCGGGACCACCCAGCCGAGCTGGTATTGCTGCAAAGGCAGCATAGCCAGCGCCGCGTCCAGCCAGCCGATGGAACCGCCGAAGACGGCGACCAAACTGGAGATGCAGGTGGCGAAGGATGCGATGCCCACCAGCAGCACAGTCCAGAAATAGACGCGCGGGAATCGCGCGCCGAGCGACTTGTGGGTCAGCGTCAGCAGTACCAGCACGATGGCGATCGGATACAGTGCGGACAACACCGGCACGGAAACCTTGATGATCGCGCTCAGCCCGGCATTGGACACGATGAAACTGAACACGGTGAAGATGACCTGCCAAGTGCGGTAGCTCAACGTTCGGCCGGCGACGGTCCGGAACCGAGTATGGAAGTAGGTGGCGCAGGTGCCGATCAGTCCGGTGCATACGTTGAGGCAGGCGATGACGAACACGACGCCAAGGAACGCGGTACCGAACGTGCCGAACAGGGAGGAGGTGAGGTTGGTGAGCACGGTCGCGCCCGTGTCTTTGGTGGGGTCGATGGTGACGATGGCTCCGGACACCACGCCCACGTAGCTCAGCGCGCCGTAGATCACGATCAGCAGTACGCCGGTGCCGAGCCCGGCATACGCGGTCTCCTTCTGCACTTGCGATTCGTCATCGACTTGTTGGGCGCGGATATTCGCGGAGATCACGATGCCGAAGTAGAGCGCGGCGAGCAGGTCCATGGTCTGGTAGCCGTCGAGGAAGCCGCGTGCGATCTGGTTTGTGGAGTAGTCGCCCATCGGGTTGGCCGGGATGCCGATGCCGTGGATCAGGCAGGCGATGAACAGGACAGCAATGAGCACCAGCAGCAACGGCCCCATGAATCGGCCGAGCACTTTGGAGAGTTTCTCGGGATGCTGGGCGAACAGGAACGCCAGCGTGAAGAACACGAGCGAGTAGATGAGTTGGGCCAGCCAGCCATAGGAGGACGGTACGAAAGGAGCCACCATCATTTCGAATGAGGTGGTCGCCGTACGCGGAATCGCAAAGCACGGGCCGATGGTGAGCATGATCGCCACGCCGAGGAACAAGGCGAATTTGGGGGAGACCCGGCTGGCGAGTTTGTCGAAACCGCCGGCGAAGGTGACCGCCAGCACGCCGAGAATCGGCAGGGCGGGCGCGGGGGCGATGGAACCCCTAGCGCACTAATCGGCAGGCCGACTGCGGAGACGATGAAACCGATGGCCGCCGGTATGGTCGCGGAACCGGCCTGAGCGCCGACGAACGGCGGAAAAATCAGATTGCCCGCTCCGAAGAACATCGAAAAGAAGGTGAAGGTCATCACCAACCGCTGGCGTGCGACAAGTTTGTTCATTACGGTTCGGCCTTTCTCTCATATGCTCGTACCACTGTAGCAACAAACGAAAGAAGCCCCGACCGGTTGGGGTCGGGGCTTCTGTGATCTAATCAACTAGTGCGCTAAACACGCATCAGTCGTCAAATCTCAGGCGTTCACGCGGTCGATGCCGGACTGGACGTCAGCCAGCACGGAATCCCAGGACTTGATGAAGGCAGCGACACCGTCGGCCTCCAGCTTGTCGGTGACGTCCTTGAGGTTGATGCCGAGCTCAGCCAGCTTGTTGATGATGGCGTGGGACTCTTCGTAGGTGCCCTCGATGGACGGAGCGCCGTTGCCGTGGTCGGCCAGAGCGTTCAGGGTCTTCTCCGGCATGGTGTTGACGATGTGCTTGGCAACGAGCTCGTCAACGTACTTGCAGTCGGAGTAGGCGGCGTTCTTGGTGCCGGTGGAAGCCCACAGCGGACGCTGAACCTTGGCGCCCTTGGCAGCCAGGTCGGCCCAACGCGGATCCTCGGCGAACTTCTTCTCGAAGAGTTCGTAAGCCAGGCGAGCGTTGGCCACAGCGGCCTTGCCCTCCAGAGCCTTGGCCTCGTCGGAGCCGTTGGCTTCCAGCAGCTTGTCGACAGCGCTGTCCACGCGGGACACGAAGAAGGAAGCGACGGAGCCGATGTGCTTCAGGTCGTGGCCGTTGGCGGCAGCCTGAGCGATGCCCTCGATGTAAGCGTCGATGACCTGCTCGTAGCGCTCGAGCGAGAAGATCAGGGTGACGTTGACGGAGATACCCTTGGCCAGGGTGGCGGTGATGGCCGGCAGGCCTTCGAGGGTTGCCGGAATCTTGATCATGGCGTTCGGACGGTTGACCTTCTCCCAGAGTTCCACAGCCTGCTTGGCGGTGTTCTCGGTGTCGTGGGCCAGACGCGGGTCGACCTCGATGGAGACGCGGCCGTCGACGAAGTCGGTAGCCTCAGCGATCTCGCGGAAGATGTCGGTGGCGTTGCGCACGTCGGTGGTGGTGAGCTCGCGGACAGCGGTCTCAACGTCAACCTTGCCGAGCTCCTTGAGCTGAGCGTCGTACGGGCCGACCTGGCTCAGGGCCTTCTGGAAGATGGACGGGTTGGTGGTAACGCCGACGACGTTCTTGTTGGCGATGAGGTCCTGCAGGGAGCCGGACTCGATGCGGGAGCGGGACAGGTCGTCCAGCCAGATGGAAACGCCGTTGTCAGACGTACGCTGAGTTGCTTCAGTCATTTATTTTCTCCTTGGATTCAAGCCCTAGGCTCCCCTCTCCTGGGAGAGGGGAGCTGTCCGCAACGCGGACTGAGGGGAGTGGGCTCAAGCATTGCTCCCCTCAGTCAAGCTTTCGCCTGACAGCTCCCCTCAGGGAGGGGAGCCAACAATTATTGAATTATTGCTTAGTCGCTCACTTGGCGGCTTCGACTTCGGCGATGGAGGCCTTGGCGGCTTCCACCACGTGCTCGGCGGTGATGCCGAGGTCGATCATGTTCTGAGCGCCGTCACCCTGCAGGCCGAACTGCTCGATGGAGACAGGCTTGCCGTAGGAACCGAGGTACTTGTACCACGGCATGGCAACGCCGGCCTCGACGGAGACACGAGCCTTGACAGCGGCCGGAAGCACAGCCTCCTTGTACTCGGCGTCCTGCTCCTCGAACCATTCCATGGACGGCACGGACACGACGCGAGCCTTGACGCCCTCGCCGGCCAGGGTCTTGGCGGCAGCCACAGCCCACTGGACCTCGGAACCGGAAGCCATGAGGATGACGTCCGGAGTACCCTCGGTGTCGACCAGGATGTAAGCGCCCTTCTTGACACCGTCCTTGGCCTTGGCAGCGGTCTCGGCAAGAACCGGGACACCCTGACGGGTCAGAACCATGGCGCCAGGCAGGGTGTTCTTCTTCTCGAAGAAGTAACGGTAAGCCTCGGCGGTCTCGAAGGCGTCGGCCGGGCGAATGACCTCAAGCTGAGGAATCGCGCGGAAGGAAGCAAGGTGCTCAACCGGCTGGTGGGTCGGGCCGTCCTCGCCGACGGCGACGGAGTCGTGGGACCAGATGTACAGGTTCGGGATCTGCATGAGGGCGGCCAGACGAACGGCGGAACGCTCGTAGTCGGAGAACATGAAGAAGGTGCCGCCGAACGGACGGGTGTGGGAACCCAGCAGGATGCCGTTGGTGATGCAGCCCATGGTGAACTCGCGCACGCCGAAGTGCAGCTGGCGACCGAACTCGTTGCAGTTCGGCCACTGCTTGGTGGCGCACTCGGCCGGGGCGAAGGTGGCAGCGCCCTTGAGGTCGGTCTTGTTGGAGCCACCGAGGTCGGCGGAGCCGCCCCAGAGTTCCGGCATGACGGCGGCGATGGCGTTGAGCACGGAGCCGGAGGCACCACGAGTGGCGACACCCTTGCCGACTTCGAAGGTGGCCTCAAGGTCGTCAAGGGCCTTGTCGAAGCCTTCCGGCAGTTCACCGGCCTTCAGACGGTCGTACAGGGCGGCCTTGTCCGGGTTGGCCTTGCGCCAGGCGTCGAACTTCTCGTCCCAGGCCTTGTGGGCTTCGAGACCGCGCTCGGCAACCTTGCGAGCGTGAGCCAGAGCCTCTTCGTCAACGTGGAAGTTCTCTTCCGGATCGTAGCCGAGGGCTTCCTTGAGGCCGGCAACAGCCTCGGTACCCAGCTTGGAACCGTGGGAGGACGGGTCGTTGGTCTTGCCCGGGGTCGGCCAAGCGATCAGGGAGTGAACCTTGATGAGCTTCGGCTGGTCCGGAGCGGCCTTCTCGGCCTTGGCGATGACGTCAGCCAGACCCTCGATGTCCTCCTTGTAGGAGCCGTCGGGCTGGATGAAGCTGAACTCGTCGGTGTACCAGCCGTAGGCCTGGAAGCGCTTGAGCACGTCCTCGGCCAGCACCAGGTTGGTGTCGCCTTCGATCTGGATGCGGTTGGCGTCGAAGATCACGGTCAGGTTGCCGAGCTTCTGGTTGGCGGCCAGGGAAGCGGCCTCGCCGGAGATGCCCTCCTCGATGTCGCCCTCACCGCAGATGGCCCAGATCTTGTGGTAGAACGGGGAATCTTCCTTCGGGGTCTCCGGGTCAAGCAGACCGCGCTGGAAACGCTCGCCGTAGGCAAAGCCGATGGCGGAGGCGAAGCGCCTACACGC